>OGOV01002445.1_pt1 | contig 13975 bp, 10 predicted proteins | sample 1552711 | NCBI WGS metagenome assembly OGOV01 (sample SAMEA2580216, study PRJEB22360) | human gut metagenome | biome: human gut; feature: human-associated habitat; material: faeces | place: Denmark | collected 2008/2010 | reverse complement strand
ACTTTGTGGCTGCCGACCAGCCGCTGCCGTCGGAACTGGACGACATGATCCGGAACAGCTATTCCCAGCCGCAGGGCGATGCCCCCTATACGCCGGCGTATGACATGGACATTGACATTCCCCTTCCGGACAGCGAGCCGGACAACGCCGCGATCGTATCACCGGATGAACTGCTGCAGGACCCGCCGGAACTGGCTGAGCCTGCCGCAGAAACAGAGAACCCGTCAGAACCGGCTGCTCCGGCAGCACCGACGGTTCCGGCACGTCCCTACCAGATCCCCAGCATCGACTTTTTGCAGAACGGTGTCAGCCGTGCCGGCGACCCTGCGGTAGATCAGGAGATGAAAGAAAAAGCGGGCATTCTGGTGGACACGCTGAAAAGCTTTGGCGTGACTGTCCGCATTACCGGTATTTTCCGCGGTCCTTCCGTCACGCGGTATGAGATACAGCCTGCCGCCGGCATCAAGGTTTCCAAGATCACCGGACTGGCAGATGACATTGCCCTGTCGCTGGCGGCACAGGGTGTCCGCATCGAAGCCCCCATTCCGGGGAAGCCGGCGATCGGCATCGAAGTCCCCAACAGCCACAAGGACACCGTTTCCCTGCGGGAGATTCTGGAGAGCGACAGCTTCCGCAGTTCCAAGAGCAAGCTGGCGTTTGCCGTGGGGCGGGATATTGCCGGCAACGCCGTCATCGGCGACATTGCACGGCTGCCCCATATGATCATCGCCGGAGCCACCGGTTCCGGTAAGTCGGTCTGCACCAACTCCATTATCATGAGTATCCTGTACCATGCCACACCGGAGGAAGTCAAGCTGATCCTGATCGACCCGAAGATCGTCGAATTCACCGTCTATGAGGGCATTCCCCACCTGCTGATCCCAGTGGTCACCGACCCGAAAAAGGCTGCCGGTGCGTTGAACTGGGCAGTGCAGGAGATGCAGCGGCGGTATAACCTGTTCGCCGAAAACAGCGTCCGCGATCTGGGCGACTACAACGCCGCGGCTGCCCAGCCGAACAGTCCGCTGGAGCCGATGCCCCAGATCGTAGTCATTATCGACGAGCTTGCCGACCTGATGATGACCACGTCCAAGGAAGTGGAAGATGCGATCTGCCGTCTGGCACAGAAAGCCCGTGCGGCAGGCATGCACCTCATCATTGCGACACAGCGGCCTACCACGGACATCATCACCGGACTTATCAAGGCAAATATCCCCAGCCGTATCGCCCTGTCTGTCATGTCGCAGGTGGACTCCCGCACCATTCTGGACACCGGCGGTGCGGAAAAGCTGCTGGGACACGGCGATATGCTGTACCTGCCCAACGGCAAGATCAAGCCGGTGCGTGTACAGGGCTGTTTCACCTCCACCAAGGAGATCGAAAAGGTGGTGGACTTTATCAAGTCCCAGACTCAGAGTGAATACAGCAACGAGATCATGGAGCAGGTAGAACAGAACATTCCCGTCACCAAGGCAGAGGGAAAGACAAAGGAACAACGAAAAGATTCCGGCGAGCCGGAACCGGGCAGCGACGAGGACATTTTCGAACGTGCCATTGAAGTGGTCGTAGAAGCCGGACAGGCCTCCACCTCCTCCCTCCAGCGGCGGCTGAAGCTGGGCTATGCCCGTGCCGCACGCATCATGGACGAACTGGAGGAAAAGGGCATCATCGGCCCCTATGAGGGTGCCAAGCCCCGCAGAGTGCTGATGTCCAAGGAGCAGTTTGCCGAACGGAAAATGCGGCGGCTGCAATAAAAAACCACACCGTAATATTATATTGTAATTTTTAAAGCTTTATAGATTAGGCTCCCTTGAAAAGGGAGCTGGCAGCCGTAGGCTGACTGAGGGATTTTGCCGCGAAATCTGCAATTCAAGAAAAAGATTGCACCAGAATCCCTCCACCAGCTTCGCTGGTCCCCCTCGTACTGAGCGGTCCCCTCTGCCCTGCGGGCATCTCCCCACCCCGTGGGGAGCCACCCTTTTCAAGGGAGGCTTATTCCTATAGTTTTAGCTGTTACACCATTCTGTGTAAAAATTTTTCCTGATGTATTCGATTTCATAGCCTCCTTTTTCAAGAAAGCCGAAACGGAAAAACCTCATCTATAAGGAGCAAATACATGACCAATTTTCTCCCTGTCACCATGCAGGAACTTCTGGAAACCGGCGTATCCCAGCCGGATTTCGTCTATATTACCGGTGATGCCTACGTGGATCACCCCAGCTTCGGGGCAGCCATTATCACCCGCCTGTTACAGTCGCAGGGCTACAGCGTCGCCGTTCTCGCCCAGCCGGACTGGCACACAGTAAAAGACTTCACCCGATTCGGCAAGCCCAGACTGGCGTTTCTGGTGACCGGCGGCAACATCGATTCCATGGTTGCCCACTACACTTCCGCCAAGCGGAAACGCAGCACTGACATGTACTCCCCCGGCGGCAGGGCCGGGCTTCGTCCCGACCGTGCCGTCATCACCTACTGCCGGAAAATTCGGGAGGCTTACCCCGATGCCGCCATTGCCATCGGCGGACTGGAAGCTTCTCTGCGGCGGTTCGCCCACTATGACTACTGGGACGACACCGTCCGCCCGTCCATTCTGGCAGACAGCGGAGCAGATCTGCTGATGTACGGCATGGGGGAACACCAGATCACCGAACTGGCACAGCTGCTGGCAGAGGGCGTGCCCATACAGGAGATCACGGACATTCGCGGCACCTGTTATCTCACCTCGCCGGAAAACACTCCGTGGGGCGGCGTGCAGTGTCCGGATTATGCACAGGTCTGCCGCGACAAAAAGGCATACGCCAAGGCAACCCGCCAGCAGTACGACCAGCAGGACGAGATCACCGGAAAGACCGTGCTCCAGCGGCACGGGGACAAGATGCTGGTGCAGAACCCGCCGGCAGTCAGCCTGACACAGGAAGAACTGGACGCAGTATACCGGCTGCCCTATCAGCGGAAGCCCCACCCCATGTACGATGCACAGGGCGGCGTGCCGGGCATTGAGGAGGTACAGTTTTCCATTGCCCACAACCGCGGTTGCTTCGGCTACTGCAACTTCTGCTCCATTGCCCTGCATCAGGGTCGCCGCATCACCTGCCGCAGCGAGGAGTCCATTCTGGAAGAAGCGAAAAAGATCACGGAAATGCCCAACTTCAAAGGCTATATCCATGACGTCGGCGGCCCGACGGCAAACTTCCGGCTGCCTTCCTGCAAAAAGCAGGCGAAATCCGGCATGTGCGTCGGGAAAAAGTGTCTTGCTCCGGAGCCCTGCAAGGCGTTGCAGGTGGATCACAGCGAGTATCTCCGCATTCTCCGGAAGCTGCGGAAACTCCCCAAGGTGAAGCGGGTGTTTATCCGTTCCGGTATCCGGTTCGACTATGTCATGGCGGACAAGGACGACACCTTCTTCAAGGAACTGGTGGCAGAGCACGTCAGCGGGCAGCTGAAAGTGGCTCCGGAGCATGTGAGCAACGTGGTGCTGGACAAAATGGGCAAGCCCCATATCGAGTGCTACGAAGCGTTCCAGAAGCGGTTCTATGAGATCACCAAGAGCCTCGGCAAGAAACAGTATCTGGTGCCCTATCTCATGTCCTCTCACCCCGGCAGCACTCTGCAGGAAGCCGTAAAGCTTTCCCTGTTCCTGCGGGACAACGGCATGCATCCGGAACAGGTACAGGACTTCTACCCCACGCCGGGGACGATCTCCACCTGCATGTATTACACGGAACTGGACCCCTACACCATGGAGCCGGTCTATGTGCCGAAAACGCCGAAAGAAAAAGCCATGCAGCGGGCTTTGCTGCAATATTACCTGCCCCAGAACCGCCAGCTGGTGCTGTCTGCACTGAAGCAGGCAGGGCGGCAGGATCTCATCGGCACCAAGCCGAACTGTCTGGTGGCTCCGGAACAAAGATCCGACAGCCAACGCAGCCATGCCGACAAAAACCGGAATCCCCACACCAAAGGAGGCGTATCCCCACGAAAACCAAAGCATTCTTCCAAAAAATCGCGGCGATCCTGACTGCGGCAGCCCTGCCCCTGCTGGGCGGCTGTTCGCTGGACGATGCCGAACAATATCTCACCGACACCGTACAGCAGGCGTTCGGCGGTTCTGGGGATCCCTCACCGCCTCCGTTCAGCATGCGTTTGGCGGTTAGGAAGCCGAAACCGGCGGCTGCTCTGCCACCGGAAGCTGTACCGTCCACTTTCTGGACGTGGGACAGGGCGACAGCGAACTGATCGTCACCGACACCGCCGCTGTGCTCATCGATGCCGGCGAACAGAGTGCCGCGGACGACATTCTCGCCGACTTACAGCAATACGGCATCACCAAGCTGGACTGGATCATCGGCACCCACCCCCACGCCGACCACATCGGCGGGTTCCCGACGATTTTAAACTACGCAGCACAGAACAGTGACCTGACGATCTGCAACGCCATGAGCCCCCAGCTGCCGGACAGCATGGTGCCGACCACCCGTACATACGAAAAGTTTCTGGACGGCATCGAAGCCAACGGACTGATCCTGACACCTGCCACCTCCATGACCATTGACATGGGAACGGCTTCGCTGGAGATCATACCTTCTCCCGCCGAGGACTACAGTTCTCTGAACGACTATTCCATCTGTGCCTATCTCACCTGCGGGGACACCAGCTTTTTCTTCACCGGTGACGCGTCCAAGCCGGAGGAAAAAGACCTGCTGGAAAAAGGCGAACTGGACGGCATACAGGCGGACGTGCTGAAAGTGGGACACCACGGCAGCCGTGAATCCTCCACAGATGCATTTCTGGCACAGTTACAGCCCAGCTATGCGGTGATCTCCTGCGGAGCAGGCAACAGCTACGGACACCCCCACAGCGAAGCGGTATCCCGCTTGCAGCAATACTGCGGCGAACAGATCTGGCGGACAGACGAAAGCGGCACGGTGACCATTTCGTCCGACGGCTCCAATCTCACCGTGACAACCGAAAAGTGAGGTGCTTCTGATGTGGATCATTGACCGGTTCGAAGAAACCATTGCCGTGATCGAAACCGACGACGGTATGACAGAGATCCCCCGCAGCCAGATTCTGGGCGATGCCAGAGAGGGCGACATTCTCCGGCAGAATCCGGACGGCAGCTATCAGCCCGACACCGCCGCCACACAGGCACGGCGGGAAAAGCTTGCCGCACGGACACGGCGGCTCATGGGAAAATAACGGGTGGAACAACAGGTGAATCAACTATGAAAATCGTAATTATTGGGAACGGCAAGATCGGCAGCAATCTGGCTGCCCTGCTGGTGCAGGAGGGACACGACATCACCGTGGTAGACTGTGATGAAACCCACTTGCGAAAGAGCCAGAACACACTGGACGTTATGTGCATCGAGGGCAACGGGGCAACGGCGGAAACCCAGCTGGAAGCCGGAGCAAACAAAGCCACCCTGCTCATCGCGGCAACGCCCTATGACGAAGTGAATGTTCTCTGCTGCCTGATCGGCAAGCGGCTGGGCACGAAAAAGACCATTTCCCGCGTGCGTATGCCGGAGTATTACCAGCAGATGCACCTGATTCGGGAAGATCTGGGGCTGTCGATGGTCATCAATCCGGAACTTTCCACCGCAGACGAGATCATGCGGGTACTGGTGTTCCCCTCCGCGGCAAAGGTGGAGGTCTTTGGCAAGGGCAAGCTGGAGCTGGTGGAATACCGGCTGCCGGACTTCCCGTGGCTGGAAAACATCACGCTGGTGGAACTCTACAAAAAGATCAAGACGAAATTCCTCATCTGTGCCGTACAGCGGGACGAGAAAGTGTTTATCCCCTCCGGCGACTTCGCTCTGCAGGAGGGCGACCGCATTCACGTGGCGGCTTCGCACCGGAACATTGAACGATTCTTCCGTGCCAGCGGCTTCATGAAGGACAAGGTGCGTACCGTCATGATCGTAGGCGGCGGCAGAGTGGGCTATTACCTGTCGAAACAGCTGCTGGCGGTGGGCATGAAAGTCAAGCTGATCGAAAAAGATCGGGAACGCTGTGAAAAGCTGTCTGATCTGCTCCCCAAGGCCATCGTCATCTGCGGCGACGGCACCGATCAGGATCTGCTGATCGAGGAGGGCGTACTGGAAGTGGACGGCTTTGTGGCTCTGACCGGCATCGACGAGGAGAATATGATTATCTCCCTGTTCGCCAAGGACAGCACCAACGCCAAGGTAGTCACAAAAGTCAGTCGGGAAAACTACATCGACCTGTCCTCCGAACTGGGGCTGGACTGCGTGGTTTCCCCCAAGTCCCTGACCATGGGCAACGTGCTGAGTTACGTGCGTTCGCTGGAGAGCACCGCCGGCAGCGAGATCGAATCCCTGTATCATCTGGTAGGCGATCAGGTGGAGGCGATCGAGTTCCGCGTCAAGGAACGGATCCCCGATCTGGTAGGCGTACCGCTAAAAGACGTGCAGCTGAAAAAGAATATCCTGATCTGTGCCATTATCCGGAAGCGGGAGATCATCATTCCGGACGGCAGTGCTGTCATCGAACTGGGGGATTCCGTGGTGATCGTTTCCAAGGAGCACCACTTCTCCAGCATGAAAGACATTCTGGACTAGGCGGTGAACGAGTATGAATAAAGGCATTGTATTCCACTATCTGTCCAAGGCACTGCTGCTCTCCTCAGCACTGTTTCTGGTGCCGGCTCTAGTGAGCCTGTACTATCGGGAATATTTCTTCATGCTGATCTTTCTGGGCGTAGGCGGCGGCATGGCTCTGGCATCGCTGCCGGGGGTGTTCTACCGTCCCAGGCACAAGTACATGTTTGCACGGGAGGGCATGGTCATTGCTGCCCTGATGTGGATCATTTTTTCCGCAGTGGGAGCACTGCCCTTTTATTGCAGCGGCAGCATTCCCCACTACATAGACGCTCTTTTCGAAAGCGTATCCGGCTTCACCACCACCGGTTCTTCCATTCTGACTGATATAGAGGCTCTGCCGCGGGGGATCCTGTTCTGGCGAAGCTTCACCCACTGGGTCGGCGGCATGGGCGTACTGGTGCTTGCCATTGCCATTCTCCCCTCCTCGGGGAATGCCCTGTATCTGATGCAGGCAGAATGCCCCGGTCCGCAGGTAGGCAAGCTGGTGCCCAAGGGCAAAAACTCCGCCCTGTACCTGTACCTCATCTACGGAGCCCTGACATTTATCACCATTGTGCTGCTGTTCACCGGCGGCATGCCCCTGTTTGACAGCGTATGCCACGGCATGGGCATTGCAGGCACCGGCGGCTTCGGCATCAAGAACGACGGATTGTCCTATTACAACTCTCCTTATCTGGATGGCGTGGTGACAGTGACCATGCTTCTGTTCGGGGTGAACTTTACCCTGTACTACTACATGCTGATACGGCGGTTTCGGGAAGTGCGGAAGAACACGGAACTGCGGGTATATTTCAGCATTGTTGCCATTTCGACCGCACTCATTATGCTGAATATCCGCCCCGTTTACCACAGCGTGGGAAAGTGCTTCCGCTATGCCGTTTTTCAGGTGGCTTCCATTATCACCTCCACCGGCTTCGCCACGGCAGACTATAACCAGTGGCCGCTGTTCTCCCAGATGCTGCTGATCCTGCTGATGCTTATCGGTGCCTGCGGCGGCTCTACCGGCGGCGGGTTTAAGGTGCAGCGGTGTGTGATTCTCTGGAAAAGCGGCTCTGCTGCCATGCGGAAAATGGTGCACCCCAACTCCGTGAACCAAGTCAAATCCGACAACAAAATTCTCCGTCCGGAGGCACTCCACCATGTGTGGAGTTACCTCATTCTGTATCTGGGTGTGCTGCTGGCTTCGTTCCTGCTGCTGTCGCTGGACGACATGGACTTCGGCACGGCAATTTCTGCCGTCATCACCTGCACCAACAACATCGGCCCGGGCATCAACAGCGTAGGCCCCATGGAGAATTTCTCGTTCCTGTCGGACTTTTCCAAGGCGGTGCTGTCCGCGGACATGCTGCTGGGACGGCTGGAGATCTTCCCCATTCTGGTACTGCTGGCTCCGTCGGTGTGGAGAAAGAGTTTTTGACGGGAAGAAAACCATGAAGCAAAAAAATCTCCCCTGAAAGGGGAGATGTCACGAAGTGACAGAGGGGTTTTCGCACTTCATTTTACAACATAATTGGGCTCCCTTGAAAAGGCACCCGTAGGGCGTGCCTTGTGCTGAGCTGGCAGCCGCAGGCTGACTGAGGAGTTATCTCGTAAGTCTTTTTCATTAAGCAAAAGATTCCACAGAAGAATCCCTCCACCAGCTTCGCTGGTCCCCCTCCCTTTTCAAGGGAGGCTTATTTCAGGCTCCCTTGAAAAGGGAGCTGGCAGCCGCAGGCTGACTGAGGGATTTTTCGTGAAACCTGATACATCAAGGAAAAGATTTTACATGAGCACCCCTCCACCAGCTTCGCTGGTCCCCCTCCCCTTTCAGGGGAGGCTATCATGAAAGTTGATTTTCATGGCTGCCTGTGATTTTCCCTTGCATTTTTCAGCACGATGTGCTATACTATCCATAAGCGTGCAGCAGCCGCTGTATCTGCTTACATGAAATGCATCAAACAAAGTGAGGTAATATGGAAACAGACCATTTATGCATCGGCGGCGGACCGGCAGGTGTCTTTGCGGCACTGACCGCCGCCGAACACGGCAAACGCTGTATCATTCTGGAACACAACAAACAGCTGGGACGCAAGCTTCGCATCACCGGCAAAGGTCGCTGCAATCTCACCAACAACTGTGACCGCGACACCCTGATGGCAAATATCCCCGCCAACGGGAAATTCCTGTACAGTGCGTTTTCCCGCTGCACCCCGCAGGACGTCATGGCTTATTTCGAAAAGCTGGGCGTTCCGCTGAAAACCGAACGGGGCAATCGGGTATTTCCCGTCAGCGACCGTGCGGAGGACATCGTACAGGCTCTGCAAAAGGCAGTGCGGCTGGCGGGAATCCCCGTGGTGCACGGCGATGCGGCAGAACTGCTGCTGGAAAACGGCAGATGTACCGGTGTCCGCACCGCAGACGGCAGAGAATATCGGGCAGGGACGACACTGCTCGCCACCGGCGGCATGTCCTACCCCAAGACCGGTTCTGACGGCTCAGGCTATCGTCTGGCAGAAACAGCCGGTCACACCATTGTGCCGCCAATGCCCTCCCTGATCCCGCTGGTCACACAGGAAACATGGTGTCAGGAAGCCATGGGGCTTTCCCTGCGGAACGTGATCCTACGGCTGTATCGGGGAAACAAGTGCATCTTTGAGGAACTGGGCGAAATGCTGTTCACCCACTTCGGCGTGTCCGGTCCGCTGGTACTCAGTGCCAGTGCCCTGATGCGAAAGGGCAGCCCACAGGACTACCGGCTGGAGATCGACCTGAAATCCGGTCTGACTCCGGAGCAGCTGGACAAACGGATCCAGCGGGATCTTGCCGACAGTCCCAACCGCGACCTCGGCAACATTCTCCACGCCCTGCTGCCGGCAAAGCTGATCTTGCCGGTGCTGCGGCTGGCGGGGATCTCGCCGGACACCAAAGCCAACGCCCTCACCAAGGCACAGCGGCTGCATCTGGGCAGCTGCATCAAGGCGGTTTCCCTGCATGTGCGGGCATTCCGTCCCATTGAAGAAGCCATTGTCACCCGCGGCGGCGTTTCTGTCAAAGAAGTCGATGCCCGCACCATGGCTTCCAGGTGCTGTGAGGGGCTGTATTTCGCCGGAGAGATTCTCGATCTGGACGGATACACCGGCGGTTTCAACTTACAAATTGCCTTTGCAACTGCCTATAGTGCCGGTCTGGCAATGGCAGAACAGGCATGATAATTTCTATGATACATAAAGGAGTTTGTCATTTTTATGAAAAAGATCAACATCGCCATTGACGGGCCTGCGGGAGCCGGTAAAAGCAGTATTGCCAGAGAAGTGGCATCACAGCTGGGATTTGTCTACGTGGACACCGGTGCACTGTATCGTGCGATTGCCCTGTTCTCCACCGAGTACCCGACGAAAAAGGACTTTCTGAAGCATCTGGAGGACGACTGTCATCTGGAACTGAAATACTTCGGCGGCACCCAGTGCATCTTCCTCAACGGCGAAAATGTGACCGAAAGCATTCGCACACCGGAGGTTTCCATGAAAGCTTCCGAGGTTTCTGCCCTGCCGGAAGTGCGGGAGTTCCTGCTGGAAACCCAGAAGGACATCGCACGGGAATACAACGTCATCATGGACGGACGGGACATCGGCACAGTCGTTCTGCCGGACGCAGACCTGAAGATCTATCTCACCGCTTCCGCAGAAGAACGTGCCAGCCGCCGGTATCTGGAAATGGAGGACAAGCCCGACAAGCCTACCTATGACCAGATTCTGGAGGACATCAAGCAGCGGGATTACAACGACATGCACCGTGCCGTTTCGCCCCTGCGGCAGGCAGATGATGCCGTACTGATCGACAGCACCACCATGGGCTTTCACGAAGTCTGCGAGGAGATCATGGATCTGATCGAACAGCGTCTGGACGTGGAATAACGCCTGAAAAGGCTCTGCTGCCAAAAAGGAGGTCATTTTTTGCCGTATCCCATTGTCTTTTTCTTTTACCGCATCGCCTATTATCTGGTGCGGATCGCATTTTTCTTTTACTACCGCATTTCTTTCGAGGGGCGGGAAAATGTCCCGAAGGGCACTGCCGTCATCTTCGCCTCCAACCACCGCAGCTATCTGGATCCGGTGCTGGTGGCAATGGCTGCCCCGCACCCGTTCAACTTTATCGCCAAGGAGCCTCTGTTCCGGAACCCCGTTTTCGGCGGTTTTATCCGGCTCATGGGAGCCTTTCCCACCGCAGATGCCAAGCACCCCGACTATGACATGCTCTCCGAAGCCACCAAACGGCTGGATAAACGGCGGCATCTGACCATTTTTCCGGGAGGGCCCCCGCCACACCGACGGCAAGGTCGGCAGAGGAAAAAGCGGTGTCTGCGTACTGGCTGCCCGCAGCGGCAAGCCGGTAGTACCCATCGGGCTGGTCTTTGATTCCAACAACCTGCACTTCCGCAGCCGCATCTGTGTCCGCGTGGGCAAGCCCCTGTACGCCGCAGATTATGGACTGAACGCCGACTCCACCCCCCACGAAATGCATGCCATGCGAAAAGACATCATGGACAGCATCAAATCTATGGTGGAGGAGAACCCGCCGTTCCCGATCCTTCACGATGTGCCGAAACACCGCACTTCGATCGAGATCGCTCAGGACAAAAAACGGGCGACTCTGGAACAGAAAAAACAGGCAGAACAAGCTGCCGACACTACGGAGGAATGATCGCGTATGGCTGAAATCACTGTGGCGGAATCCGCCGGCTTCTGCTTCGGCGTAGACCGCGCCGTCAAGCTTTGCTATCAGGCTCTGGAACAGCACCCCCATGTGGCAACGCTGGGGCCCATTATCCACAATCAGAACGTGGTGGACGATCTCACCCGCCGCGGAGCACGCATTGTGGACAGCATCGCAGATCTCCAGCCGGACGAATGCGTGGTGATCCGTTCCCACGGCGTCAGTGCTGCGGTCTATGACCAGCTGGAACAGGCTGGAAATCCCTATGTCGATGCCACCTGTCCCTTTGTGGCGAAGATCCACCGGATCGTGGAAGAACACACCCGAGCCGGCGATTTTATTCTGATCGCCGGAGATGCCAATCATCCGGAAGTTGCCGCAATTGTGGGGCATTGTAAAGGCAATTGCTTTGTTTTTGAAAGTGAAGAAGCGTTAAACAATTTTTTTCAAAAAAAATTAGTGAATTCTCGCAAAAGACTTGCAATTGTTGCACAAACAACGTATAATATATTAGTATGGGAAAAGTGTTTAGAAGCTCTTCCCAAGGACAACCCGAATATTATGGTTTACGATACAATCTGCCACGCCACACAGGTGCGGCAGTCCGACGCAGACAAACTCTCTCGCAAGTCAGATTTAATGATTATTGTGGGCGGCAGACACAGTTCCAACACCGTGAAGCTGTATCATGTCTGCAACAGAAACTGTAGGTCTTATCATATTGAGAATTCGGATGAGCTTTACACTTTAGACCTTGGTAACGCCGAGAAGATCGGCATTACCGCCGGCGCGTCCACACCGGCACATATCATTAAGGAGGTTCAACAAACTATGACTGAAATCATGGATAACAACGCCGTGGAGGAGGATATCAACTTCGCAGAAGCTCTGGATCAGTCCTTCAAAAAAATACATACGGGAGAGAAGGTAAAGGGTACCGTTTGCTCTGTCAACGATTCTGAAGCGATCGTCGATGTCGGCACCAAGCACACCGGTTATGTTCCTCGCAGCGAACTGACAGACGACGCATCCAAGAAGCCGTCTGACGTTGTCGCTGTCGGCGATGTTCTGGATCTGATCGTTACCAAGATCAACGATCAGGAAGGTATCGTTACCCTGTCCAAGAAGAAGGTCGACGAGATGAAGGGCTTTGAGGAGATCATCAAGGCCAAGGATGAGGAAGCTGTTCTGGAAGGCACTGTCAGTGCATCTGTCAAGGGCGGCGTTATCATCAACTATGCCGGCGTTCGCGTATTCATTCCGGCATCGCAGAGCGGTCTGCCGAGAGGTGCAGAGATGGATTCTCTGGTAAAGACCACCCAGCGTTTCGTCATTCTGGAAGTCAACGAACACCGCAGACGGGCTGTCGGCTCCATCAAGGCTGTTCTGAAGGCTGAAAAGGACGCTGCAAAGGAAGCTTTCTGGGAAACTGCCGAGGTCGGCAAGACCTACAAGGGCGAAGTCAAGTCCCTGACCAGCTACGGTGCATTCGTAGATCTGGGCGGCATCGACGGTATGGTTCATATCTCCGAGCTGTCCTGGAAGCGGATCAAGCACCCGAGCGAAGTTGTCAAGGTTGGCGACTACATCGAAGTATACATCAAGGATCTGGACAAGGAAAACAACCGCATCTCTCTGGGCTACAAGAAGCAGGAAGACAATCCGTGGGAGAAGTTCAAGGCAAACTACAAGGTTGGCGACGAGATCGATGCAACGATCGTTTCCATCACTCCGTTCGGTGCATTTGCACAGATCATTGACGGCGTAGACGGTCTGATCCACATTTCTCAGCTGGCTGACAAGCGTGTGGAAAATGTCAAGGACATCGTTTCCGTTGGTGACGTTGTACGGGTAAAGATCATTGACATCGACATCGAAAACAAGCGGATCTCTATCTCCATGCGTGCACTGCTGGAGGAGGACAACGACGCTGACTACGAGGACTAATTTCCCCGAACACGAAAGCGTAAGCTTGTAAAATAGAAGCGGCAGTATCGGTTTTGTGCCGGTACTGCCGCTTTTTGTTTTGAGTACCGCCCTGATCGGTTTACGACCGGGGCGGTTTATTTTTCATCGGCGATCCAACGCCATGGCATGTTTTTCCAGTATTCTCCGGCATAGTCGATACCTACACGCACATCGGTACGCAGAGCCGGACGAAAGCCGTCATCTGCGATCCACAGTTCCGGACAGGTGAGAAAGCTGTCCCCGTTGAACTGTTTGTCCACCTGTAGATACTTGGTCAGCTTGGCAGGGCCGTTGTAGACGGCTCCGGCACGAAGCAGAACGCCTTGCGGCTGTTCCCGTTCGCCGGTGATCACATTCATCAGCCAGTGCATGCCGTAGCAGAGGTAGACGTAGATCACGCCGCTTTCCCGATAGAGCAGTTCTGTGCGGGGCGTTCGCCCTTTGGAGGCGTGACACGCCAGATCTTCCTGCCCGCGATAGGCTTCGGTTTCGGCAATGCGTTCCTGTAAAATCGTGCCGTCCGGCAGCCGCCGCATCAGCAGCTTCCCCACCAGATCGGGAGCGACCTCCAGACAGTCGCGGTGGTAGAAGGATTCCGTTAAACGAATAGGTGCCATGAGAAATACCTCCTTTTGCGGCGAGTCGCCGCTGACCTTACGCCCCAATTTCAAGTGTGAAAAGGGTAGTGT
>OGOV01002442.1_pt1 | contig 13991 bp, 2 predicted proteins | sample 1552711 | NCBI WGS metagenome assembly OGOV01 (sample SAMEA2580216, study PRJEB22360) | human gut metagenome | biome: human gut; feature: human-associated habitat; material: faeces | place: Denmark | collected 2008/2010 | reverse complement strand
ATGAAAAAGTGGGTATGTCCGGTATGCGGTTACGTTCATGAGGGAGATACACCTCCCGAGTTCTGCCCCCAGTGCAAGGTTCCCGGCAGCAAGTTCATAGAGCTTAAGGAAAGCGAAAAGCTTGTATTTGCAGACGAGCACAAGGTAGGCATTGCAAAGGCAGTTGAGGATGAAGAGATCATCGCAGGCTTAAAGGCAAACTTTGAGGGCGAATGCACAGAGGTAGGTATGTATCTCGCTATGGCAAGAGCCGCTCACAGAGAAGGTTACCCCGAGGTAGGCCTTTACTATGAAAAGGCAGCTTGGGAAGAGGCTGAACACGCTGCAAAGTTCGCAGAGCTTTTAGGCGATGTTGTAAGTGCATCGACTAAGGAAAACCTTGAAAAGAGAGTTGCCGCAGAGCACGGCGCTACACAGGGCAAGCTCGACCTCGCTAAGAGAGCAAAGCAGTTAAATCTTGACGCTATCCACGACACAGTTCACGAGATGGCTAAGGACGAAGCAAGACACGGTAAGGCTTTCGAGGGTCTGCTTAACAGATACTTCAAGTAAGCCGCACCAAATTCGCCGTTCCGGCTGTTTCAGCTCGGCTAAGGTTACGTTAACGGCGGATATTAACGTTATAAATATGCAAATCGAGCCGTAAGCACTCTTGCTTACGGCTCAGTTTGTTCTTATAGTAAAAACGCATCTGATACACAAAAAAGAACACCGGTCGCCCGGTGTTCTCTTTTTTTACTGTCAGCTTATTTGGCTGTCTTCACATTTGCATAAGTATAAATGCTTGTATTTGCACCCTTATAAGACGCAATCCTTACCTTATACACGCTTCCGGCCCTGAGTCCGCCAACAGTGACAGTAGCATTCGTACTGCCCTTTAACGTCTTTTTGACCCACTTGCCGCCTTTGTAAATTTCAACCTTATATCCGTCTGCACTGGCGTTTTTACCCCACTTAACGGTTATCGAGTTTCTTTTTGCCGATACAACCTTGATATTGGTTACCGGTGAAAGCACTGCAGTAACCGTAGTATAGCTGTAATCGCCGTACAGATTGTCCTTATACGCTCTTACCCTTACTTTATATGTGATGTAAGGTGTAAGTCCGCCAAGCACAGCCATTGCTGTCTTATTATCGGTTATGGTCTTTTCGACCCACTTACCGCCGATATAATATCCTACGTTATATCCGTCAGCGGTTGCATCCGCATTCCATATAACTACTGCCTTTGAGTCAACTGCGCTCTTTACCTTAAGACCGCTGACCTTTGTCGGAGCGGTAGTGATATAAATATCGTCGAATGTACTCTGAAGCTCACCCTTATAAGCCTTTATTCTGACCTTGTAGGTTTTGTAGCCCTTAAGCGAGCCTATTGTAACGGTAGTTTTTTTATTACCGGTCAGCGTCTTTTCATTCCACTTACCGTCTGCATAGTACTGAACGGTATAACCGTCCGCACTTTCGTTCTTATCCCATTTAAGCGTAAACGAAGAAGATGTGACTTTCTGCGTAATACCCGTAACTTTTGACGGGAGCGTATCTATATAGCCGTATGTATACGGACTGTAAAGGTCACCCTTATATGCGCTTACCCTTACTTTATATCGTGTTCCTGCACAAAGTCCGTCTATAACCGCCGATATATTATTGTTGCCGGTAACAGTCTTTACGGACCACTGATTATTAATGTACCACTCTACCTTGTAGCCGTCCGCTCTGGCGTTTCTGCTCCAGCTTATTCTTACCGTTTCATCGGTAGCCTTCACCGTATTTATATTCCATACGGGAGAAGGAACAGTATCAACATAGAAACATCTGAATTTGGCGGTGAATCTTCCTGCATAAGCCGCTATCCTTACCTTATATTTAAGGCCTGCAGAAAGACCGCTCAGCTTTGCCGCTACTCTGTCGCCGTCAGCACTGCAGTTAATCTGCTTCCACTGATTGCCGACATAGCATTCGACATAATATCCGTCAACGCCGCTTATATTCTTCCAGCTTATATCGACTTCATTGTATGTTGTCTTTTCAACCGCTATTTCTTCCACATCGGGAATAGGCTTTACGGGAACACGGTTTCCGATATATGAATCCTTACATCTTGTGCATTCAAATACGCTGTAGCCTTCGTTGCGATAGTCAGGCTCAACTACTTTGATTACAACATAGTCGTGACCGAGAGGTTCGCCATACTCCGCACCGCATATTTCACACTTTGCCTTTTCGGTGCAGGTAGCCTCTCCTCCGGAATGCTCACATTCGGTTATCGTAGCCGTTACAACGTCCGACTTCATCGAAACTCCCGCCGTTGTAGCATTGCTGTAGGTAAGACGGCAGTAGTACCTGCCCGTTGTGAGATTTTCGAGCGACAGCTTTCTGTCTGTAGCGCCCTCTATCACTGTTTCGTAGCCGTTTTCATCAATGCCGATCCACTGATAAGCAACATTTGCGTCGACCTCGCCTGAATACCACGGCACGGCACTTATTTGAAGTGACGGTATACCGTCGGGATAATAACCGTTGGTGTAATATACAGTATCAATCGGCTTGATTATCTGCATCGGACACAACCGTACCGTAAGTCCGTTTGTCGATGATGCCGTTGCCTTATTAAGACTGTATATATCTATCCACTCTTTTGTTCCTCTGTCCTGTACCCAGAAGCCGGGATCGATATAATCGGCTATCACCTTATTCGGGGCATTAGTTATGATTTCGGCAAACCCACCTGACGAAATGGATACATTACCGTCGTTTATTGTAAGGCAATTTATATTGTTTGCGGCCATTGTAACATTTCCGCCGTTTATGGTCACATTGCTGCCTGTAGCAAGCCCCTCAAATGTGACATCACCGCCCTGCACTATGAATGCGTCTTGATTCTCAAACGCTGTCACCGCACAACGTCCCGTAACCGTCAGCTTTGCCTTGCCGTTTATGATGATCGGACGTGAGAACGCTGTACGAACTGCGTACTTGAGCGTGAAGTTACCTTCGGTTATGATTAACTGACCGCCGTATCCGTTCTTGTTATAAAGCGGATATAAGGTACAGCCCTCGTTTTCGCTCTTCTGAGCGTCTTTCGCAGCCTCGTCAAGATTGTTATAATACTTGACATCGTCGCCCTTTGTTATCTTTGCATTGAACTTGCTCTCGCATATCTCGCAATATGTCGGCTCAGTAATGTTGCCTCCGTTTCCCTCAACCGCTGTAGGATCGACCACCTGAGAATGATCACAGTCAACAAGGTCTATGCTTACAGTGTTCGACTTTATTTCATAGCCGTCACCGGTAGTAACTACGAAGTATATCTCGGCAACATCGCTGTCGCCTGCCTTATCAATTATTTCGTCTGCCGACAATTTAGCGTCCTTTACAAGTGCGCTTAAGCTGCTATAAATTATATCTCCGCTTACATAGGAGTTTATACCGTATCTCTTACTTACATACGAGTCGTTCAGGTTCGAGCCGTGAGCAAGAGCAAGGTTGAACTTCAGCGTGGGGTTTGCGTTGCTGTTGCGATACAGCTTGTTTATTTCTGTGCTAAGCGTTGCGCTCTTTATCGGCGCTTCTTCTACATTCACCGGTTTATTGTCGTTATTCACACTGCTATAAACGCTCTCTGCACGTTCTGCAATTGAAAGCCATGCACCGCCGTCCTTTTTATATGCATAACCGTCAGCCAGAACAGATTCAAGACTGCCGTTTGCTATCTCGATGTTGTAGAATTTACCGCCGCTGATTTTTGCTTTAGCGTTACCTATAATGGTCAGAGCGTCTATAACGCCGCCGCCTATTTCTGCGTCGCCGTCTATGTAAACCATCACCGATGTGAATTCACCGCCGTTGATGATTAACTTTGAGTTTGCGTAAGCTTTAATAGGCATCCGCATTTTGCCATCGCCGCCTACGGTAAACATACCGCCGTCGGATACTTCTACAGGTGCGTTGAAAGCAAAAGTGCCACCCAGTTTTTTACCGTTCAGTGCAAGCGTTACATTGCCGGTAATGGTAACGCCCTGTGTAAGCTCGCTGTTTGTAATATCCTTATACAGCGTTACAGTAGCCGTACCTGCCTCGTTAGCCTTGTCAAAAGCGTCATAAATATCGCTGAACAGATCTGTCTGCTCGCCGCCGTTTGCCGTAGTATAGCTTACAGTTGCGGCGATTTCCTCATTGCAGTAAGGACAAAGGTTTCCGTCAAGCGCATAACTGTCGTTTTCGTCTTTATGGTCGCACTTTATAACATTAAGATAATTGGCTTTGGTCATGCTCTGAATTTCAGCATATTTGAAACCTGAACCGACAATCGCATTTAAGCCTATAACTCTGCTTCCGCTCGCAATTGCCCTGCCTAAAGTATAATTGCTTTCATTTTCGCAAGTGAAGATGTTGAACGTACCGCTTACTATAGAGACATTATATCCGCTTCCACCGGTCGTGTCTGCTTTCATGCTTAAATAATCGGCATTAACATCATTGATGACCGTGTCTCCGCCGTTTATCGTTATTGCGCCGATATTAGCACCATCGGCACTAACCTTTCCGGAATTTACAACTAAATAATTCAATGTGGCTTTACTGTCAATTAAAACATTGGCATTCTCACCCGATACCGTTACACCGGTAAGTGAACTTGAGGCTTTTTGCGGTGCCGTAAACGTTATATCTCCGCCCTTGACATCAAATGCAAATGTTGTGGTGCCGTCATTTTTATTTAAATCAACGGTAAATCTACCCTTGCTTATGTCAAACGTTTCATTATTGTTAACCAAACTGTAGTTTAACAGCTTTAATGTACAGCCTTCGCTTTCCTCGGCAGCGCCGATAGCGTCATTCCAGTTTTCGTAATACGATAACGTGCCGTCAGACAGCTCTACCGAAGCCGGTAGTGCTCTGTTGCATATACCGCACACACAACCGTCATCGTCACATTTTACGCTTTCGACGGGGTGCTGACAGGTAGCTACTGTAAGCGTTACCACATTCGACTTATAATCATATCCGTCATAGGTAAATATGCAGTAATATTGGATTTCTCCGTCTTCTGCCACCACTTTATCAACTTGATCGCCAAGTAAATAACAGTAACCGTTTAATAATTCTGTTTTTTCGCTTATTACCGTTCCGTCAATTAAGCATCCGGTAATATAGAGTGTTTTATCTCCCGAATATGTCACATCGGCCGCGAAAGTTACAGCCTTTTTACCGTTACGGTATATTATCGGTGACTCGTTCTCAGCGGAAATTGTTGCGCTCTTTATCGGCGCTTCCTTTACTTCTACATTAGTTATATCCTGCTTTTCACGCTCTGCAATAGTAGACCAGATGCCGGAATCGATAATACTCCTATAGGCATAGCCGTCCGCAAGAAGCTGTCCTACGTTTCTGCCTTCGCCTGAAACCTGTAAGCTGTAGAATTGACCGCCTTTAATTACAGCGTTACCGCCGTCTTTAATTATGAAGTCAGAGAAAGTACCACCGTTGATTTCCGCATTGCTGCCGTTGCGAACGGCAACACGTTTTATTAAGCCACTGCCGTTAACGGTCAGCTTACCGCTCGTTACTTCTATGGAATACCATACATCAGTACCGGGTTGTGAGAGCCTTTTACCGTTAAGTTCAAGCGTAACATTGCCTGTAACAGCTATCGTATCTGTAATATCGTCCGTGATGTTCTTCTGCAGCGTTACAGTAGCCGTACCTATCTCATTAGCCTTGTCAAAAGCGTCATAAATATCGCTGAACAGATCCGTATTTTCGCTTCCGCCGTCCGTATAGCTTACAGTTGCAACGATTTCCTCATTGCAGTAAGGACAGGGATTTCCGTCAAGCACATAACTGCCGCTTCCGTCCTTATGAACGCACTTATCAACAAAAATTCTATCGGTTTTGGTCATGGTCTGAATAGCTTCGTATGTGTAAACAGTAATGCCATTCATACTATTACCGAAAACTACGCTTCCACTCGCAATTGCCATACCTAAAGTATAACCGCTGTCTGTTTTGCAAGTGGTGCTGCCGAACTCGCCGGTTACGATAGAGATGCTACCGGACCCGTTGATATTCACGCTTAAAGAATCGGCTGTAACATAATTGATGACCGTGTCTCCGCCGTTAGCTTTCAGTGCATCAATATTTGCACCGTTTACAACAGTCTTTCCGCCATTTATTGACAGTTCTTTAATATAACTCTCGGCACTGTTTACTGCAAGCGCACCGCTTGATATTGTTACACTTCCCAGCTTGATTTTACCGTCAATTGTAACCTCAGCGTCAGTTCCGTTAACTGTGATTCCGCTTGGCAGATTTTGATTGCTCACGTCCTGTACTGCCGAAGAAGTGAAAGTCACGTCACCGCCGTTGACAGTGAACTGATAATATGCCTCTTTACCGTTAAAGTCAACAGTAAACTTACCGCCCGTCACGGTAATGGACGCAGGTACTCTTTCCGAAATCAGCTTTACAGTGCTGCCTTCGTTCTCCTGCGCCAGCTTTATGGCTCTATTAAGACCCGCATAGCCTAACGACTTGCCGTCAGCATCTACTACCTCGGCTTCTATCAATAAATCACATATACCGCAGAATACCAAACCGTCGGTTTCGTTATTAAAGCTATCCTCAGGGTGCGAGCAGGTCGCAAGTGTAAACTTAAGCACATTCGACTTATATTCGTATCCGTCACACTTCAGTACAGTGTAATATTCAACCTCACCGTCTTCCGCTACAATCTCACCGATTTTATAACCGAATACCATATACCAGTTAACAGAAAGCTTAGAATCTTTACTGCGATTATTGCCGTTTACGAAATCCGAATAGGTTATCCGCTTTGAAGTGTCCGCCACATCGCATGTAACATTGACTTTCAATTTTTTCGCTCCGTTACGGTATATAACAGGCGTTCCTTCGTCTGCCCACGCAATACTTGCGCTCTTTATCGGTGCTTCTTCTACGGATAACGCTCCTTTAGAACCGCCCAAATAGCTATCTTTTTCACGCTCATCAATCGAAAGCCAAGTGCCGTCAGCATTTTTATACGCATAACCGTCTGCCAGTACAGATTCGATTGCCTTGCCGTTGTACATAAACAAATACTTGAATTTACCGCCGCTGACCTCTGCTTTACCCGTACCATAAACGGATAAGCAGTCTATTATACCATCCAGGATTACCACTTCACTGTCTGAAAGGGCATACACATCGTAGTATTCGCCGTTTGTAATGGTTAATTTCGAGTCCGGCTTAGCTTCAATTGCGCTCCATACTTTACCGTTTCCATTCACGGTAAGCGTGCTGCCACAAATATATATTTTTTTTGCTTTATCCGTAGCACCCAATGTTTTGCCGTTCAGTGCAAGCGTTACATTGCCCGTAACATTTATTTCATGTGCAATTTCACTGTCTGCAATATCCCTGCACAGCGTTATTGTAGCCGTACCTATCTCATTAGCCTTGTCAAAAGCGTCGCATATATCGCTGAACAGTTCTGTCTTTTCGCCGCCGTCGGTATAGCTTACGCTTGCGGCAAACTCAGAGTTACAGTATTTGCATATACCGCCCTCATTAAAGGCATAACTGCCGTCCTTATTCTTATGCTCGCACTTGGTAAACAGATAATACCTTCCGTCATCGTCACCGGGGGCTAAATAGCTTTCTTCGGCTATATCACTGTATAATAAAGCCGTTGCTGTTTTCTCCGCAGTCGGATCTGACGGGTTATCATACCTTATAACACGCGCACCGCTTGTAAGCACGTCCTTCAGCTTAAACGGTTCGAAAACGATATGGCGGTAAGTACCGCCGCCTATAGTCACCTTTGCATCGGTTGCGGCATTGGTTATAAACAATTTATCAACACCCGCATTATTGTCGGCATTTACGCCTTCGCTGATGTTTACAGTACCGCCAAGTATATAAATTTCACCAAATCGGGTATTTGAACCTTCAGGCAGCGTAAGAGAGCCGCTGTTCACAAATATTTTGCAATTGATTAACATATGACCTTCGGCAATAACATCTGCACCGTCAATAGTTATTGTCTGGTTGTAATCATAGATAGTACCATAATTACTTGTGGTAATAGTAAACTGACCGTTTGACAGCCTAACCCCACTATTGATCTTACCGCTTGTTACAAGAGTGAAAACACAGCCCTTGTTTTCAGCCTTATCGGCATATAATAAGCCTTCCTCAATGCTGTCAAAATATTCGTTAGTAGTACCGTCGGCTGATGTCACCTTTGCATAAAGCACAGCACCGCACGCACACTTTGTCTCTGTTTCGGTGTATGTATGAGTATGCTTTACAACTGTGACATTTCTAATTCCTTCGCTGAGTGTCACCGCACTGCCGTCAACTATACTTTCGGGGAGATGTGTGACACTGTTTAAGGTCGCAAATGCATAGCCCTTTGCAAGCAGAGTGTTTACGGGTGTGCTGTTGCTTTTCTCGCCGCAGATGGTGTTGTACCTTCCGCCGTATAAAGCTACACCGCTTGCGTGTGCAATATAAACATTCTCAAATATGCCGCCGTATATTTCGACACGCTTAGCACTGTTAATGACTAAATTGAGTACATCTGCGGCTGAACTGCCGCCGTCTGCAGTACCGTTTATAAGCGTACCGCCGTTTACACTAAAAGGTGCGTCTATGCATCCGTAGTAGGTGCTTTTCCTGCTGTCCTTAAGGTACAGCACACCCCCGTTATTTACACTTATATCCGCCTCTCCGCCGAGTAAATATCCGTTCACATCGACAGTAACCGTTGCATCGGCGATTGTTGCGGACTTCGAAAGCTCACAGTCCTTATACAATGTCAGCGTACAGCCGCTGTTTTCCTCCGATAATGCCGCAGTAAAAGCGTCGTCTATATTATCGAAATACTTCGCTGTTCCCACGCCCGAAACGCCCGCAGTAAGCTGATATTCGCAGGTAAGGCATACACCTGTTTTGCTGTCAACATCCGTATGACCGCACCGCTTACCGCAAATCGTACACTTGCCCGTTGTGCTGTCGTAACTGTGATCTTCATGTGATGTTACAAAAACAGTTGCAAGACCGTCTTTCAACAGTGTTTTTGAGCCGTCTATCGGCTCAGCATTGGGATACTTCATAAACATACGGTTCTCAGCCAACAAAGTCAGTATTTCTGCGTTTGCTCTGTCCCCGCCGCCGTTATAGCATATTTTTTTGAAAGTTCCGCCGTGAAGAATTACGTTACTGCTTGCATCGTTTATATTGAGTGTTATGCCGATTGAATAATAGCAGTCAAATGTACCTGCACCTACCGACACAGTTCCCATAGCGCCGCAGTTTTCGTCAAATGTCAGCTTACCGCCGGCCGCTACATTGAAATCGCCATAAATACTATTATTTTTTCCCAATCCCGTAACGGTTATATCTCCCGAAACAGTTAACGTACCTACATTGGCTTTCTCAGCGATCCACAGCGTGAACTTACCGCTGAGTGTTGTATAGCTGCCTGTATAATTCTTGTATACTTTTAATGTACAGCCGGTGTTTGCGTCACTGTCAGCCGCTTCAAAAGCCGCTCCCATCTCAGTTTCCTTATAAACAGAAGCTACAGCCCCGTCCTTTACGATAACAGCCGCATACTGATATTCGCACTCTGTACACTTGCCCGTTTTGCTGTCAACATCGCTGTGGGGGCATACATATCCGCAGTCGCACTTGCCGTCAACATAGGTATGGCTGTGGTCTTTGACTATCAGCGTTACACTGCTTGATATTTCCTTAACGCTTGCGTTGAAAAGAGTTCCGTCAGTCTTGAAGAAAGCCTTACCCTCTCCGAGCATATCATATAATGTCTTGCTGTCCCTTGCATAAAGTCCGGCAGGATATGTACCGTCTTTCAGTATAACCGTACTCGAATCATATACATAGATCGAAGTGTCTAAAACTACATCGCCGTCTATTATAAGCGTACCGCCGGCGTATGAAGCGTCGTTTGTCGGATATACATTACAACCGAGCATAGCCGGATTGCCGCTGTTTTTGATTGTGAGCTTTCCGTTTTTGCAAGGAGTAATACTCCGGATATTTAATCTGCGTCCGTTTAAGTCAATTGTAAGTTCTCCGTATAAGTCATACTGAGCTTTTGAATTATCATAATCCTTAAACAGCTTTATCGTACCGCTTCCGTTGTATTCATTCAGTAAAGAGTCAAGCTCATCGGTATCTACATACTTTAAGCTTCCGTTCTTGTCTGTATAGAGTGCGACAGACACAACCGCACCGCAGATTGAGCAGATGCCGGTGTCCGTGTTTATATCACCGCCATGCTCGCAGGGCTTTCCGCACTCCTCGCACTTGCCTGTTCCACTGCTGTATTTGTGGTCAGCGTCAGTATGCTCTACAACAGTAATTGTGCCGTAGCCGTATGTTTTGCTGTTTATAATTATACGGGTTGCTCCGTAATAAAGATTAATAATCTTGCTACTGCTCTCGTATTTCAGCATCTGATTATCCGAAAGCAGATTTTTAAGCATTATGTTTTCTGATAACGGACTGCTTTTGTCCAGATCATACGCCAACATCTCAGTAATCTTCATTCCCGTAGCAAGCTTTACAGATGTTGCATTTCCTTCATTGCTTAAAGATTCCTTTACAGCCAGATATCTCACAGTTACATTTGCACCGTCACTTACAGTGAACCTTGTACCTGCCTCAGCAAAAATTGTATCAAATTCTACATTTGCTTCGCTGTCAATTATGAATGATCCGCCTTTGCAAACATACACCTGGTCAACATAACTGCCCTCTGTGCCGGTTAATGCAAGCTTGACGTCTTTGTTGACCTCAAGCTTGATATTGTTCAGCTTGTGACCGTTAAGGTCGATCATAACATTGTGTTTTACATCTATAGTATCTAAAGTTGCAGTTGCCGATGCATCGCCGATATCCTGATAGATCTTAACATAGTTTCCGGTATCGGCAGTAATGCTGTTAAGGCAGTCTGCGAGCGTGTCATAGCCTGTCGGCGCACTGCCGTCTGTGCTGATTGTAGCAACAAACTGATGCTCACACTTGTTACACTTACCCGTGTCAATATCAATATTGCTGTGATCACATAACGCTCCGCAGTTTGTGCATTTACCGTCGGAATAACCGTTTTCATGTGCACATTCTTTATATGTAAATGTAAATTTTTCTGTAACAGTTTCTGTGCTGTCACCGTCTGAATAGGTTATATCGCAATACAGAACATAATTTCCGGCAGGAATATTATCCGCAAGCTTGAATTCGCCGTTGCTTCCGGATACTGCCGCACCGAGCTCATCTGCACTGTATGCACTGTTCGTACTGTACCAGTTATAGCTTATGCTTTCACTGTCAACCGTATAGGTGCTTACAAGCTTGTAATTGTCCTTCTCTTCCTGCGAAGTGTTTGTATAGAAAACCGTTCTGTTTGTGTTGTCACCCTGTGTAACCTTGTTGAAACGGTTTGCATTCGACTTTACCTGAACGGTATTGGATACAATATCTCCGCACTTTATTGTAAGAGTATTATCAGTGTCGTATGTAACCGAAAACTCGGTATCGCAGACCATGCACACCCAGCCGTAATCGGTCTTGATTATGCTTGCTGATAAATCGGGTTCATCGCCGCCGAAATAGCCTCTTGCGTCTGCAAACTCTTCATCGCTCATATTCTTCAGAGTAATATCAAAGTAAACCGTACCCTTGAGCTTGGTATCAGTCATGCCTTCAATTATTTCATACTCTTCCGTCTTGAATATTCCTGTCTGCTTTCCGAGTATTATACGGGGAGAAGTATCAGGCTTTATAACTACCGTCTTAGCGTCTGCTCCGCCAATCTCATAATAGCCGCTGTTATACTTGACCTCGCCTGTCACAGCACTTTCCGAAGCCTTGAACTCGGTCGAGCCCTTTATTACAAATTCATTCTCGTCTATTGCCGGTAAAGTTTGACCGATAGCGTATGAACCGCCCGTAGTATATACCGAGCCTGTACCGCTCATTATAAGGTTTACTTTGTAAATGCCATACTTAGCACCGTAAGCAGTGACCTTACCGCCGCTTATTTCGGCATCCATTCCGTCGCCGTTGTTTCCGCTGTAGTATATTCCGACTCTTGCTGCATTGCCTTCAGGCACAGTAATACTGCCGTTTTCGCTGACGGAAATTTTGTCGAAATTACTGGTAAGCAATATTGCACTGTTTAACGTAGATTCATTAGCACAACCTACTGCAGTAAGACTGCCGTTGCCGTCAACAGTAATGCCGCCGCTGACATTGACAGCCACACCCTCAAAAGATGCAGTTGTCGCATTTGCGTTCAGCACACCGTCATTATGTATTTCAAGCGAATTTGTCTTTACAGTACCTGTTGCGTTTACTGTACCGCCGTTCAGGATTATTGATCCGCCGAGAGAGCGTGCCATACTGTCTGTAGAGCGGTTCTCTGCATTCAGCACACCGTCGCCGCTGATTGTCATTGTGCCGTCACAATTGACCTCTTTATTATTTACGGCACTGAGAACGTATGTATCGCTGTCGCCGGTGTTCGTCTGTACGATAGTATTGTTACCGTTCAGCACTATCTCCGTACCGTCGGGGACTGTTACGACGCTCATCATATTCTCTTCTGTTGTCGCCTGAATGTTCACTCCGTCAAGTGTCAGCGTCTTTGTGTCATAATCCCAGCTCCAGCCGGCACCATTTTCGTCCGCCGTCTTTTCTCTGAAATCAAGCGGTGTCGTGATGACATTGCTCTCGCCGTCATGCGTATGTGCCTCGCCCTCGGCAAATGCCGATAACGGTACAGCCGTCAGCGTCATTGCCGCAGACAGCACCGCACTTATGAGCCGTACAAATTTTTTCTTCATGTTTTTCCTCCTGTAGATTTACCCGTGCTTATGCCATGCACCTGCACTTATGCAGTGCCTCCTTCAGCTTTTCAAGCGGTATCGGCTTCTTGTGGAAATAGGTACAGCCAAGCCTGTATGACTGCGCCCCGAATCCCTCATCGTCCGACAGCCATATTACAGGCGTATCCCTGTCGGCATTCTTTGCCGCAATAACACCCTCCATACCGTCCGCTCCGTCGGCAAGCACGATTATAAGGTCAGCCGTCTTACACTCCTTCGCAAAGCTCTCATACCTCTGACATACCCTGTAGGCAATTCTTCGATATGCCGCCGTTGCGATTTGTGTTATTTTTGCTTTCAGTATCTCCGCCTCGTTTGCTGTATCGTAAACGCAGATGAGCATACTTCTCCCCCTTATAATTTTATAATTATATCATAACTCATTCGCTTTTAATTTTCAACTTTTTGGCACGAACGGTTGTTATAACGGCACGAACGGTCATAAATGCGGCACATAATACAAAAAACCGGCGCCCTACAGCCACCGGTCAAGTGAAATATATCGCCAAGCACTATCCCTTCGCCCTGCACCACATTCTTGGCTCCCTTGAGTAAAGGGAGCTGGATTGCGACAAGGCTACTTCTTATCATAAATTGCCTTGCTCAGCGATTCAAGTATATTTAATATCCTCTCAACCTTATCTGTCGCAAGACTGAGGGATTGCCACACCCCTCGCCCCACCCCAACCCTCCCAATCCCGCACTATCCCTTGCTCCGCACCATATCCTTGCCTCCCTTGTCAAAGGTGAGCTTCTGTTGCTGAGCTTCGCTCAGCCAACTATTGAGGATTCTTCGCACCAACACCGCCGAAAACACTTTGCGTACTGACAAGGCGTTAATAATTTCGTGAGTGTATCTGTGCAACTGCACTGACATTTACCTTTCAAAAAAACGCCACTAACCTGAGATATATGTACTAATATGCTGACGTGTAGCATTAAGCGTCCCTGCATTAACAGGATATACAATGTTCCGGTGGTTATTCGAGTTTATCCAACACCCCGACGGGGTGGGGGTGTGAGTAAGGAAAGAGGGATGCCAAGCTGAGCATTGCTTTAGCAATGCTCCCGCTCCTC
>OGOV01002433.1_pt1 | contig 14018 bp, 16 predicted proteins | sample 1552711 | NCBI WGS metagenome assembly OGOV01 (sample SAMEA2580216, study PRJEB22360) | human gut metagenome | biome: human gut; feature: human-associated habitat; material: faeces | place: Denmark | collected 2008/2010 | reverse complement strand
CATCCGCAGCGCCATCGCCTACCGGCACTGAGGGGAGGGGAACTGTATGCGTTTTGTCACCTGCCGCCTGCCGGACGGTGTGGAGGACCCCGCCATCCTCTCGCAGGACGGCACACAGGTCTGGCCGCTGAGCTGGCTGGGGCTCTCCTACGAGACCCTGTCCGATGCCATCCCCTTCCTCACCCCGCAGGTGCGGTTCGGTTTGCAGCTGGCCATCAGCGGCATCCCGGCGCTGCCGGTGGAAGCCGTCACCCTGCAAAGTCCCATCCCCTGCCCCGCGCAGGACGTGGTCTGTCTGGGCATCAACTATATGGCGCACTCGGATGAGGCTGAAAAGTACTCTGCGGATGCCTTTTCCACCCAGCATCAGGACGCCATCTACTTCTCCAAGCGGGTCAGCCGCGCGGTACCGGACGGCGGCTTCATCGAGGCGCACACCGACCTTGTGCAGAAGCTGGACTACGAGTGTGAGCTGGCTGTGGTGCTGGGCAAGGATGCCAAGGATGTGCCCGCCGGGCACACCAAAGACTATGTGTTCGGCTACACCATCCTGAACGATGTCTCCGCCCGGGACGTACAGACCGCCCACAAGCAGTGGTATTTCGGCAAAAGTCTGGACGGCTTCACCCCCATGGGGCCCTGCATCGTCACCGCCGACGAATTTGACACCTACCCGCCCGCGCTGCCCATCCGCAGCCGGGTGAACGGCGAACTGCGGCAGGATTCCAACACCAAGCTGCAAATTTTTGATATCGACCACGTCATCCACGAGCTTTCGCAGGGCATGACCCTGAAAGCCGGTACCATCATTGCCACCGGCACCCCTGCCGGGGTGGGCATGGGCATGGACCCGCCGCAATTTTTGCATCCGGGCGACACCGTGCAGTGCGAGATCGAGGGAATCGGCACGCTGACCAACACCGTGCGCTGAATCTCCTTGTGGAACTGCCCAAAATTTTACATGGATTTCAGTCCGATTGCACGAAATGCCGCCGCAGCACTGCTCTTTTGCGGAAAAATATGGTATACTATAAAATACTGATAAAAAATGCGGCGCATCCGCATCAAAGGGGTAAATGACATGAAGGAATACGCATTTGGCATCGATCTGGGCGGCACTACTGCCAAGGTCGGCCTGTTCACCACCAGCGGCAAGCTGCTGGAAAAGTGGGAGGTAAGCACCGATACTTCCAATAACGGTGCTCACATTCTGGAAAATCTGGCTGCTGCCGTGCAGCAGAAGATGCAGGAAAAGGGTCTGTCCGCAGACGAAGTCGAGGGTGTCGGTCTGGGCGTGCCCGGCCCGGTGCTGGATTCCAGCATCGTGCCCATCGTGTGCGCAAACCTTGGCGGCTGGGGCAACCGCAACGTGTCCATTGAACTCAGCGAGCTGCTGGGCGGCATCCGGGTGCTGGTGGGCAACGACGCCAACGTGGCTGCGAGCACCGTTATCGGGAGGGGCGGCGCACGGGCCTCCCGCAGCGCCGTCATGGTCACGCTGGGCACCGGCGTGGGCGGCGGCGTCATCGTGAACGGCAAGGTCATCGACGGCGCTCACGGTGCCGGCGGCGAGATCGGCCACATCACCGTCAACCCCCACGAGACGGCGGTCTGCGGCTGCGGCAAGCACGGCTGTCTGGAGCAGTATTCCAGCGCCACCGGCGTGGTCCGCTGTATGAAGAAGCTGCTGGACGAGAACCCGGACACCCCCTGCACCCTGCGCGGCACCGACTTTGCCGCCAAGGATGTCTTTGATGCCGCCCGTGCAGGCGATGCACTGGCCGCCCGTGAGGTAGACGAGATGACCGACACCCTGGGCATGGCGCTGGCCTCTATTGCCTCCACCACCGACCCCGAGATGTTTATGGTGGGCGGCGGTGTCGCCCGTGCCGGAGATGTCCTCTTCAACCCCCTGCGGGAGCATTTCAAGACCTATGCCTTCAGTTCCTGCCGCGAGACCCCCATCGTTGCCGCTACCCTTGGCAATGATGCCGGCATCTATGGTGCTGTGCGGCTCATCGTGGGAGAATGATGGAGCCGACCGAATGCCGGTGGGTTGCTCCGCTGGATGAAGAGGACAGGGAATACTTTTCCTATTTCCGCACCGTCTGCAAACGGTATGATATCGTACCCTCCCAGGCTACCCGTCTGGAATACGACTTTGTGACCCGTGTGGCAGAAAGTGAGTTTTACTTGCAGAAAGCTGCGACCTGATGAAATGGTTGAGCCCCATGCCTGCACTCTGAATGTGTGGGTATGGGGCTTTTTATAAGAAGGAGCTGAATCAATGAATTATACCCCTATTACAGAGGAAAATATTGAAAAAGTAGCAATGCTTTACATGAACCACTACAACCAACATTCTGGCGGGTGCTGGACCTATGAAAAGGCATACAAGCGAATCCATCAAATGGTAACGATGGAGGATTCCCTCTGCCTGATGCAAGAAGATGACAACGATATTCCAACAGGGCTTGTCATCGGCTATTTGGAAAGCTACGATGATTTTACATTCTATTATCTCGACGAGATCCTGATTTTCGGGGAGTATCAGAACAAGGGGTATGGCAGATTACTTCTCCAAGAAGTGGAACAGCGTGTGCGGGAACGTGGTGCACAGATGATTGAACTGGTCTGTCCGGATGATGCGCATCACATGCACTTTTACGGCGGCTTCGGGATGGCGGAAGCAACGAACCTGAGGTTGATGAAAAAACGATTGTAAATCTGCCGTGGTTTCGTTATAATAAAAGAGAAGAAGGTGAGGTTGGTGTTCCTACAATACTATGTGACGGAATCGGCAACAGGAAACCGAATTGACATCGAAATTGATGCCGCAACAAAAACAGAACTGGATATCACCCGGAATGGCTGGCAGACGGTTTGGGATACCGACTTTATTCTCGATTCGCAAAAGGAAATCTATGCGGCAAAAGCAGAAACTGGGGAAATTGTCGCATTGGGTGCCTACCGTGTTCAGCAGGGAAGCGTGGCTGTTTATATTGCCTATATGGAAAGCCAACCGGAAAGTAACCCAACATTGACACAGTGCAAAAAGTATCAGGGAATCGGAAAAGCAATGATCGCATTTGGAATCCAGCTTTCGATTGACGCAAACTGCAATGGCGTGGTTATTTTTGAGGCAAAAACGGACGAACTGGAACAGCACTATCTCCGGGATTTTGGAGCGCGTCCGGTTGCATCCTTACATCCTGGCGGGCCGAGAACATTTATGATTGCAGATCAGGCAGCCAAGGATATATTTTCATCGTATCTTTTTGAAGAATAGGGGGGAAGCAAATGAAACCATATGATAAGGATATCGACATTGTTTTTTCTCCAATGTCTGATGAAACCATGTCGTGGTTGGATGAACTGCTTACAACCTGTAAGCGGTTCGGTGTGGATTACTACAATGCCTCTGAAAAAGACCGTGCATTTGTGGAAGCAGTGGCGCGGAAAAATTATGGAATAAAGCAGGCGAAAATGAATGGAGTATCTGTCTCCACAGTAGAGCCCTTCTTTGGGATTCATCGAGCAGTATAAAAAGAGAACAAAGGAAGCGTGACCTCTTCGGGCCGGAAACGTTTTTCTGAAATCATTGCAAAGCCCCGTGCCGGTGCGATATGCCGGACACGGGGCTTTTTCTATTTTTGAAATATAAAATACAAGACAAAAAGTAAATTATACTTGACATAATGTCTGGCGAGTGCTATTCTGTATCCAGAGGGAACGAGTTCACCCTCACAGGAAATAGACGAGGTGACAGGATGCCGAAGAATCTGAAACTGAAAGCTGCCCGCGCGGAAAAAGATATGACGCAGGGGGCATTGGCAGAAGCGGCTGGGGTCTCGCGCCAGACCATCAACGCGATCGAAAAGGGCGAGTACAACCCCACCATCAATCTCTGCCGCAGCATCTGCAAAATTCTGGGAAAAACACTGGATGAACTGTTCTGGGAGGAATGAGAAATGAAATTTTCACTGTACAGCAAGAAAAATGTTCTGGATGAGATGCAGGAGCAAACTCTGCGCAAAATTGGGGAGCGTGGCTTCTGCTTGATGTGGGGCGGTCTGCTGGCCGCAATGGTGATTCAGATGCTGACGGGCAATGCAGATAAAGCGATCGGAGAATGGGTCGTTTTTATGGCCGGATGTGTTTACACCTGTGTAGAGTGCGTCCGGAATGGCCTGTGGGACCGCCATCTTTCTTCCAGTATGGGAGCCAATGCGGTTTATTCTCTGCTGGCGGCCGTGGCGGTTACGGTGCTGTGGGGCCTGGCCTATGGCTATTGGATGGGCGCTGCGTTTACTGGTGTTTCGACAGGTCTGCTCTGCTTTGCACTGCTCCAATTCTGTGCATATCTGGTGAAGAAGAACCGGAAAAAGCTGGACGATGAACCGGAAGAAAAATAACACCTGATTTTCCACAACAAAAAGCGGAACCGTTGAAAACTCAGCGGTCCCGCTTTTTGTTGTTGCAATTATTTCTGATACCGGATGCTGTCTTTTTCGGTGATAGGCCGCAGCACCTTACAGGGGTTGCCCACGGCCACCACGCCGGAGGGAATATCCTTTGTGACCACGCTGCCTGCACCGATGACCGTGTTGGAGCCGATGGTGACCCCGGGCAGGATGGTGACATCACCGCCCAGCCAGACGTTGTCCCCCAGTGTGATGGGGGCTGTGGTCTCAAGGCCGCTGTTGCGCTCTTCCGGCAGCATGGGGTGGATGGCAGTGTACATGCCGCAGTTGGGGCCGATGAAGCAGTGCCTGCCCAGTGTGATTTTTGCGCAGTCCATCAGGTAAGCACCGTGGTTGATGTAGGTGCCCGCACCGATGAAGCAGTGATAGCCGTAATCCACATACAGGTGCGGCAGAATGACCACATGTTCTTCCATGTGGGGCAGCAGCTGACGCAGAAGCTCTGCCCGCTTTGCTTTTTCAGAGGGGCGGGTCTGGTTGAACTCGGTGTAGAGCTCCTCGGCTTTCTCTCGTTCGGCACAGAGCTCCGGGGTGTAGTTTGCGTCGTACCAGAGACCTGCTTCCCATTTTTCACGTTCTGTCATAAACGTTCTCCTGTTATAAGGTGTCCTCACCGGGCAGCTGGTTCCACAGGCGGTAGTACACGCCCTGCTTTGCCAGCAGCTGGTCGTGAGTGCCGGATTCCACAATGCCCTCGGAGCCAAGCACCAGGATACGGTCGTAGTTCTTGATGGTGGTCAGGCGGTGGGCAATGGTCAGGGTGGTGCGGCCATGGGCCAGCTTTTCCAGGCTCTGCCCCACAAGGATCTCGCTCTCGTTGTCGAGGGCACTGGTGGCCTCGTCCAGAATGAGGATGGGCGGGTTCTTCAGGAAGACCCGCGCGATCGCAATGCGCTGCTTCTGACCGCCCGAGAGCTTGACGCCCCGCTCACCCACATAGGTATCAAAACCGTCCTTCAAGGCGCTGATAAAGCGCTCTGCGCCCGCCAGACGGGCCGCTTCGATAATTTCCTCCCGGGTCGCGCCGGGCTTGCCGTAGGCGATGTTATCCGCCACCGAACCGCTGAACAGGTAAACGTCCTGCTGGACGATGCCGATATCCTCCCGCAGGCTCTTGAGGGTGACGTGCTGGATGTCCTGCCCGTCGATGAGGATACGGCCTCCCGTCACCTCGTAGAAGCGGGGGATGAGGTTGCAGAGCGTCGTCTTGCCGCCGCCGGACGGGCCGACCAGCGCCAGACGCTCACCGGCCTTGATGTCAAGGCTGACATGGTGGAGCACCTTGTTGTGGTCGTCGGGGTACTCGAAGCTGACGTCCTCGAAGCGGATGGCACCCGGACCGGGCTGCAGAGGCTTTGCGTCTTCGGCATCCTTGATGGTCACGGGGGTGTCCATGATCTCCGCAAAGCGCTCGATGCCGGTCATGCCGCGCTGGAACTGCTCGGCGAACTCGACGATGCGGCGGATGGTAGCGATGAGTGTGGTGACATAGAGCATGTAGGCCACCAGGTCACCGGCGGTGATCTTGCCGTTGACCAGCGACAGGCCGCCCGCCAGAATGACCACCAGATACATCAGGCCGTCGAACAGGCGGGTGGAGGTGTTGAAGGCCGCCATGGCGTAGTAGCCCAGCGTCTTGATGTGCTCAAAGTCCTTGTTGCCCTGCTCGAACTTGGCGCGCTCCTGCTCCTCGGCGGCAAAGGCTTTTACCACGCCCTGACCCAGCAGGCTGTCCTCGATGGTGGCGTTCAGCTCACCGATCTGGATGCGCTGCTGCCGGAACCGGGCACGCAGACGGCCGTTCAGGTAAACGGACACCACGCCCATCAGGGGCACGCAGGCGAACACCGCCAGCGTCAGCGGGATGCTGGCCTGGCACAGGATGATGAAGGAGGCCAGGATCTTGATAAAGGCGATGAAAAATTCCTCGGGGCAGTGGTGGGCAAACTCGGTCACATCGAACAGATCGTTGGTGATGCGGCCCATGATGGTGCCGACCTTGGTGTTGTTGTAGTAGGTGTGGTCAAGCAGCAGCAGATGGTCAAAGGCATCCCGGCGCATGTCGGTCTCGATGTGCACGCCCATGATGTGGCCGATGCCGGACATGAAATACTGGGCCGCGCCGTCGATGATGCGGAGCACAAAGTAGATGCCCGCCAGCTTGAGCACGATGCCGGTGGTCAGGGTGATGCCAACGCCCATGGCCGAGTTGGTGATGGTGCTCATGATCTTGGGCAGGAAGATGTCACACAGGGTGGTCAGCGCGGCACAGAACAGGTCGAGAAAGAGCACTGCCTTGTGCTTTGCCAGATAGGGTAAAAAGCGGCGGATGAGCGCGCCGCTGCTGTTGTGATGTGCTCCGGGGTCTTTGATGTTTTGCTTTGCCATGGTTCCTCCTTGATTTGAACTTCTCAATCTGCGCGTCAGCGATGACGGAGAGGTTTATTTCTTGCTATAATCCCGTTCGCCGTAGATCGCGGTGCCAATGCGCACCAGCGTTGCGCCTTCGCGGATGGCGTTCTCGTAATCGCCGCTCATGCCCATGGAGAGGGTCTGCATCTCCACGTTGGAATAGCCGCGCTCCCCGGCCTTTACGAACAGGTCGTGGACGGCGGCGAGATACCGGCGGTTCTGTGCATCGTCATCATTGACCGGGGGAATGGCCATCAGGCCCTTGACCCGGATGTGCTCCTGCGCGGCAGCGGCATCCAGCAGGGGCCAGAGCGCTTCCGGCGAAACGCCGCTCTTGCTCTCCTCCCCGCCGATGTTCACCTCCAGCAGGACGTTCTGCACGATGCCCGCCTTGGCGGCTTCCTTCTCGATGGCGGTCAGAAGGTGTTCACTGCCCACGCTCTGGATCAGGCTGGCCCGGCCCAGGACTTTTTTGATCTTGTTGGTCTGCAGGTGCCCGATGAAATGGCTGGGCTTGCCGCAGTAAGCGCCTGCGTCAAAGTTTGCGCAGAGCTCCTGCACATGGTTTTCGCCAAACACGTCAATGGGCAGGGCGGCACTTGCGGCCACGGTTTCAGCGGTGCGGGTCTTGCAGGCGGCGCACAGCTGGACCTCGGCAGGGTCGCGGCCCGCCTCCCGGGCAGCGGCGGCCATCTTTTCACGGATGGCCAGCACGGCCTCCCGCATCTCTTCCGGTGTTTTTTCTGCCATAAGGCATCAGTCCTCCTCGGTATATTTTGCGCGCTCTCCGCCGATGAGCTTCGGACGGGTGCGGGCGCAGAGAATGTTTGCTTCACCGATCCGGTTCAGGCTCAGCCGCACCGGCACGGCCACCCGGCGCAGGTGCATCCCGATCAGGGTGCCGCCAATGTCGATACCGGCATGGGCGCGGATCTCCTCCACGGCAATGGGATCTTTGAACTGCTTCCAGCAGGTGGTGGCCCAGCTGCCGCCCGCATGGGGCCGGGGTACGACACACACTTCCTCCCAGCCGTATTGTTCGGCGGCTTCCCGCTCAATGATAATGGCCCGGTTCAGGTGCTCGCAGCACTGTGCCGCCAGCCAGATGCCGCGCTGGGCCAGCACCGGTGCAATGCCTGCATACACGGCCTGTGCGGCCTCCAGACTGCTGTCCTTGCCGATGTGCCCGCCCACGATCTCGCTGGACGAGCAGCCCACCACGAACACGTCGCCTTTTTTCAGCTTTGCCTGTTCCAGCAGCTCTTCCACTGCCTGCCGGGCTTCCGCCTGGATCTGCTGTTTGAATGCGTCTGTCATATCAATTACCTCGTATCGATCGGTTGCCGCGATGACCCGATGTTCTGTGTTCGATTGGGCCCAAGCGGTTACAACAATTTTTCCGGGATGCCAAGGGCTCCCCTGGCAGGGGAGCTGGCATGCGAAGCGTGATGGAGCGGTTCAGACCCGTACAGAGTAAAGCGCTTTTTCTCCCGCGATGCCAAAATACACCCGATTCTCCACCGGGCAGAGGGCAGAGCTGCTGCCCTGAGGCTTGCCGGAAAAGCTCCACAGCCAGCTTCCGCTGGCGGTGGAAACGGCCTCGGCGCGGATGCCGTCGGCGGGCAGGGAGAACAGGTTCTCCTGCATCGATTCGCTCAGCCGCAGGGCCACACCGCGCAGGAAGGTGCTGCCTGCATGGCGTTCCAGCCAGCTGGAGCTGGCCCAGCGGTAGCTGATGTAGAGGGTGCTGTCCTCATCCAGCGCCAGCGCGCCGGGATAGCCCGGCAGCCCGCTGAAGCTGCTCTGACAGCCCTTGCCCCCTGCAGTCAGGCCGCGGGCAGAGGCCGCCGCGCTCCAGATGCAGCGGCTGCCGAGGTCGGAGATGTAGAGGGTCTGGGCGCGCTCGTCCAGCGCAAGGCCGGACGCTCCGGCAATGCCGCCCACCACCTGCTCCACGGTGCGGGCAGCGGGATCATAAACGTATACCGCACCTGTTCCGGTGTGGGCCAGCAGCTCGGTGCGCAGGGCGCTTTCCAGCCCCTGTTCCGCGTTCTCCTGCCCGACCACGGCAAAGTAGACCTTGCCGTCCGCACCGACCTCCACGGCAGAAAGGGCCCCCAGCGGGGCACCGTCGATCTGCGTGACCACCTGCTCCACCGAAGCGCCCCAGCTGTCGTGCCGGGCGCGGCAGAGGGTGCCCCCGGCAGGGGTGAGAACTGTGAGCCACAGGTCTCCCGCAGCATCGAACGCAAAGCCGGTCAGCTCGCCCTCTACGCTCAGGATGACCGCAGCGTTGCCGCCGTCGGTGCGCACCAGATCGCTGGTGCGTTTTTTCAGGGAGGAGCCGTTCCATGCCGCCGCATAGACAAGGCCATCCCGGGTGCGGATGCAGTCCACACCCTGATACCCGCCCAGATCCCAGATTTCCCTGCGGTCGGTGGAAAGCGCTGCCTGCGCCGCGCCGGAGGCCTGCCGGTGATCCGGGGCGGTGTAGGCTTTGGGCGGAGCCTCAATGGGCCGGAGCACCAGCGCCCAGATCAGCGCAGCAACCGCGGCCAGCGTAAACACGATGCTCAATTTCTGGAACCTCTGGAGCACTTCCTCCCGCTCGGCGGCACGCTGGGCCTCCTGCACGGCCCGGCGGCGGGCAGCGGCGGCGCTGGCCCGGTTGGCGCGGCGAAGCCAGCGGTCTACCCACAGGGCTGCACTGGGCCCGATGGTCAGTGACGCAATGAGCAGGATGAGAAGCAGTTCAACGAATCCGATGCGCATAGGCAGATTTCCTTTGTTCTGATGGTTGTTTTTTATCAAATCAGTATAGCACACTTTATAGCAGAGAAGCAAGCGGGCGGCAGGCTCCTGCTGTTTCTTGCAGAGCTTTTGTGGTATACTAAGAAAAATGGGGCGGCGGTTTTCCAAACCATTCACTTAAACTTCACAAAATTTTCCAATAATTATATTATGATACCCCTAGAAACTGGAGCTATTTTGATAACGAGGAGGAAACCTCAGATGGCAAAGATACTGATCGTTGATGATGAACCCCGCATCCGGGAACTGATCCGGGAGCATTTACAATATGCAGGCTATGTCTGCGAGGAAGCGGGCGACGGCTCTGCCGCCCTTTCGCTGCTGAGCGGCGGCGGTTTTGATCTGGTGATCCTGGATGTGATGATGCCCTTTATGGACGGCATGACCTGCCTGCGCGAGATGCGCGCCCGCCACATCAACACGCCGGTGATCATCCTGACCGCGCGCGGCGAGGAATATGACAAGCTGGCCGGTCTGGAAGGCGGCGCGGATGACTATGTGGTCAAGCCCTTCTCCCCGCGGGAGCTGGTGGCCCGTGTCAAGGCGGTGCTCAACCGCACCATGCCCCGCTCCGAGGCATCGGACGGCACCATGACCTTTGGCGAACTAACCATCGACACGGCCAGCCACACCGTGCGGGTGGCGGGCGAGGATGTGAGCCTGACCCCCAAGGAGTTTGACCTGCTGGTGTTCCTGGCCTCCAACAAGGGCATTGCCCTGAGCCGGGAGAAGATCCTGCAGAAGGTGTGGAACTACGACTATTTTGGCGAGGACCGCACCGTGGATACCCATGTCAAGATGCTGCGCGGCCATCTGGGCAAATGCCGGGGCTATATTGCCACCGTATGGGGCATCGGCTATAAGTTCGACCCGGATGCAGCGCGTTAAACAGGAGGTTTGCGGTTGATGCGGCAACCCGAAAAAAAGCGGCGTACCGTGGGCATCCGCGGGCAGCTGATGTGGTTCCTCTGTTTCATCTGCCTGCTGCTGCTGGTGCTGTTCTGGTTTTTGTGCACCCAGCTGCTGGAGCCCCTGTACACCACCCATATCCAGAAGCAGCTGACCGAACAGGCGGATGCCATCGTGCAGAAGCTGGACGATGCCATTGCCGACGGCCAGACCCTCTCTTATTGGGGGTTCGGCAGTCAGCTCTATGTCAACAGCCAGTTTTTCAACCAGCTCAGCAGCGAGATCTACGAAAACGGCGGCATGAGCAGCTTCTGCGTGGATATCTCCGATGTCACGCTGCGGCAGATCTTCAAGGTGGAGAACCTCTCCTACTGCAACCTGCACCGCACCCGGCCCACCGATGAAAACAGCGAGCTGCCCTCTTACAGCACCGCCCGCGCCATGCGTCAGCTCTGCCGCGAGACCGGCAGCTGTGTGCGGAAGATCAACCCGCCCACGCCCTCGGGCACGGTGGAGCTGATGGTGGGCAGAACGACCTCCGACGGCAGCTACACTGTGCTGGTGACCACCAGCCTGATGCATGTCTCGGAGGCTGGCGAGGTGATGAGCACGGTGCTGCCGCTGGCGGCGGCGCTGATCTTTGCCTTTTCCATGAGCGCGGCGTGGCTGTTCAGCGAGTGGTTCACCAAGCCCCTGCGCCAGCTTTCGGGCGCGGCCCGGCAGGTGGCACAGGGCGACTATGCCGTTCAGGTGGAGACCAACCGCCGGGACGAACTGGGCGACCTGGCGCAGGAGTTCAACCACATGGCCAAGGAAGTCCAGCACGCGGCTCAGATGCAGCGCGACCTGCTGGCAAATGTCTCCCACGACCTGCGCACCCCGCTGACCCTCATCAAGGGCTATGCGGAGACGGTGCGGGACATCACCGGCGACGACAAGGCCCACCGGGACGAGCAGATGAACATCATCGTGGATGAGGCCGACCGGCTGACAGCGCTGGTTTCCAGCGTCATGGAGCTGAGCAAGGTAACCAGCGGCGCGGAAAAGTGCGAGAAGGTCCACTTTGATATGGGCCAGCTCTGCGATGAGGTCAGTGAGCGCTATGACGCGGTCTGTGCCCAAAATGGCTGGCAGCTCAAGCTGGAACTGCCGGAGGAAGAGCTGCCTGTCTATGCCGACCCCAACATGATGCAGCGCGCCCTCCACAACCTGCTGGGCAACGCCATGCACCACATCGGCGGGGACGGCATCTTCCTCCTGCGGGCCTCTAAGGTGCCCGAGGGAGTCCGGGTGGAGATCGAGGACCACGGCCCCGGCATCTGTGCCGAGGATCTGCCCTATATCTTTGACCGGTATTACCGCTCCCGCTCCGATGCGGGCAAGCAGGGCACCGGCCTGGGGCTTTCCATCACCAAGGCCATCTTCCAGCAGCACGGTTTCCGCTTCGGTGTGCAGAGCACGCTGGGCAAAGGCACGACCTTCTGGTTCATTGCAACGGATACAAAGTAAAGCGGCCCTCTCCGTCATTGTTTCGGAATGACGGAGAGGGTCGCTCTTTTTAAGCATCTGCTTTCCGGTAAATGCCCAGACTGTTGTCCGGTTCCGGCATCTTCACGCGGGAGGCGCGGTCGTTCACCTTGACCAGCATCCAGCCCATCAGGGCCAGCACCACCACGATAATGAGCCATTTTACGGCGTTGGGGAGTTTTTTCATATTCGTATTCCTTTGTTTTTGATCTCAGGGGCGGCAGTCCAGCACGGCCTCCGAGATGCTGGCAAAATCGCCGCAGCCATCCTGGGAAACGGTGAGTTTTAACATGGGCAGTCCTCCCTTGTAAAAGATAAGGCTATTATATGCCCCTTTTGTGAAATTTTCAATGTCCGCAGGGCTCTAACCGGAGCACGGCGGCGGTGATATCATCGGGTCGGCCGGTCTGTTCGGCGCGGGCGCGGGCGGTCTCCACAAGGATCCGGGCCACCTTCTCGGGCGGGTCGCCTGCGGCGGCGGAGAGCTCCAGCTGCTTGGCCACCCAGCCGGGGCCGTCCACCAGCAGACCGTCCGAGACCAGTACGGCATAGTCCCCGGCGGCGAGATGCACCACCCGGCTCTGGCCGTTCACGCCGCCCAGAATGCCGATGGGCAGGCTGATATCGCCCACCGGACGGGCGCGGCCCCCGTGCACCAGAAAGCCCGGGGCGGCCCCGGCCTTGAAGATCCGTGCCGTGCCAGTGTAAAGGTCCACGCTGATCAGGTCGAGGGTGGCCCCGCTCTCTTCATCGCTTTTCAGGGCCAGCGCCACATTGACCAGTCGCGCTGACAGCTCAGCGGTGAAACCGGCTTTCAGCAGGCGGGCAGTGAGCTCGGCGGCAAGGCTGCCGTCCACGGCGGCCGGGCGGCCTGTGCCCATGCCGTCACACAGAATCATCTGGGCAGCGGCCGGGCTGCAGAACTGCTGGACCGCATCCCCGGAGACAGTGCCCTTTGCCGCTGTGCCCGCAGTTCCGAACACGGCCCGGAGGGCGGGCTTTTCGCAGAAGAGCAGGGTGGTCATCCCTTTGCAGGAGAGCACCTGCGGCGGGTCGAAGTCCCGGCGGCAGATGCGCCCGGTCTCCTGCGCCAGCGCGGCCAGCTCGGGGGAAGAAAAGCGGGTGCGGGGCAGAGTGACCGCCGCCCGTGCCCGGCCCAGGTCGTCCAGCGTGACAGCGCATTCCAGCGGCGGCGTGCCCAGGCTGGCAAAAAACGCGGCCACCCGCCCGGATTTGTAAGGCTCCGGGTTTCCGGGGCGGCCCAGCTGCTCACTGAGCACGCTCAGGGCATCGGCCATGGCGCTGTATTGTTCGGTCAGGGCGGTGCGCATGGCCTCGGCGTGGACATGGGCTTCCTTCCGGCTCCGGTAGAGCGCAAAGGAGCGGTTTGCCGCCGCGCAGAGCGCCGCCGGGTGGATGCATCTGGACAGCTGGCCGGGCAGGTCGCTGGCCTGCAGGTGCCCCTGCTGTTCCAGAATGGGCCGCAGGGCGTTCATCCCCTCCAGCGTGGCAGTGTATTCCTGCTTCCAGCAGGTTTCCCGCCGCCCGCAGTTGAAGCACAGGCTGTCGTGGGTGTTGTCGATGACCCAGCGGAAGGTGTCGCACCGGCGGGGAAAGGCATCGTACACAGCGTTCACCGTCTCGGCCAGCGAGGAAAGGCTCTCGGCCACTGCTTCCAGCCGGGTGGCGGCAGCAGAAAGCCGGGGCGGCTCCTCGGGCGGCGCGGGGGCTTCCGGCACCGGTGTCAGCCAATGTTTTGGGAAAAAGGCGGGGGCCGCAAGGCCCAGCCCGGCGCTGAGGAGCAGGGGCAGGGCCGTGCCGGAGGCGGGAACACAGAGCACCCCCAGCACACACCCGCCCGCACAGGCGGCAAGG
>OGOV01002426.1_pt1 | contig 14048 bp, 19 predicted proteins | sample 1552711 | NCBI WGS metagenome assembly OGOV01 (sample SAMEA2580216, study PRJEB22360) | human gut metagenome | biome: human gut; feature: human-associated habitat; material: faeces | place: Denmark | collected 2008/2010 | reverse complement strand
GCGTCTGTACCAGGTTCCTTTGCTAACAGTACAAACTCCGTCTTTCAACTAAATTACGGAAGAACCAGTTAAATCAGACTCAGCAGGAACTTGACGAAACAAGACGTAAGGAAGAGAATCTCCGGAAGGAAATCGCACGTGTCGAGAAAGAAAAAGAGGATCGCATCCGTGAAACAGAGCAGTACAAGCAATCTCTGGCGGAGATAAAGCAGCAGTTGGGACGTTCATCAATCTCACTCAACACTATAGCGGAATGCATCCTGCGCTTCCCTTCGTTTGACCTACAGTATAACGCATTTCAGCAAATTAGTTCCATCCTCGTGGGGACGCCCTGGTCAGATAAGGCTCAAGAGGTTCTGGAAGCCATGTTCAAGATGGTGAATCGCGAGAAAAAGAAAACCGTTATCAATATCGAAAACTTCACCAACAACGGCGTCATCAACGAGATTTCCGGCTCTTCCGTCCAGATTGAGGGAGGCAGCGCATCCAAGCCCCAGATTGAGTAATGAACATCAAGAACTTCACAAATAATGGCACTGTAAACGAAGTCCACGACTCCGTCGTTGCTATCAGTCCCCAGGGCCAGCAGATCCAGCAAAACAACGTCGGCCAGCCCGAACCCATCGCTCCGGAGGCACCGGCTCCGTCGCATGTTCACCTGAATACCAAGAAGTCAACGAAGCTGAAGTTCTTCCGAGTTATCAAGGCGCTGTGCGACCAAGGATTCTTCGTGGACGCATCCGGTGCAAAGGCAGACGACAAGGCAGTATTCGAGGCTCTTTCCCCAGCCCTGAACGATGATTTCTCCGACTATAGCGGACACCTGTCCGAAGGACTCAACCACCACAATCTTGAGACCCGTTCCGAGATATTCCAGAAGCTCCGCGACACCTACGAAGCCTACGAAATGGACCTCTTGGAGCAGCGCAAGAACCGCTGAAATTATTTCTTCAATCTTTTTCCGTCCAATAGAATTCACTACGCCCAAACGGGGTAAACGCCCACGCCATACCTCTTGCATTACTCGCTGATTTTGTGTAACTTAATGGTGTAAACCTAAGCACTCAATCAGCCATGAAGATCCTCATCGACAATGGTCACGGGGCCGAGACGCGGGGCAAGCGTTCTCCCGACGGCCGCCTGCTGGAATACCGCGAGAACCGCATCATCGCCCGGGGCATTGTCACCGCCCTCGCCGCCCGGGGCCTGGACGCCGCCCTCCTGGTGCCGGAAGAAAACGGCATCCCCCTGCCCGAGCGCTGCCGCCGCGTCAACGACTGGTGCCGCCTCCTCGGCAAAGACCACGTCATCCTCATCTCCATCCACAGCAACGCCGCCGGCCGTGGCGACCGCTGGCTCTCCGCCCGCGGCTGGTGCGCCTACACCACCCGTGGTGCCACCCGGGCCGACGCCCTCGCCACCTGCCTCTACGAAGCCGCCCGCCTCCACCTCCCCGGCATGCGCCTGCGCACCGACTACACCGACGCCGACCCCGACCTCGAGAAAGACTTCTACGTCCTCCGCCACACCCTCTGTCCAAGCGTATTAGTGGAAAACCTCTTCATGGACAACCCCTCCGACTGCGCCTTCCTCCTCAGCGAAGAAGGCCAGCAATCCCTTGTTGACCTCCATGTCGATGGCATTTGCGATTATAAATCACAAATATTAATATGGCCCAAGCCAAATCTTTAATAATTCAATACAAGCCGGAGTTGATTTGCTCCGGCTTGTACTTTCAAATAAAGAAGAATTATACTACCTGTTTATAGGAACCAGCATAGATTCTTCAACATAGAAGGAATCAGTCCGATGGTTGCAACCGGAACATAGAGGAACTATGTACCATTGATTTCCCCCATAGACCTTCTTCACATGAGCACCCACCTCTGCTGGTTTGTAGCAGTCTCTGGCAGAACAAATAGACGGCCAATAGCCCTTATTAGCCTTCCAAAATTCCTTCCACGAAGAGTACCCATGTGGATCACTGTACCGTTCACTGCCGGTACCGCTCAGATTTTTAACTAAAACATACATAATTTTTATTATTTAATTGTTATCCCGCAATTATAACCTGACGGGCCCAGTTTGTCTTTTCAAAGACGACTACCATTTAGACAAGAATTGTGCAAATTTGAGACTATTTCTCATAATTGACAAATTGTCATAAAATGACGTTACAATGAAATAGATGAATATACTAGAGAATACATGCTAGACTCGAAAGATGACAAATTGTCATAAATTGTGATTTTTCCTCAATATTTATGATTATATGAAAAAATATCGTTATATTTGTCAGAACTAATAAAGTGCTATGCTATGTTGTGCCAATTTACTGTAGGTAACTTCCGGTCTTTTTATACCAAGAGGACGTTCACGATGGTCGCACAGAGCTTGTCAGAGGGCCCGACCAATAATGTATTCTTTTCCGGCAAAAAGAAGTATCTGAAAACAGCAGCTGTTTATGGTGCCAATTCAAGCGGGAAATCCAACTTTGTAAGAGCGTTCCAAGCAATGGGTTTTACACTGCTTGACTCTGTACGATTGAATCCGACAGAATCGTTGCATTATTATGACCCTTTTATTTTGAACGAAAACGGTCCACTCGAGCCTTCTTTCTTTGAGGTGGTCTTTTCATCTAACGAGAAAACATACCGTTATGGTTTTGAGTATAATGAGACTGCCATTGTATCAGAATGGTTTTTTCAAGTACTTCAGACAAAAGAACAGGTTCTTTTCATAAGAGACAGCGAAGGAATAACTGTTGATGATGCTCATTTTGTTGAAGGCGTTGGCAAAGAAGATCAAACTGAAAAGAATCGTCTATTTTTGTCTCTATGCGCCCAATTGAAAGGGGAGATTTCCAAAAGCGTGATTTTTTGGTTTGAAAATGATATTGATGTACTGTCTGGATTGTCGGCATGGAGATATGAAGATTATACTAAAAAACTTCTCCATGACAATGATGAAAAATCCATTGACATGAGGGATCTTTATCTAAAACTTAAATTAGGATTCCAAGCGGTCGCAACAAGGGAAGAAAAAGTTGTGTCTCATCGTGGGAATATGGAGTATAGCCGAACACAAGTGGAGGTTGATTCCATACATAGTGTTTATGACAATAACGGGCAGATTATTGGCACTACCAGTCGTCCCTTCACACAATTTGAGTCATCAGGAACGCAGAAGGTTTTCAACCTCTCCGGTCTCCTGTTTGATGCCCTACAGAAGGGAGGGACTTTGGTAATTGACGAGATGGATGCCGCCATGCACCCATTGATTTCCCAACAACTGATCCTTCTGTTTAACAATCCTGAAACTAATCCACACAATGCCCAGTTGATTTTTAATACACACGATACTCATCTTTTGTCCGCTAAGATTCTTCGCCGTGACCAAATATGGTTTACCGAGAAGGATTCTCAAGAACAGACTGACTTATATAATATGATGGACATTGTGTTCCCGGACGGGACCAAGCCGCGGAATGACAGCAATTACGAAAAGAATTATATCGCAGGACGATATGGCGCTGTCCCTTATATTCAAGATTAATAGATATGAAAAAGAATAGCGTGATGGATGAAGCGAGGTTGAGTAAATTTCAGCCACAGAGCGCCACCCATACCCCCAAAGTAATCGTTTTCCGTATCCTCATAGTATGCGAGGGTATAAAGACCGAACCCAATTATTTTCATGCTTTTAGCAAGAAAAGGAATGGTATCTTTGTCATAGATATGGATGTTGATGGCGCCGGTGCAAACACAAAACAAGTAGTCGAAAAGGCTATTGAATTACGTGATAAGGCGACAATTCCATATGATCGGGTGTGGGCCGTTTTTGACAAAGATTCCTTCCCCGACGTGAAGTTTAACGGTGCTATCCAGAAGGCGATCTCAAATGGGATTGATGTTGCCTGGAGTAATGAAGCCTTCGAATTATGGTATCTTTATCATTTTTATAATCGTGTTACTGCTATGAGCAGGTCTGAATACAAAAAGGCCATCTCAAAAGCTGTCAACAACTCGCCTCTCCACAAAGGCATTCCATACGTATATGCAAAAAATGCTATCGACAATTACGAGATTATGAGAAAATATGGCTCTGAGGATAATGCTATTCGATGGGCGGAAGAAAAATCAAAAGAATATTCCGACAATCGTTTCGCCACTCATAACCCTTGCACTATGGTTTTTAAACTTGTTCGTCAACTTAATGGGAAAGACGATGAGTTAATCCAATGGTTAAAGGAGAAAGTTGATGCATAGCTTACAGTTCTCTTCGTGATACACCGCCGCTATTGACTATATCACATTAAATGTACCTTCTGGAGCGTTTTCAAATGTACCACTTCGGATATGGTCGCTTTCGGTTCGGCAAAGTTATTATTTTTTTTGATTCTTCCTTCTCATTGAGTCACCTTTGAGTTCAATCCGAACCGCGTTAGCGGTGAGGCGATCCATGATGGCGTCAGCCAAGGTTGGTTCATTGATGTAGTCATACCATTTTGAGACAGGAAGCTGTGATGTCACGATCACTGATTTCCTCTGATAGCAGTCCTCAAGTATCTGCAGCAGGGCCAGACGCGAGTTGTTGTCGAGCGGTTGCAGTCCGAAGTCATCAAAGATGACGAGGTCATTTCTCTCGATATGATTGATGACCTTAAGAAGACTTCCGTCAAGTTTGGCGAGCGCTATCCGCTCGACGAACTTGTTCATGGAAAAGTATTCCACTCTGTGTCCCATGAAGCATGCCTGCCTTCCGACAGCACATGCCAAGAAGGACTTTCCGCATCCTGTCTTGCCGTCGATGAGTAGATTCTCCGCCCTGTCAATGAAGGTGCAGTCCATAAGCTTGAGCGGCATCTCCTTGTTCAGGTTCCTCTCCTCCGAGCAGATGACATCTTCCATAACGGCGTTATAGCGCAGTTTGCTGGTCTTCAGGTACATCTCAGTCCGCTTGCGGTTCCGGTACTGCTGTTCGGCTTCGGCAAGCCTTGCCATGAATGTGTCCAAAGTTGGCCATTGGTTTACGGGCATGCCCTGAAGGGCCTTGTAGCATTCTGCCATACCCTTGAGTTTGAGCCCCTCCAACTGGAGGATTGTTTCTTGTGTGTTCATTATTTGTATTTATTTGCGTGCCAGCGTGGATATCCTATTGATATGCAGACGACCCTCTTACGTTGTCATTCTTCGGTATGTATGGCATCATATCCGATTGTGCCGGAGGCGTGTCGTCAAGATTGTTCCTAAGTATTGCTTCGATGCGTTTATATGTAGAGGCCGTCTTTGGCTCTATTCTTCCGCAGGCCGCCTCAAGACGTTCCGCCCCGTATTTTCCGGCCAGGCGAGGGACACCTTGGCAGGAACGGTAGGCCTGCTGTACAAACAAAGCGGACTTAATGATACAATCAATGGATTCACGCGTATGGGGGCCCACTTGGCTGGCCTTTGACAGCAGATAGGCAGCATTTATTTCCTTTGAACGCTTGTATGCTATATGCTTCTCGGGCATGTGCGATTCAACTGTCGTGTATCCGTCGGAGTGCTTCCTGTCGTGAGCCGCGATTCTGTCCAGACCAATCCAGACTTCCACCTTCTCCGCATCGTATATAACCTTGGCTTTCTTGCCTATATGCTGATAGGGTACGCTGTAGAAGTGGTTCTTGTCGACTTGGAAGTGGTAGGTGGAGTTGATGGTGATTCCCTTGGTATACTTCAGGAGGAATGGCTTTGGAGGCAACGGTAGCATATAGGAACGTTCCTCTCGTTCATACTGTTCCCTGCGGCTGTATGTCTTGTTCTTGCGGGTCTTGCTGTTGAACATATCGTTCAACTCATCCAACTTGCTGTTGAGCTCATCATAGGAGAAGAATGTGTCACGACAGATACGGCTGTAGTAGTACCTGTATGTCTGATTGACAAGGCTTTCGGCTGGACCTTTGTCCCGTGGCTTTTTGGAGCGGCATTCATCCAGCTCGGTACCGTTGTGAAGACACCACTGGCTGGCGGCTTCATTCAGAGTTGGCTCGTAACGGTCAGTCTTCTTTATCCACTGACGCATGTTGTCCGTCTTTGAGATCTCTGCCACACCGCCGAAGTATCTGACGGCCATTGAAAGCGATTGGAAGAGATATTCCATCTTTGCACTTGGCAATGCGGTCACATAGCTGAGCATTGAATACGGCAGGACACACACCAGTACAATCGCCCGTATCGCTTCTCCGGTATCTTTATCGACTATCCACAGATTGTCGCCGGCGAAGTCAAACTGCATCTCACGGCCTGGCTCGTATGCATTATGGTACTTGTAGTCGTGGTTCTTTTCGTATTCCTGGATGATTGCCTTGAACTGTGTATATCCGTAAGGGTTGTCCGTGCTCCTAAGATATTCCCAGTACAGGACGTCATAGGTCATGTGCTTGCGCCTCATGTCCTTTGCGTAGCCTTCAATGTTCTCTTGCATAAAGGCATACCTGTCTGCGTCCCTGCCACTATGGCCATCGCCTTTTTGCATGATTGCCTGCAGCTCAGCATCGTTCAAGGAAAGGAGATCAGCCATACTCCTGCCGGTCGCTTCAGCGCGGTCTCGATAGTTCCTTAGAGATGTGCGGCTGAGTTGCAGCTTTCGTTCCATCTCTCGTAGTGATGTCCCGCGTGAGAGCTCACGGATGATTACTCTGATGTCTGTCATTGTCGCTTTTACGTTTGCCATAACCCTGTGGTATTCTTGTTGCCACAAAGTTACATTGTCAAACCGTTCGCGACCATTCCAAGGGTCTGCCCCAACCATGCTGGCACTGGTTAACTGGGGGGGGGGGGGGGGGTACATTTCATTCCGCCACAGGCGGTACATTTCAAGGATATGAGATTGGAGCTTTCCGGGAGTCCTGTTCTGGTGACGGCTTCCGGTGAATACGGATTCCTCGGCAACGGGTCGTATATGTACATTAATTTCAACGACGAGGATTTTCCCCGCGAGGATGTGGACTGCTTCCTGATGGGAAGAGGTCTTGGTAAATGCAAGTACGAGATCGCATGCATCGAGCATTCCGTCAAGCCTCTTGTCGGCAGGGACGGATACGGGAGGTGCAACGTCTGTTATCTGCACGGATAAGACAGGAACTCTTACCAAGAATCAGATGCAGGTTTATGAAACTGCTTTTGCTGGTCTTTCGGATCAAGCTCTCTTGGAAGAGAATACGTCAAGTCTTATCAAAAAATGCATTGCTGTCAATACAACTGCAAACCTTGATTTTGCAGATCCTTCAAAGATAAAGGCAATCGGAAATCCAACGGAAGGCGCGTTGCTTCTTTGGCTCCATAAAGCTGGTGTTAATTAGGCTCATGTAAGAAAGGCGTGGAAATCAAGGGACTGGATGCGGTGCTGAGTGACCCTTCCGTCAAGGTTTATCATATGGGTACCACGCTAAAGAAACTGGGAGAAGGCCACGAGTCATACGACAAGGCCGGCCATTCGTTGGTGACAAATGGCGGCCGTGTACTGATGGTTCTTGCTTCTGCCCCTGATCTCAAGTCAGCTCATGACAAGGCTCTTGAGGCTGTGTCCAAGGTGGATTGCGATAACCTCTTCCACCGCACTGACATCGGGCATTGGGCATTTGAATAGCCTTCGCTTATAAAATAACTCCGGCAGCTGTAATTTTGATTTTGACTTCCGAGTCCCCTTTTTCAAGTTCTATCTTGAACCAGTCTCCTGATGGGGTCTCCACGTATTCGGCGTCATCGATTTTCCATGATGGATAAGATGTGCTGATCTGGGTCAGAACGGCTGCCGGAAGTTCGTTTTTACGTACATCCCACTCTGTGCGGAGCCAGTTGTGGTCCTTGCTGAAATACACATCCTTGCCGCGTCTTTCGTGTACAATCTCGACTTCGATTTCACCGTCATCATATTCTGTATCTATGATTGCTGCTCCAGGGTATTTCTGTCCGATGAATTTCTCGAGTTCGGACTGGATGTCTGTCGGGAGATAGTCCTCGTAGTCGTAGTCTGAATCGATGTCCACCACTGTCTTGATGAGGGCTCCTTCTTCAGAATAATACAGGTCCGCTTCCTTTTCGATATTGCCGGAACGTGTCTCGACCTCGATGACATAGAAGGTCTCCATGCCGTTTCTCTCGAGCTTGTCGATGTCATCCACTTTCCAGTCAGCATATTCACTTGCCTGGAAAGCTGTCTTTACGGCTTCCGGAAGTTCATTGTACGAAATCTCGCTTTCGGTCATGCACCACTGTCCTGAGCGGTTGAACCATACGGAGAAGTCATATCCTGCGTTGGCTGAACGTGTAGCGACTCTGTTGAATTTCGCCACGTCGTAGCCGTTCTTGGATGTCCATTTTACATTGACTGCATCCGGATAGCGTTCTGCCAATTCTGCTTTCGCTTTTTCGTTTATCTGGCTGTCAGTCGAAGCTTTATTGCAGCCTGCAAGTGTCATCAAGCAGATGCACATTGCTGTAATAAATAAATTTTTCATTGTACTATAATTTATTGATTTGTAATTTTTTTATCTCTGATTATCCGGGCTATCGGTCGAGTCCTGCAAGATTGAAGTTCTTGTCGAATTTCAGTTCGAAGCCATTGTCCAGTTTCAGCTCAAGTTCTCCGTCGTCATACTCGGCCTTGGTGATGAACGAGTCGGGATACAGTTCATTGACCTTGTCGGCTGCTGCCTGCGGAATTATGCCGTCGGGGATGCTGTTGCGGTGACGGTTGATTTCCTTCCATTCTCCGTTGCGACGGAATTCCAGTTTGGTCCCGTCCGTGAGCACTATTTCGTAGGAAATTTTCAGCAAGTCTCTGTCTTCTTTGGCAAATGCTATTTTTTCATCTTGAAAGTGCTCGGTGATGAAGCTCAATGCGTTTTCCGGAAGTGATTCCGGGCTTGTCGCCTTGTCGTGCACGAGGTTTGACAGGAAATAGCCCAATGTTCCTGCTGCCGCGAGCGAAATGATTACTAAAATGATCTTCTTAAACATAACATTGTCCTTCTTTGTATTGCGAAATTATAGTACAATTCTGGAGTGAATCTGTAATCGGCACGGAAATTCTGAACTTTTTTCAGAATTTTACGCTGAAACGGTGCATTCCGTCCACATAAGAATAGGTGAGTAGCATTCCGCATCTGTCTGCAATGGTTTTGGCAAGTGCCAGCCCCAGTCCGGTAGAGCCCTCTTTTTTCGAGCCCTGGTAGAATCTCTCAAAAATCCGGCTGCTGTCCAGAGGCGAGTCCCCGCTGTTCTCGACCACGAGTTCGTTTTCTGTCAATGTCAATGTGACCTTGCCGTCCTCAGGGCTGTGCACAAATGCGTTTTTGATGATGTTGGTCACTAAAATCGTGACGAGCGTCTCGTTCATCTTTATCGTGACAGGGGAGTACGGTATTTGTGCTGAACAGGTTATCTGCTTGCTGCTGAAGATTTCCCCATACAGTTCTTTCTGGGACAGCACCATGGCTGAAAGGTCTATGTCAGTCACGTCAGGGAACTGTCCGTTGTCGATTTTCGTGAGCAGGAGAAGTGTCTTGTTGAGTCGCACGATATGTCCGAGTTCGCGTTTCATCTGCACGAGTTCGCCGACGCTTTCTTCTCCCAATGTGTCATTGTCCAGCATCCAGTCGATCCTTCCTCCAAGCACGGCAAGCGGTGTCTGAAGCTCGTGTGAAGCATTGCCTATGAACTGTTTCTGCTTTTCGAAGGCTCTGTCGGAGCGGTCAGTCGCATCTGTGGCGGCTTTCTCCAGCTGACGGAATTCCCGGATGTCCGAGTTTATTGACAATCTGCCGTGTGACTTTCCGGGTGTGTAGGCATTGAGCCAGTCGAGAATCATGTATAGCGGCCGCATGCTTTTCTGGAACACGACGAGAGTGGTCACGATAACTGTCAGCAACAGAATGAGATACAATGCGAGTATCCACCAGAGGATGGTCTTTATCAGGTCATCTTTTTCGATTGTGGGTGTAGCGACAATGAGTTCAAAACATCTTCCTTCACGGTCTCTGAATATCGTCTTGAGAAATCGTGCAGGTTCTTGTTCGTCTGTCTCCTGAATGTAGAAGTCTGCATCGTAGTACTCCATCCCGGTATGTGAATTTGCATAACTCTCCGCAACTTCGGAAATGCTGTAATGCCCGTCTGTCATGATGTTGGCAACCGGCAGCTTCTTCCCAGACAACTTCTTGACCATCAGCTGTTCAGCGTAACTTTCAAGCAGGTCGTCGGCCTCGTCATTGATCTCATCCACGATGACGAAGTAAAAGACCATCGCCCAGAGCGCGATGACCGGGAGCAATGCCATAGACAGGCGTACAGCGATATTGTGGATCAGTTTCATTCTTTGGTGACGGGTTTTTGCCTCACGTGTTCAAATTGAGATTGTGTCGTTTATAGACGAGTCTGTCCCTTATTCCTTAGTGACGAGTTTGTATCCGAATCCGTAAACTGACTTGATTTCTATATCGGCGCCGGCTTCTTCCAGTTTTTTGCGCAGATTCTTGACCTGCGAATAGATGAAGTCGAAATTGTCCGCCAGATATATGTCGTCGCCCCACACGGCTTCTGCCAATACTGATTTATCTACCATGTGCCCCGGTCTGAGCAGGAAATAGTGAAGTATGTCGTATTCTTTCTTCACCAATGTCAATGCTTTTCCGCAGACTTCCACTGTGCGGCTGTCCGAGTTGAGCTTGACATTGCCATAGACTATTCCGTTGCGTCCGCTTCCGTTGCTTCTTCTGGTCACGCTTTTGATTCTGGCCAGAAGTTCTGCCGTGTGGAATGGCTTCGGGAGGTAGTCGTCCGCGCCCTCTTCCAGTCCGATAATCTTGTCTTCCAATGAGTTGCGGGCTGAAAGTATGATCACTGTCAATGCTTTTCCTTCTTCCCTGAAGGCCTTCAGCAGGTCGAGCCCGTTTCCGTCCGGAAGCATGATGTCCAGCAGGATGCAGTCATATGAGAACAACGACAGCTTTTCCCACGCCTCACCGTATGTCGAAGCCACTTCCACGACATAATGCTCCTTCAGCAATGCTCTCGCAATCAATTCCTGCAAAGAGCGCTCGTCTTCTATTACCAGTATCTTCATAGTTCCATGTCAATGTCCTGAGGGCTGCATGTCTTTTCAATAATTGTCAATGCTCTGAAAAACACGAGCTTACCCTCGCCGTTGTCAATGCAAACCCTTACGGTTCATCATCGTTTCCGTTTCTCACGACTCGACGAAATTACAAATAAAATCTGGAACGAATCTGAAATTTCTTCTGTTTTTCTTAAGATAAGTAAATGTTAAAAAATAACCTGCTTCATTTTGGGGGCTCTCTTATGCGGCCATTTGCGGCCATGACATACTGTTGAGAACGGTTGAAAAGCCGCCCTGATAACAGCCTCCGAAAAAGTGACAATAATTTAGATTAAACCATTGATTATCAATGATATAGGACAGGAAAACTGGAGAAATTTTCGTAAATTTAAGGGTAATTGCAATGCTCTTAAAATGATAACGAAAACTCCTCCAGAAGTCCTTTCGCCAAGCGATTTGGCGTATATGTCCACGCTGAACGAAAGAGACAGAAGATGGTTCCTGGCCACAAAGGCCGCCGACCTCAAGACTCAAGGGCTCAGCTACCGCAAAGTTAGTAAAATTATTTTGGATTTCTTTGACATAAGGGACGGCCGAAAATGGCTCAGCCAACTTCGAGATGGATCTTTATACGCTTCAGTTCAGGTGGATTCCCTCGCTGATTGATGCCGTGGTGAAGGGGAACTTGCCTTGTCAGGCTTTGGCGGACGTACCGTGGTGGGAAAAATGTCTGAAGGAACAGGGGATGACTAAGGCTGACTTCTCGTTTGAGGAGATCAAGGCTGAAGTAAAGAAGATATCGGAGGAGAAAGGGCTGGATATGCCTGACATTCCCCTATCCGAAACGCGCTCCACTTGCTAAATATGCTGTCATTGACTTGTTGGCATCGGGGCGGATCAACTATTACACATTGGAAATGTCCCTCGATGACACATGGGTGCTTGGGTCGCAGGATGTTCACAGGCACAGCTACATCCGTCAGGTGCCTGATTGCCAGACGATGGCGGATTTTGAGAGGGAGGTTGATCGACCTTGTGATGTTGATCGACCTTACGAGTGCCCCACTCCTGAAAGAGCGCAAGTTGTATGGAGATGCGTCTGATTTGGCTATGATGAATCGAATTCCGATCACATTCGATTTCACATCGGAAACTTTAGACTGGTGGAGACAAAGCGTAACGCTCACGCCTGATGAGTATGAATCTGTCTTAAGCAGGGATGTGGAATCATAATGACAGCTGTTCGAGCGATCTACCTTTACAAACCACGGACACAGGGAATGGCAGCAGAGGTGCGTACATGGCATGTAGGTGTGGCTGACCCTCATTTACGAGAAGGGGGGCGGGCACGGCAGGATGGGCTACAGAGGTGCGCATGCCGGATAGCCTCTCGGATGCGAAAATGGTTAATAAGGCCGCCCTTGATTGCCCGGACGCACCCCTCGGGAGACATAAAGTTGGGGAAACGTTTCCCAAGAGTGCAGGCTGCACTCTTGAGGAACAAAAGAGGCCGAAAGTGTTACCGAAGGGATTCGGAGCAAGCCTAAAGTGCATAGAGCCGAAAAAGAATATCTCACAATTAAAGAGAATGGACAAAATTGCCAGACAGCGCATTTTGCGTATTCTGTCAGTTTTGCCATATCATCTTTCCTCAAATTTCCGGTTTACCTTTCAGGAAATGCGACATTAACGGTAAAAGCACAAGACAATGGGAATGAATATGAGTATAACCCGCAAAGCGGAACACCGCCAGACCGCCCATCCGTCCCAAGCATCAAGTACGAGAGGCGGAGCGCTTAATGATCAATCCACCCAACTTCCTAAAAATGAACCGATATGAACTTGACTCGGCGAGAATATACTTGTAATATTGTAACCATAATTTGATGGTACAGTAAAAATGGAAACGTCAGACAGTCGCCTAACGGAACACCGACACCTCCTCTCGAAGTGCCGCGCACAAGAGAAGAAAAGCCATCCTCAACGACAGGGAGACGGCATTAATGAATATATCCACGGAAACAATCCTCAAAAAAAGTGCTGAAAGTCCGAAAATATTACTACCTTTACAACGTATCAGACCCTATGATCTGGAACGGACATATTGATGAAAGTGTTTTCGCACTATCCTTTCAAGAAAATGTGGTAGTTTTCAATGAAAGTAAGGATAAACGACAGCACCGTTCATCTGTATTAGCTTGCGTGTATTCAACACCCAACGATACAGGTGTGGGGATTGTTTCCGTTTATTTACTTTCAGGTTCTACCACAACCTTCTTGAAGATAAGCGACGAAACGCGCTCCACACTTTCTTTATTAAGTATATTGTTCCTTATCGGACACCATAAGGCTATTTTGAATTTATGAAATGATTAGTTTAAATAGTAATTATCCTAATAGGGAGGATAATGAGTTTTGGCTCAAAAGCAGAGGATTTCGGTTCATTTTCGCTGAACTCCTCTGGAGTTATTGTGTTTGAATACAATACTGTTACAACATATCAAATAATTTGCTATATTTGCTTGTTACTTAACAAGCTCAGACATTCAGAATTCAGTTTATTTGTCATTCATCTGCTGTTTTTCTGAATGAAGAGCAAGGGAAGCAATACAAACCAATTAGTAAATGAAAAGGATATACACTCTCTTCCTCATCATCTTTTCCACATTTGTGGTAAGCGCTCAAAATAAATTGGCGCTGCTTATTGGTATTGGCCAGTACCCTCAAGAATCAGGATGGCCTACGATTCACGGGGATAACGATGTAACAATCATAAAGGAGTTATTGCTTGATCAAGATTTCAAGGAAGAGAACATTTTCACGCTTACAAACTCCACTGCAACTAAAGCAGGTATTACATCGGCACTAGAAGTTCTGCGACAGAAAGCAAAACAAGTACCTATGTTTGATATCCAAATAAAATTGGAGTGAGCTTTTTCAAAGCTCAT
>OGOV01002424.1_pt1 | contig 14069 bp, 10 predicted proteins | sample 1552711 | NCBI WGS metagenome assembly OGOV01 (sample SAMEA2580216, study PRJEB22360) | human gut metagenome | biome: human gut; feature: human-associated habitat; material: faeces | place: Denmark | collected 2008/2010 | reverse complement strand
AATTGTCTGTTGGCATCCCCGGACACCGGAATTCCGGCGGAAATTCATACTGGCAGAGGGTATCGGTTGGTGTTGGCAGTATTTTGCTACGCCGCATATCGAGGCTTACGTTTACTCCGGACGGGGCTATGGTATCGCTTCTAACGGAGGAATCCAGGTTTGGCAACGGAGAGGGGTCTTCAGTCGTTCGCGGGTGATTTATTATCTGCGGAAATCGGGTGACACCCTCTATTATTCTCCTGGAAAAATGAAGCCGCGGACGGGAAACGCTTTTCGGGAACGGCTTTGCCGTTACGTGGCTGACGATGCGGAATTGTGCAGACGCATCCGTAGTTTGGATACGTGGCGTGATAAAACCGTGTTGATGTTACAGGAATATCATATCGGACATTAACCTTTAAACATACAATTATGAAAAATCTTTTTTTAGTAGTACTGGCCTTGTGTGTGTACATACCGCAGGCGAATGCGCAGAAAGTAAAAGACCAGGAGTTTCGCCGTGTGGTGGTGACCTTGACATCCGGTGAAAAAGTGGAAGGATATGTGAAGAGGGGCTGGCATGCCGAAGCCTCCGCTTTCAAAAAGAGCAATTATTCCTTCAAAATGACTGCGACACCGGATGATAAGGAAGTATTGAAATATACGGCGGAAGTCGTATGTATCGATTATACGGAAAAGACAGAGAATAATCCTGACGGTATCCGCTGGGAATCGCGTGAGTTGGCGTCACCTTCCATTGCCGATCGTTACCGTACGATACGCCGCCTTGTATGTCTGGAAAATACGGGAGAGCACGCTTCTGTGTACTGGTGGAAAGACTGGGATGTCACAACCAATCAGCAGGGAATGAAACGACGCTTAGTTACCTATCATGGAATTCGTTTCCACGATGAAGGCAAGGAGGGAGAAATTGTCTATATTCCAATGTTGGTGAATAGTGTCCTGCTGAAAGACAAGAAACCCGGTTTGAAGGAATTCAGTAAAAACTGGTTTAAGGGCAAAGAGGGTAAAGCACGTAAAAAAGAGGCCGATGCGGACGGTGACGGCACGTGGATGCTGGATATGTATGAGGCTTATTTGGCGCAGCAGGCCAAGTGAGGGATAGCTATCAATAGAATTTTTATAATCTTACACACTTTTTACTAATATAGTAGGTATATTTTGTTACTAATTCGTCTTCGGTGACCGGTTTGCCGGGACTCACTTTGTTCCTGTTGAGAGAACCTGAAGTTCGGGGTACAACTTTTAAAACCTAAATAGAATTAGTGCGTAAGGTACTTAAAATTACTTCTTGCTTGTTTAAGGTTTATAAACCTTTTTTACTATCTTTGTTGAAAAAGAGAACCTTATGTCTATGCTAAAATTAGAATCTTTTTTCTTCTTTTCTTTCTTCCTGTTTCTTGCCGGGTGCGGAAATCAGAGTAAACCGGTTTCGGTTGAACAGGAAATAATAACTCCCTTGAGTGCAGGAAATGCGGTGGACGACCTGTTGCCGTATATCGATTCGGTTGAAGTTGTTCCTTTGGAGACTACCGGGAAAGCGTTGATCGGACTGGTGGGAAAAATACTGCTTTTGCCTAACGGAAATGTACTGATTAAAAGTACTGCCAGCATGTTCATGTTCAGTCCTGAAGGAAAGTTTTTATTTCAAATCGGAAAGAATGGCCGTGGCCCCGAAGAATACCTTACTATCGATGATGTATGCCTCAGCCAGGATGCCCGGGAATTATGGATTTTGGGAGGATGTGAGATCGTGAAATATAGTACGGAGACCGGACGGTTTATCCGGAAAACGACACTGGAGCTTCCAGAGATATGTAATGGCTTCGATGCGATAGCGAGTGGACCCGGTCATTCGGCTTTTTTGTATTATTGCCCGCAAATGGACGAGAATAATTTTTCGGAAGATTTCTATTGTTTGTATCGTTATGACGAACAGGGGCGAATCCTGCAAAAATTTCTGCCTCGTAAAGACTATGGCCTGAATATAGCTCTGATAACCCAGACTAGCGATAATCGATATATTCTCCGGCCTCAGGATAGTGATAATATCTGTTATTATCTTTCGGATAGTTTGCCGGTACCCCGGGTGAAAATCGATTTTGGGAAAGAGACGATAAAAAACCGGTATTCATCGGATCTGCAAACTTATCTCCGTTCTGATTATTATAAAATGCCGGTCTATATTTACGATACCCGGGATTACTTCTATTTCTCGTATTGCGGACCTGAGGCAACCGATTGTTATTGTATCCACTCTTTTAAAAATAGCAAAACGATTACCTGGGAGAGAAAAGGAGATGATGCCGACGGGATGTTCATGATTGGGGGGGCCGATAAAGACTTTTTTTATGGTATCTATAACGATTACCGGGACTGGGATGAAATCTTACTGAATCGGCAGGATCTTTTAAAAAGAGCTATTATTCAGAAAACCCATCTCCGGATCCCGGAAGATAGCAACCCTCTGTTGGTAAAAGTAAAGTTTAAGTTTTAAGAGACTTTACCTTACTTTCCATTCCAATATTCCGGCTGATTTGCCTTCCTGTAACTGGGCGGTTAATCTCAGAGCTTTGGTTCTGACGGGCTGGAAGTGGACTGTACAATATTTATCTTTAGCGATTTCGTAAGGATCGGTATTTTTTACCGGCAGCCATTTCTCGCCGGCTTTGTATTCGAGACGCCAGGAGACCGGGAGTTGGAAATCGATATCGTAATGTCCTAATTCCAACCAATATACGGATGCTTCGGTGAGAGTCATCGGTTGGTCCCATTCGTATTGAGCCCATTCTTCTGTGCCAAAGCATTGCCACCAATTGTGAAACTGCATCGATTTATCCGCCGAATTGCGGGGTTCGAACCGGTCGTTCAAACCGTATCCTCCGTAAGGGATCGAAACAGAAGCCTGTGCTTGTGAAGCCAGGGTTTCTGTGCGGCGTGGAATGCTGGCCTCGCGGGTATAAGGGATCCATACATTCATTTCGTTGGCTCCGCGGTTGTCCCAGGCATAATAAGGAATGGCCGTCACGGAGGTTGGCAGAGTCGTATGGCCGTCGGAAAGTAAATGATATCCCTGGCCTTTTAGGGTCATGACACCGTGAAGCAGATCGGGCTTAAACTCCGGACTGAACGGAGTATCTTCCTCTGTAAACAGATCCAAAGCGTAACCGTCATGATCGCTGGCTTCGATACAATATACTATCGGACCGTACATTAGAGCATATTTGTTACGATCGTCGATAACTTGTGGGTCGGCGATTACTTTTCTGACATGCATCGGTAAATTCAGGACGATTTGATCGTTACCCTTCCAGTCGCCTCGGAGAAGGGCATAACCGTTCCGGACTTCCGGTTTTACCGTTTTTCCGTTCAGGCTGATGGTATAACTTGGTGTATCTTTGTCGAGATAGGTATATAGGGTGCCGGGAAGAGGTTGCTGTTGTACCCAACCGGGAATACGCAAAGCCAGAGTAAACGAAGAAGCAGGAGAGTGATCCAAAGTCAGCTTGATCCGGCCTTCCCAGGGATAACGGGTTTCCTGTTTGATACGGACTGATTGGCCGTCCAGAGTCATTTGACCTTCGTTGCCTATGTATAGATTGACGAAAAGAGTATTCCCTCGGACGGCATACACATAACCCGGAATGGACGGCATAAAGCGGGTGATATTGGAAGGACAACAGGAACAACCGAACCATTCGCTCCGGTCATGACTACCGTCCGACATCAAAGGATTGTCGTAAAAATAACGTTTCCCATCGAGAGAGACTCCCGAAATGACTCCATTGTATAAGGCACGTTCGAGCACATCGTAATATTTCGATTCCCCGGTTAGTAAAAACAGACGGTAGTTCCAGTAGACATTGGAGATAGAGGCACAAGTTTCACAATAGGAAGTCATGTTCGGAAGTTCGTAATTTTCCCCGAATCCTTCTCCCCAGGCTCTGGCTCCGATACCTCCTGTGATATATAATTTCCGGTCGGTGATATTGTTCCATAGCCGTTTTGAAGCTTCGATGAATCCTTGATCCTGGCACAAGGCGGCGACATCTGCGACACCCGAATACAGGTAACCGAACCGTACGGCGTGTCCTACAGCCTCGTCTTGTTCCTTGATCGGTTTGTGGTCCTGGCTATACGGACTGGCAGGGCGCCCATCGGAGAAACGTCCCGCTTCCTCACAAAAATACTTCGCTTTTTCCAGGTATTTGGGATTACCGGTCACCCGGTACATTTTAACAAACCCCATCTCGACAATGGGATGCCCCGAGGGCTGATGGATCTGTCCTGAATCTGTTCCGAAAACCTGACATACCAGGTCGGCATTCTTTATCGCGACGTCAAGTAAATGACGTTTACCGGTAGCATAATAATGAGCCGTGGCGGCTTCGTATAAATGTCCGCAGTTGTAAAGTTCGTGGCTATTGACTTTCTCCCAGCGACGGCTGCCCATCCAGCGCTGAAGGCGGTCACAACGATTGGTACGGCAAGTGTAAAGATAACCGTCCGGTTCCTGGGCTGCTGCTATCAGGTGGATGACACTGTCGAGATAATGGTCGAGCTGTGGGTCGTATTGCACTGCCAGCACGTAGGAAGCTCCTTCGACTACTTTGTAAATGTCGGTGTCGTCAAAGGGAAAATCTCCCTGGTGTTCTCCGGTTTTCAGACCTGCGGCAAGAGCGAAATTGTCCAGACGGCCGTTGATTTCACATTGGTGAAAAGCCGTCGGGATGGATACTTCGCGATTTATACTCAGTTTAGGACTCCAAAAAGAATCCGCTAAATGGACTTGGGTGAAATTTACGGGTTGGATCGGATAATCGGTCACTTTTTTTTGACAAGCCACGAAATTCAGCATTCCGCAGAGTATAGATATGAATATTATTTCCCTCATAATTGTTCGGTTTACCTCTGCAAAAATAGAATAGGGGTAGGAAAACAAATATCAGAAATGTACGTTTTCATATCAATATTGTCCGGTAAGGAGAATTTTTTTGACAAAGGCAGAAAAAAATCGGCGCGACTTGCGGTTGCTGACCGGCACATTGCTGAGCGGGTGTGCCGGGTGTGCTTACCTCCTGTCGTACCAGGAGTCCCGCTTCGTTAGTTTCAGGTCTTTCAACAGACTGGAACGGACGTTGATCTGGAAATTGTAGGACTGGTGAGTGCCGAAGGGAATACAGGAAAAGGTCATTTCCCAGCAATGCAGGTCGCGGGTGAGGTTGAAACTGGTAGCCGTCACTTCTTTCTGCTGGAAGTCATAACCGGTGCTGTAGCCTATCTTCCATTTCGGGGTCAGGGAAAAGTTGCCGTTGATACGCACCATCTGCGAAATGGTATTGCTGCTCAAAGGTTTTTTGGCTCCGGGAGCGGTATTGCGCGAATAATTCTTCGAATAACTGAACGTATAGTCCAGACTGATACTCCAGGGAACATCGAAATCCATATATTCATCATAATGACCGTTCAGTCTATCGTTCTTTTCCTCTTTGTTTTTCCCGTTGTCCGAAGAGAATTGTATGCCCGAAGAAGCCGATACGCGGGTCAGACGTCCGATACCTCCATTGTACCTGTTGATTCTGACGGCATTGGCATTGATGGCATAAGGGTCTAACGTTCCGGTCAGGTTAATGTTGACTTTTTCATTGAATACTTTGGTCCGGGCCGATAACTGAATCACCGACCAGCGCATAGAATCGGCAAAGAAATTATAACTGGATTGTAAACGAAAGCTCTCCAATAGTTTTATTTTCTTATACTCTTCCTTGCCGGTGGTATCTTTGTCGTTCCGGACTTTCATTTCCAGGTTGTTGTCGAGGCTCAGGCTCAGGCTCCCCGATTCTTCGGCACCGGAAGGGGTTCCGTATAACTTGTTGTCGAATATAGAATATTCCTGATCGTTACCTTGTGAATCTGTGTAAGTTTTCCAGTATTTACTTTTAGGTACACCGATTTTAGGGGTATACGATACGCTGGCACTGGGGCGGATGACATGCCGGATGGCAAAGATTTTGCTAGTCGGTAAGAATTGATACATACCGTAAATCGTCGGGTTGTAAGAAAGAGACAGACTTGCGTTGTAATTGTGGGCGTAATGCAGGCCATATACCGTATCGACAGGGATATAACCCCCTCCCGGCATCGTAGAATCGGCTACCCAGTCGCCTTTACGGATCGAACTTAGATAGGCTACACCGTTATAAGTGAACGAGGGAGAAAGGGATAGGTCTTTTACAATATTGATGCTGGTACTCAATGGAATAGAATGTTTAAAACCATTTTGCCAGTCCCGGGCCATATTCTGGAAAGATTTTCCCAGTTCGGATTCCTTGGTCTGAATACTGTTACGTAACTCTGCATTGTAGGTAAAACCGATATTCTCATACCATTTTAATTTACCTGCACGTTCTTTACGCCGAAAAGGATATACCTGGGATACCCGGAAGTTCAGGTTCGGAAAAGAAAGTGAGATCGAGGAGTCACGGCTGTTCTGGTTGTGGGTAAAACTGGCTGTGATATTGAACGGACGGTCGGGCCACTTTTTGCTCCAGGAAATACTGGATTGTTTACGTTGGTTGGCTATATCATTGATATTGTTGGCGTTATAATAGTTGTTTGTTGCAGAAGACATATCTACCGAAGCAGAAAATGTCGTATAAGGGTTGGCTTTGGGATCTTGGGAATGTTGCCAGCGGATGGACCAGTCTTTGGACTGGGTATAGTCCGGAGTCCCTTTTTCACTGGTATGGTTCCGGCTCATCGAGAAATCGAAATTACCGCTGAATTTATACCTTTTTCTGTAATTCGAACCTACGTTGAGGCCCCACGACCCATTGGTATAGATCGTACCGGTAACCGTGAGGTCTACATAATCGTTGATAAACCAGTAGTAACCTCCGTCCCGCAAGTTGAATCCCCGCATACGTTCTTCACCGTAAGTAGGCATAATAATTCCCGAGGTTCCTTTTTTGGTGATCGGGAAGAATCCGAACGGGATAGCCAGAGGGAGAGGTACATCTTCGATGTAAAGATTGGCAAATCCCGAAACGACCTTTTTGTCCCGGATCATTTTGGCCTTGCTCAACCGTACGTAGAAGTGCGGATGATCGTGTTTGTCACAAGTGGTATACCAGCCGTCTTTGATACAATATACCGAATCCGACATTTTCTTGGTCAGCTTTCCCTGGACGTAACCTTCGCCTTGTTGGGTGATGATCTCTTTGACAAATCCTTTTTCTGTCTTGAAATTATATTTGAGATCCAGACTTTCGAATTCCTGGCTACCGTCCTTGAATTTGGGTTTGCCGACGATCGTACCGCTACTGTCAGGAAGACCGGAAGCATAAGCCAGGCTGTTTTCCATATCTAATTCGATGTAGTCGGCTTTTAATTCCGTCGTCAGATATTTGACAAAGGCATTTTTATATAAGAAAGTTTTTTTATTGGGAACATCCAGAATGATCGAATCGGCTGCATTGTATTCTACTACATCTTTAAAAAGAGGTTTCTCTGTTTTCGTACTATCCGTTTGGAGTGTATCGGATTGTACCTGTAGAGAATCCGACACAGTCGGACGGGGAGTCGAATCGGTTGCAACTCCGATATTGACTATTGCAAGTAGAGAATCCGACACAGTCGGACGGGGAGCCATTAAAGCCGAATCGGCAGCAGATAAACTGTCTCTGACCGATGCCGGACGTTTGACCGGGTGGTGGACTTCTTTAATCACCGGCCCGGGAGTTTTATCTTGAACCGTCGAATCTGGTTGTGCTGATTCTTGCTGCTTTCCCGCTGCTGTCTTTTCTTGCGTTTCGCTGGCGGCAATATCTTTCCGGGCATGTGAAGACCGTGATGCTACGGAACATGCTGCCATCATAAAAATGATGCAAATCGTAAGAAATTGAAGTATATTTGCTCTTAGTTGCAATTTATTATACTATTTTTGTGATGAATAAACGCATTCCGGTCCTTGGATTCGGTTTGCAAATGTAAGAAATATTGATTGTTAATAGCTAGCATTCTTTTTAAAAAGTTTTAAATATCATGATAATTCGATACGGACTTACCGGAATATTGTTTTGGTTACTGGTAATATTTTCCGCATATGAATCTATGGCTCAGAAAGAATCGGGAAAAATCAAATGTATTTGTATTGATGCCGGTCATGGTGGATTTGCTAATAAAGAAGGCGATCCCGGGGCAATCGGTGCCCTTACTCAGGAAAAACACCTCACTTTGGGAATTGCTTTAAAGCTTGGAAAGATGATCTCGGAACGCTATCCGGATATTCGGGTGGTGTATACCCGGACGAAAGACGTGCCTGTAGAGCTGAATAAACGGGGCAAGATCGCCAACGACTGTAAAGCCGATCTTTTTATTTCTATTCATATCAATTCCTGTAAAACTCCTTCTGTGCGGGGACTGGAGACTTATGTGCTGGGATCTACCCGAAACAAGGAAAATCTGGAAGTGGCGATGAAAGAAAACGCTGTAATCAGGCATGAAAAGGATTATGAAAAGAATTATGCCGGATTCGATCCGACAAGTCCCGAGTCTTATATTATTTTTAGTTTGATGCAGAATATCCATCAGGAAAAAAGCCTGGAACTGGCCGGTGCCGTACAAGAAGAGATGGTCAAAGCGACCAATCATAAAGACCGGGGGGTCAGACAAGCCGGTTATCTGGTACTGAAAGATGCAACAATGCCTGCCATCCTTGTCGAATCGGGTTTTATCTCTAACCGGGAAGATGAGAAATTTTTAATGTCGCAGGCCGGACAAACGAAGATCGCTACTGCTATTTTTAAAGGAATTGAAACTTATAAACGACAAGTAGAGAAAAAAAGTAGCGTGAACCGCTCCGGACAACCCGGACCGGTAGTGGCATCGGATGGAAATCAGCCCGTAAAGGCTGCAGAAGTACAAAAAACGCAAGTTGCCGAATCCGGAAAAAACGAATTGTTTTATGCTATTCAGGTGGCTTCTGTTCCTTCGAAAGTCAAAACTCCTGCAAAGCTTTGTACAGGCGAGAAGGTGGAGGAAATAAATTCCGGAGGACGCTATCGTTATTATGTGGCTAAGGATAAGGAATTAGATGTAGTGAAGAAAAAACTTTCTTCCGTAAAGCGTAAGGTGAAAGATTGTTTCATCATTGCGATATATAATAATAAAGTAATTACTGTGGCAGAAGCCAGAAAATTGGAGTCGGAAAAATAAAAAGTAGTAAGATATAAGATGTTATGGGAATGAAGGTTAAAAGAGAAGTGAAACTGGCATTAACAGCAATTGTTGCTGTTGTTATATTGATCTGGGGAATTAATTTTTTGAAAGCGAAAGCATTGTTCGACCGGAATAATGTGTTTTATGGTATTTATGACCGGGTGGATGGATTGAAAGTTTCCAGTAGTGTAATCTATCGGGGATATAGTGTCGGACAGGTCAGTGCCATACAGTTTACCGGTGAACGGTACGATAAGGTATTGGTACAGTTTACCGTGGGAAAAAAATTGCAGATATCTTCCAATACCATTGCTGCTATCCGTAGCGCCGACTTGATGGGCTCGAAAGCCATCAACCTCATCCCCGGAGATGCAACGACTTATGCCCAGAGCGGGGATACCTTGAGAACGGAATTGGAATTGGGTATCATGGAACAACTGAACAAACAATTGGAACCCTTGAAGAAGAAAGCCGAGACGGTAATGGTCTCCTTGGATACGGTATTGATGGCTTTGCAGGAGATTTTTAGTGAAGATGCCAATGGAAATATCCGGGGGTCCTTGAAAAGTGTCAGCCGCACACTGGATAACGTAGAGCATGCTTCCGGTACTTTGAACGATTTGCTGGCCAACGAGTCCTCCCGGATTTCTAAAATTCTCGAGAATATCAATAGCATAACCGGAAACCTGGAAAACAGTAATGCGAATATAACCCGTAGCCTGGATAATATTACCGGGATCAGCGATTCGCTTAAAGCGGTTAATCTGGCTAATACCGTTCGTTATTTGAATAGTGTTTTGGCACAGACCGATTCCATTGTCATGAAGATCAACCGGGGGAAAGGTACACTAGGGGGAGTGGTGAATGACCGTGATTTGTATTATAATCTGACGGCAGTGAGTGAAAATCTCAATAAATTACTGACCGAATTCCGGCAAAATCCAAAACGCTTTGTGAATCTATCTTTGTTCGACTTTTCTTCCGGTAAATCGACCCAGGATACTTATGGGATCGTGATTGCGGAATCGGAGGAACCCTTGGCCTTGGATTCCGAATTATACCGGAAATATCCCGATTTAAGGGAAATGCGTAAAAACGGGAAATATCTTTATTTGATCCAAACTTATAAGAATTTGAAACAAGCGGAGAAAGATCTGAAAGATGTTAATAAAATCTTTAAACAATCATTTATTGTTAAAATTCAATAAAATCTTAATTTGAATCATTCTAAATAGGAGCGTTGCCGTTGTGGTGATTATTAACATAATGATGTGTATAATATGTTTGTTATGTTAATATGTTGCGAGAAACTTTTCCTTTAAGCTGAAACGATTAGGTTGGGTACTCTCCTTTTTTTAACTTTTGAATATGATAAATGGGGTATAGGTATTTTAATAAAAATAAATGATTTTGATGGAGTGTAATATATTTGTTATCAGATGGTTATATTTAATGTCTTGGTTCTTAGTTGATAAGCTTTTTTTGAATATAACCAAGTAAAATCCCATTTTTTTTATGATTTTTTTTTATGGAATTTAGCATGCTGAAAAGAGGCGGGTTGTGAAAAGTAAGAAACACCTGACTAACAATAGACTATGGAAAAGGAAGGTAAGAATATTTGGTTGAAATGTTTGTCTTTGATTCAAAAGCAAGTATTGCCTGAAAAGTTTAAGACGCTTTTTGAGCCGATACGTGCTGTTCGTTTTAAAGATGATGTACTGACAATTCAGGTTGCCAGTGCTTATGTATATGAAGTTTTGGAAGGGGAGTACATCGATATTCTGAAGAGTGCTTTGAAAGCGGTAATCGGCCCCAATGCAAAATTGGCTTATTCGGTTGTGGTGGAGAGAAGTAAACCTTCTGAGCCACTGACAACGACTTTAGCTTCTAATCCGGTAAGGAAGCCTGCAAGCAGCACGGTTTATCTGGATCAGACCGGTCACAGTACGCTGAAGAACCCGTTTGAACGGGCTTCCAATCAGATTCAGATAGATTCCCAGTTGAATCCTTCCTATACCATGGAAAGTTATATCGAAGGCAACTGTAACCGTTTGGCAAGGTCTGCCGGTATGGCTATCGCTCAGAAACCCGGAGGAACGGCTTTCAATCCTTTGTTGATCTATGGTGGTTCAGGGCTCGGAAAAACACATTTGGCACAAGCGATCGGTCTGGAAGTGAAACAGAATTTTCCGAATAAGGTCGTCTTGTACGTGTCGACCAATATCTTTCAGACTCAGTTTACAGAGGCGGTGCGTCGGAATGAAGTGAACGATTTCCTTCATTTCTATCAGTTGATCGATGTATTGATTTTGGATGATATACAAGAACTGGCCGGAAAGACCGGTACTCAAAATACTTTTTTCCATATTTTCAACCATTTGCATCAGTCCGGGAAACAGTTGATCCTGACTTGTGATAAGGCTCCGGCCGAATTGGAAGGAATGGAAGATCGTTTGCTGTCCCGTTTCCGTTGGGGATTATCGGCCGAGATCAAGGCGCCGGATTTCGATACACGTAAAGAAATCGTGTTGAACAAAGCCCGGAAAGACGGTATCGATTTTTCAGAAGAAGTGATCGAATATATCTGTAAATATGTCGATCATAATGTCCGGGAATTAGAAGGAGCGATGATTTCTTTGCTGGCTCAGTCGACTTTTAATAAGAGGGACCTGACGGTGGACGTCGTTAGAGATATCCTTGGAAAAATGGTGAAGAAACCTACGGAAGAATTGACGGTCGATAAAATCCAGGAAGTGGTTTGTGAACATTTTAATATTCCGTCGGAGCTTTTACAGACGAAAACCCGAAAACGTGAGGTGGTACAAGCCCGTCAACTGGCTATGTATTTCTGTAAAAACTATACGAAGTATTCTTTGTCGTATATCGGTAGCCAAATCGGTAAAAAAGATCATGCTACGGTCTTATACGCCTGCAAAGCGGTCACCGACCTGATCGAAACTGACCGGAATTTTAAGATCCAGGTGGAGGAGATTCAACGGAAATTGTATTGCCGGAATTAAAGCGGCATTGTTACTGAAGCCGCATTGTTCCAACCGGAATAGAAGAAGATTCGGTAAACTGAATGTTTAACTGCTGAGGTGCCCGATTGGAACGGAAAGTTTTTTAATTACTCTTCTTTGGAGGCAGTAATTGAGTCCTTTTTTGTAATTGGAATGGAAGATCTGTACCGAACCGTCGAAGTAGTAGCCGAAGGCTTATATAAAGAAAAAGGAAGTAAGTTTCTGGCCTTTGTTTACCCTGTGGCTACCGAAGAACAAATTCGGGAAATTATTACCGGGATAAAAGAAAAGTATTACGATGCCCGGCATCATTGTTATGCCTGGCGCTTAGGAGCTGCTAAGACCCATTTCCGGATGAATGATGACGGAGAGCCTTCCTCTACAGCCGGCAAGCCGATATTCGGACAGATTCAATCTTTCGACCTGACCAATGTACTGATTGTTGTCGTGCGCTATTTCGGGGGAACCAAGCTGGGGGTATCGGGGTTGATCAATGCCTATCGTGAAGCTGCTGCCGATGCCATCCGGAATGCCGTCATCGTCGAAAAAACCGTAGATGAAATTTTGCGGATTCGGTTCAGTTACCTAGTCCTGAACGATGTCATGAAGGTGATCAAGGAGGAAAATCCCGAAGTTCTGGAACGCAACTTTGAATTATCCTGCGAAATGTTGTTGGCGATCCGCCGAAAAGAACTCCCGAAACTAATAGAACGTTTGGAGAAAATCGATTCTTTAAGTATTATCGAAGAGTAATATTTTTTTAGAAAAAAAAGCCATAAAAAATTTGCAAACTCCGATTTCCTCCCTATCTTTGCACCCGCGTTCTGAAAGAAACGACGATTCAGTAGCTCAGCCGGTAGAGCACAACACTTTTAATGTTGGGGTCCTGGGTTCGAATCCCAGCTGGATCACAAAAACAAGCAAAAAAATACTCCTAAAATTCAATGAATTTCGGGAGTATTTATTTTTAGGCAAAACCTCAAAAAACAGCGGATGCGCAGGAAAAAGCACCGACAGCGTGATCGAAGTTGTACCCTCCCAACCGATAACGCCCGACGGACAGGATAACGCCCCCGCCGCCGGCATATCTGTCGCCGATACTCCGCCCGGCAGTCCTTCACCGGACAGTATTCCCATGCAGGATACACCCTCTGCCGAGCCTTATGTCCACCGGATGCCCGACTTTCTCACCGACAGACAGCGTACTCCGCCCAAACTAAGCGGAATGCCCAAAAGCATCAGCATCAAAGAGGCAATGAGAGTACTCGGCGGCAAGCTCGTCATCGGAGGCGTCCCCAAGTCCGGCAACAAGGACGATCCCGATCCTGACCAATCCGAAAAGCCCAAACCATGGGTATATAGAATATGTTGTTTCCAATAATAATTTGAGAACAATCCAAATCTTTCAATATCAATTTTGGTAATCATGGTATTTAAATAAAATTCACATCTACATGTCTTCCATTGAAAAAAGCCTGCTCTCTATCTCATACTTAAACAAACCTTTCTTCCGTAATTCCTCTACTTTAAGCGCAAACAAATCCGGCTTGAAATTTTTGGATTGTCTTTTCACCTCTGCTACCAGAGCTTTTTTCTCTTCCGCATATAGTCCGACAATATCTATTTCATCCTGATCTTTTTTATTCTTGCCTTGCCACCAAGAACCTATATCTGCAAATTCCTTGCCTTCCATCATCTTTTGGCGGAAATACATTTCCAAAGCCAAGCCGGAGAATGTCGGATAATCCTTTTTTATAATATCAGCCAAGCGTTCAAAATTCTGTATCTCTATATAATTTTGATACTTGATAAAATACCGGAACCAGAAAC
>OGOV01002423.1_pt1 | contig 14070 bp, 13 predicted proteins | sample 1552711 | NCBI WGS metagenome assembly OGOV01 (sample SAMEA2580216, study PRJEB22360) | human gut metagenome | biome: human gut; feature: human-associated habitat; material: faeces | place: Denmark | collected 2008/2010 | reverse complement strand
GCCCCTACGGGTTTATGTCGAAATTCACAAAAAATTAACTCATTCAAAAACCGTGGTATTTGCAAAGGCTTCGGCGGCAAGTTTGCAACCACAATCATAAAAATTTTTCTCTAAGCTCTTGATGTTTATCTCGTTTTCGGTTAAAATATTCATATCTTACAAACTCCTTATCTTTAGTACTTCAACAATACTATCATACATGAGTTTGTTCGATTTGGGAATAGCCTTTTCGGTTGTTCCCTTATTTTTTGCCAATTATTATTTTACACTAATTGCAAACAAAAATCCATTTATTTTTTTGTTAAATATGCAGTATTAAAAGTATGATTCAACGGGCATTTTGCAAGAAATTTATAGTCAATACGCTGATTTCGGAGTACAGGCATTTACTAACCGACAAAAATGTGGTATAATAAAAAATAACTATGACAAAATTGAATCGATAATTTTTATATTGTATTTCTGATCCGACTAAGACAACATATTAAATTTGGAGGAAAAAATGGAACCAATATTTAAGATTGTTATTTGTGATGATGACGCAGACTTTTTGGATAGTCTTTATAAAAAGGTTGTCGAAATAGCAATGCGCAATAACTGCAAGTGTGAAATAACAAAATTATACAACGGAAGTGAGCTTATCGGCTATTGCAAAAACCATTCGTCGGATATTATTATTACGGATATTGATATGCCGGACACATCAAGTGTCGCAAGCTATCAAACACATAATATGGAGGGCTTTAAGGCGGCAAAGGAGTTGCAGGCGGAAAATCCCGAAACGGAGATTATGTTTGTAAGCGCACACGAGGAGCTTGCGTACCAGTCCTTTAGGTACAGACCGTTTTCCTTTGTCAGCAAGCGGGATTTGCAAATACTTGAAGACGATCTCGGCGAATTATTGAGAAAGCTGAAAAAGAGAAAGTCGAAAAACTCACTCGTTCATCTTTCAATCGGCGAACACTCATATTCGATAAACACAGACGATGTGATGTATTTCAAAAGCGATAAGCATTACATAAAAGCATATATGGCGGACGGCAGTGAAAAATCATATCGTCTTAGCATAAACGATGCATACAATCAGCTAAAAGACGCAAGCTTTATTTTTATACACAGAAGCTATCTGATAAATTGTAAGTTTATCAAATACTTTAATACGCAGCTTGTTATATTGTCAAATGACCTTGAAATAAACGTAACACGCAATGATGAAAGATTGAACGAAGCAAAAGAGATTTTCGGAAGATATAAGCGAGGTTTAAGATAATGGAAATGACTCTGTTTGAAATCGGAGTAAATATTTTAGAAATATTTATAACAGTGATGTTCTTAACGCTGTATTTTGGCTGTAAATACAAAGGAATAAAAAAGGCAGGCGGTTTTGTTATAGGCTGGGCGGCAATTACAGCTCTGCTTACCTACATAAACACGCTCTACTTGTTTGAGGCATATTTGGGAATAACATTCGTATTGGCATATTTTATTTACTGCATATTATTTTTGAAAGGGGACACACTGACAAAGCTTTTTGTTTCAAGTTTTATAAATTGCATACTGTATTCGATTTCCTTGCTTACGATAATTTGCGGATGCATTTTTGTAAACGGAGATGTTGAAAAAATGTTCACTATGACTCCGGAACGAGTTGGCTTGATTGCAATAGGTAAAATAATGTTGATACTCGTTTGTGTAATACTTCTTAAATTCAGATACACGCACAGTGCTGCCCGTAAGCAAACTATGCTCTTGTTTGTGCTGGTGCCGGTAGTGACGCATATATCAACGGTTGGTATATTAAAGATATTTTTCAAGCATACCGACCTCAGTACCGAACTGATGATTGCCGCATTGGGTTGTTTTACAACGATTTTTCTTATATATTGGTTGTTCATCAGTATAAACAGAGATATAGACAAGAGCGTTCGGTTGTCGCTTTTGGAACAAAAGGTCGAAAGCGATAAAAAGAACGCACAGGATATAGAACAGCTTTACACCAAGACCTGCGGCGTTCATCACGATTTGGTTATACACTTTTCAACAATATCAAAATTGCTTGAAGAAAGTCCGCAAAAGGCACAAGGGTATATAAATTCGGTTTTGAATAACCAACTGACCTCTATTAAAACGATGATAAAAACGGGAAATGACTGTTTTGACGCCATCGCGAATACCAAAATCGCATTATGTGAAAAATACGGCGTTACTTGCCGTGTGCGTGTAATGGAACACGCATTGGACTCCTTGTCGTATGATGAAATTGCGATTCTGTTCGGGAATTTATTCGACAATGCTATTGAAGCAGCAAAAAAGTCAACCGGGAAAATAATAAAATTAGATGTCTGCATCCAAGATGTGTATCTATCCGTATTTATAAAAAACACCATAGATAAGTCCGTTCTTGCAAGCAACAAGAATTTGCTTACCACAAAGGACAACAAGGAATATCACGGTTTCGGAATTAAAAACATTAAAGGAATCGTAGATAAGCATAAAGGAATTATACAGTTTGATGAAGAAAACGGATATTTTATCTGTGACATTTTGATTCCGAGATAAAAGGAGGCTTGCGATAAATGAACATAGCAATTTGTGACGATAATTCCGAGCATATAAACACACTTGAAAACAGCCTTTTTGAAATAGGCAAAGCGGAAAATATAAAAGTCGAATGTGACGCATATCAAAGCGGCGAGGAATTGACACGGGTGTATCAAAGCAGCACTGCTGCCTATGATGTGATTTTTCTCGATATGGAAATGGACGGGCTTAACGGCATAGACACCGCCAATTTAATACGAGAGCGTGACGAATATGTTATAATCGTATTCGTTACAAGTCATACGGAATATATGAAAGACAGCTTTAAGTGTTCGCCGTTTCGATTTTTGGTTAAGCCTGTTCATATTGACGAATTAAAAGAAGTATTCTCCGATATATTAAAAAAGCTGTCCAAAAAGAAAAAAGTCCTGTCTTTTACCGAAAACAAGGCGCTAATCAGAATATACTGTGAAGATATAATTTACTGTGAGAGCCTTGACCATTGGGTATATATACATACAACGCACGGAACGCATAAAATTTGTAAATCGCTTTCCGATTTATACGGCAGTCTTGATGATACTTTATTGTTTAGAGTACACTCGTCGTTTATCGTGAATTTCCATTATGTAAAGGCTATAAGAAATAATTTTATAGAGCTTTATCACTCGGACAAAGATGTTCCCATAAGCCGTTCATACAAAAAATCTGTGCTTTTTGAATACACAAATTATATCGAAAGGAATTTATATGTATGATTATATATATTGCTGACTTCTTTACGGGAATAATCGAAGCAATGATGATGTTTATGCTCTATAACACATTTTGCGTAAAAAAAGACTGTATTCCGAATTGGGTGTATAATGTCGGGATAATTGTCTTGGCAATAATGATAAATATAAGCAATTTGTTGTTTGGATACGATTTATTGAATTTTGCCGTAATGATACTTTCGTGTATTGCGGTATCGTTTCTCTATGACACAAATGCTGCGGCTCGTGTACTGTTGCCGTTTTTTAACCTGTCGCTGTTTTCAATTTTGGAAATAATAGTGCTGGGGGCTATGATGGTGCTTGGCGGACTGTCGGCGAATGAAGCCATAAATATACCTTCATACAGACTGCTCGGTATAATTGTTTCAAAAATGCTTGCACTGTTTGTCGTTAATATAATAAGGCTGAAATATAAGAAAAAACAGGTACTATTTCGCACCTCGTATTGGGTGTTGTTTCTGCTTATGCTTGCCACGAACATCATTGCGATATTTTTGATTTTTGAGCTTTCACTTAACACGAATGAGAGCTATCTGCAAAATCTGTTTGTTATATGTTCATTCGGACTTTTGTTCAGTACATTCTTTGCCTTGTATCTCTATGAACATTTGTCCGACCAAGCCGAAAAAATATATAACCAGCAGCAATACGAACAGCATCTGAAATCACAGATAAAGCATTTGGATGAAATATTGGTTACTCAAAATGAGTTAAAGAAATTCAAACACGATTTTTCGCATTGCATAATAGGCTTAAAGGGGTATATTGAGAATAAAGATTATGAAAAAGCAGGCGAATATTTAAGTACGTTCACAGAAAAATTCACTTCGGGCAGAAATATAATCGAAACCGGAAATACCGCACTTGACGCTGTTTTGAGCACAAAAAAAGCTATTGCGGAAAGCAAAGGGATTTCATTCGATACAAAAATTCAGATTCCCGAAAATCTTTCGGTTGAGCCGATTGATTTGTGCGTCATATTCGGAAACGCCGCAGACAATGCAATAGAAGCGTGTGACAGAATGCAAAATTGCGATAAAAAAATAAATCTGACGATTATCTGTCAGGACAATCGGCTGTTTTGCAAAATAGAGAATACCGCACCGCCGATTAAAGATAAGCCGCTGAAAACGGAAAAGGCGGACAAGCGAAATCACGGCTTTGGTTTGGAAAACATAAGAACCGCCCTTGCAAAGTATGAAGCCAAACCGAGTATTGAATATTCAGACAGCCGATTTGTATTGAAATTTGTAATTTTTCTTAATGAATAAAGGTTATCAAGAGGAGTGTTAGCGACTGTGAAAATAGCTATTTGCGATGATCAACAAGTCTTTATTGACAGACTTAAAAATCTGATTTCATATGAAGAAGCAGAGATATATGTTTTCAATTCCGGAGATAAATTGCTTATGTCCGATATTAACTTTGATATTATTTTATTGGATATTGAAATGCCCGGAACAGACGGACTGAGCGTAGCTGCGGAATTATATCAAAGAAATAGAAAAACTCTGCTTTTATTTATAACCTCACACAGAGAATATTCCACCAAAGGCTATGAATTCAGAGCCTTTAGGTATGTCTTGAAATCAGAACCGGACGATTTTGTGAAAAGGAATATTCAAGACGCCATTAACGAATATAAGAACTTTGATTTTTATATAACCGTAAATTACAAGGGAAAGTATGCACGAATTTTGGCTGAACAAATTATTTATATAGAATCATTCGGGCATACAATAACCGTACATACATCCGATAATGACTATATCGGTCAAAATAAATTCAAGGACATTTGTAAGCTGCTTGAAGCGCACGGTTTTAGTCAATGCCATAAGAGCTATGTGGTTAATATGAAGTACATAGATACTATTGAGAAAAATTCGTGCGTAAATATGGTAAACGGAACAATGCTGCCAATCGGGAGAAAATACAGTGCAGATACAATATCATCATATTTGGAGTTTATGGACAGGAGAATTTGATATGGAAAATATAATAGAGTTTGTTTCCTGTATTTTGGACATAGTAATAATATTTATATATTTTAACGGCATACTTGACCGTAAGGAAAACATAGGTAAATTATTTTTTGTCTATTTCTGTGCTGCCGTTGTGCTGAATGTTTTGAGGACAAGTCTGTTTTTGCCGTTTGCCGCAAATATAGCCGTTACTGTATTTTTATGCTTACTGATAGCCCTGCTGTGCTTTGAAGGGACATTTGTTAAGAAATTGTTTTTTGTGGCGGTGAACGCAATAGCAATTATGATTTCGGAAATATTAACCGCTTTATTTCTCTCGACCATTTTCAAAATTGAATATGATGATGGTTTTACAATGAGATACTTGGGGATTGCTTTCTCTACCGCCCTGCTATTTGTATTCAATACATTTACGGTTTATATTGCAAAGAAAAAATACAGAAGTTTACCGGCAAAGTATAATGTATTGATGATATTGTGTCCGTTATTCAGCATATATTTGTTAATGCTGTTGGATTCGTATATAGCGCAATCATCGAATCATCACTACTTTATGTCATTTATCGCCGTGTTGGTATTGGGGTACATAAATGTAATGATATTCGACTTTTTTGATTACTATGAAAAAGGATTACAAGCTCAAACACTTGACATAATATTAAAGTCAAACGAAGAAAATTATAAAATTCTCGAAGAAAATGAAAAGGAACTATATATATTAAGACACGATATTCTGAAACATATGACGGAAATTAAAGAGATGCTTATTGCGGGCAACCAAGAAGCAGCCGAAAAATATGTTGAAGATATAAATAATATTGTTCTCAAACACACCTCAATTTCACGAACGGGCAATTTGGTTTTAGACACGATTCTGAATATTGAAAACAAAAAAGCTATTGCTTTGGGAATAAAATATGATGTAAAATTAAACATTTCCGAAAATATAAATGTATCATCGGTTGATTTAAGCAGAATATTGTATAATGCGATAGATAACGCTATCGAAGCGTGTGATAAAACAAAAGAAAAATATATCCTGATTTCCATAACCTCATACGAAAAAATTTTGAAAATAATTATAGAAAACACATCACCCTATGTAGAGATAAAAGACAATAAAATCAAGACAACAAAATCGGATCACATAAGGCACGGGTACGGAATCAAGAGCATTAAGGGGGCATTGGAAAATAACGACGGACTTCTTTCGTTAAGTTACAAAAACGGCATATTTGTATGCAGAATAATAATGAATAATAATGCCGGGCACGAAAATGATGTCGTTTGTGCGAAATAAGTGTCGTTCGTGTAAAAATATAGAATTTTATAATGAAATATGTTAAACTACCATTGATAAGAAGGCTATTGGTGGTAGCAGCAATTTCAAAAAAACAGCATTAGCTTTATTTGAAAGTAATGCTATCAATCAAAAAAATTAAATACTTATGCGTATTACATATGGTTTTTAATTTTAAGTTATTGATTGATGCATTGCTTTTTCTTTTATCGTGCTGATTTCGTCATTTAGAAGGTTGTTTACGAAGTCATGGCGAAAAGCAACATTTTTTGTGATACAATAATTTGAGAGCATAGACGCAAAAAAATGTTTTTCGTGCCTGTATATCGTATTTCGTGCCGGCGGAATTATTGCGGGCGTTTAGCGTCTTTGATATAATTATAATGTAACACTACACTTAGGAAAGGATGATTATTACAGTGAAACTAAAGAGAGGTGCGGTTGCGGTATTTGCCGGAACATTGCTTGTATCGGCAATAGGCGTAAGCGCACAGGATTTTACGATTACAAAAGAAGATATTAGAATAAATGAGGCACAAGCCGAGCTGCTCCCTCTGAGATATGCGGCTGAAAACAACGGATACACGGTCGATTGGAACGGCGGTGACAATACCGTTACACTAAAAAACGGCAAGCATACGGTCAGAATCAGAATAAACGAAAGGCTGTACGATGTTGACGGAAAGTCATCAACGCTCAAAGATGCCCCCTTGTTAATTGATGACAAGACATATGTTGCGGATTCGTTTGCGAATGATATATTCCCCGACAAATACATAACAAAAACAGATTCGGGATATTCATTTGCGGACAAAACGGAAACCTCGGCGGATAATATGATGAAAACGGTCAGAGAAATATCAGGGTATCCCCGTTCGGTAGATGACGTCACACACTTGGACGCAATGAATTATGTGACAGACAAGCTGACGGAATACGGCTATGAACCTCAAAAACAGAGCTTTGAATTTGACTATATGGACTTCTCGAATGAAACAACAAAAACGGTAAACGGAACAAATATAGTTGCCGTTAAGCCTGCTGATTTAACACCCAACGGAGATATTTTAATTATCGGCGCACACTATGACGGCGAAAAAGGTTTTCCTGCCGCAAACGACAACGGTTCGGGACTTTCCGTGCTTTTAGAGCTTGCGAGGGTTCTTAAAAATCTGCCGTCCGATACGGAAATCAGATTTGTTGCATTTGATGCCGAGGAAACAGGGTTAAACGGCTCAAAGGCATATGTAAAAACACTCAAAGACGAACAGGAAAATATTGTCGGAATGATAAACTTTGATATGCTCGGTGCGGCAAAGGCAAAAGAATTCGGTGTATATACCGCCGAAGATAAAACAAATTATTTGACCGATATATTAAAGGCGTGTCCCGATTTTGACGAAGTTGCATTTCGCAGACATATGTTCGGAATGAGTGACCATATGTCATTTTCGCCGCTTGTGATACCTAACTTAACCTTTACACACGAGACGATAACCGGTGAATATCATTGTGAAAACGATATTGCCGATAACATAAATCCCGATCGGCTTAAAGCAGCGGCGGACAGCGGATATTTTATAGCGTCAACCGTTATGAGCAATCTTTCCGGGTCATATAAGGCAGAGAGAAATCCGATTTCGAGCGATAAGACAATCGACATTACCGCTGAAACCGTTATACCGACAGCAGACAAGATTGACTCCGTGTCAAAACGCCTTGGCGTAAAGCTGGCGCAGATTCCGTCGGACGATAATGACCCCAAATATATTGTCAATATAAAGCTTTTTGACTATGACAAGCCGCTTAAAATGGTCTATCGGGGTCAGCTCGGAGCTGATTTTGCCGGAAATCCTTATATTGACATCAGCGGTGAAGAATATGAGGATATAAAGGCTGTGCTTAAAAGGAATTTAACCGAAAATCTGAATAAGGGAAACGGATGGACAAACTATTTCTATAATACGCTCTATGGCGTTTGTTATAATTTGCATTACGATGAAAAAACAAATGAGGCTTCTCTGAACGTCACGGGTTATCGTGATACCGACGAAGAAGCGTATGCGATTAAGAACGGCGAGCTTATTAAGCTTGATGATTCCGAACCGCATATAACATATTCCGTAACAAAAAAGAACGGAAAAATCAAGGTAAACGAAAAGAAACCCAAACCGACGGGAGAGGCGGCGTCCGATAAAGCGAAAAAATGTTGGGACAGGCTAAAGCCGTATCTTTCGGAACTTGGAGGTATTGATTATCTTATACTTTCCGCAGACGGAATAGGCGGCTCAACAATTCAGAAATATACTGAGGACGGCGCCTATGCAATGGAAGTGTTATTGGACGGAGAAGTCCCGGAGGAATTTAAGTATTTACCCGAAAAGCTGCAACCGGCAGTTACAAGAGCGGCACGGCGCATAGAGGAGGGACAGACATTTAATATTTATTCAGACCCTGTCCTCGGCACGAAATTATATGTTGACTATCTTGACCTTTTAAATGAACAGGGTGACTGCTTTACTGAAAAGGGATTGTTAAAAAGCATCGCCGGAGTAAAGATCCGCGAGATAATCGGATACGGAAAAGCAGGAAAAGTATATGACGAAAATGCGGTCAAGCCGGAAAATCCGACAGCATTTGAAGAAAACACTTGGAACTTAAATAAGGACGGATTTTTATATAAGTTTGTCGAAAAATTTTACAAGAATATATATGCGGATACGGATTGGGAAAGCAAGGATTTATACACAGAGAGACCCGATGAGTTTGTGAGCATCGAAGCGGCGCAATCGAGAGAGATTGATTTGCAGAGCAGCTTTGTAGCGTTCGTTACGGAGGATAAACCTCTCGGCAACAGTATAGCGGAACAAAAAATAAGATTTTTCTATGATTTTCCCGAGCTTGTTCAAATTCGGGAAAACTTAAGGACAAATATAAAATAAGGAAAGGATGATTATTATGAGAAAATTAAACAAGGTTATGGCGGTAGTATTGGCAGGGTGTATGCTCCTGCCGGGCATTGGAGCGAGTGCGGATAATGGAACGGCAAAATCCGTTGTGATAACCGGTATTGACAGGGGAGTTACAATTACCGCCGAAAAAAACTATTCTGCGGAAAGTGAAAATGCAAAACGAATCAATATAGCCATTCCGGATTATGCAAAGGGAAAAGAGCCAATGGCTATGGAAACATTCACGGTTGAAAAGGACAAAACCGCAAATCTGAAATTTGATATGATAGACGGCGGAACGGCGGAGGATACCTGTGATTTAACTCTGTACGAAACCGTGGACAATAACGGAAAGACGATAAAAACGGCTGTCGGAACTGTTGAGAATCTACCGCTTAAAACAACGGTTTGCATTACCGGGTTAAGCTCTGATAAAAAATATTACTTTACAGTTCAGTCGAAAACAAAGTCGGGAAACGCTTCATTTTTACTTTGGACTTCGGAAATGCGGACGTTAATCAAATACGATGGCGCTTCACCCGGCGAAGTAATATTCACACGGGGAAAAATCGATTCCAATGAATTACAACGGATTGAAACTCCGTCAGATGTATTGGTATATGAGTCGCCGGAGTGGCAGGAATATCTGGATGAACTTACCAAATACGGATTATTAGAGGGCGATGCAAACGGTGATTTTACACCGTATAAAAACATCACAAGAGCGGAAATGGCAAAAGTTTTGTGCAAGGCATTGAGAATATCCTCTGACAGCTATAATACACAGATGTTTTCCGATGTTGACTCATCGCATTGGGCATACGGCTATATAAACGCATTGGCAACCGCAAAAATCGTTGCGGGTAATGATGACGGGAACTTTTCGCCCGACCGTGAGGCAACATATGCCGAAACCGTAAAAATGCTCGTTACGGCTATGGGATATGCGCCGCGGGCGGAATCGCTCGGCGGATATCCTTACGGGTATATCGAAACTGCAAGAGAGTTAGACTTAATAAAGGATATTGACCTCGCTTTAGATTTGTATTGCCCACGCTATATAGTATTTACGCTTATGTATAACGCACTTGATGTACCGTTTATGATACAAACGGGATTTGGAGAGAACGCAGCAGAATTTGCTGTTGCGGACGGAATAAACGGCATGGACTATGTGACATTCAGATATAAACTGACAGGAAAGAAAAATTAAGAAAAGAGGTTTGAATTAAAATGAAAAAAGTACATAATATCGGATTTATGAAATTAGTATCTGTTTTTATGTTGTTGATTATGGTGTTTTCCGCTTTCGGTATAGGCGTTTTGGCAGAAGACACAGATGATAATGTATGGGTAAAGGTTTTTTATGACGGAGCGGAAAACACTCTGCAAAACAAGCCTTTTATATCGGACAGCGAGCTTTATCTTCCGCTTCGTGAACTTATGAATATCTGCGGTGTTTCAAACGATGATATTTCATATGATAACGGAAAAATAAGCGTGTTATTCAAAGCCAACCCTGATATATGGGTGACGGCGGAAATGAATGTAGGTCAAAACGGCGTTGCGTTTGATAAGGACTTAGAGTACGAAATTATGGGGATAGAAAATATACGCTCAACAACTCACCCTGTTATTTTAGCAAATGATACCGCCTATATTCCCGTCGGAATGTTGATTAGAATAAAAAACTATTATGTTTCACAGAATTGGGACAGACGAGTATATTTGAATCCTCTTGGAAACTTAGAGGTAAGACAATACGCTGTCGGCGGCGAGTACTTCCCGGCAGGCAGATATAATGTTGTAATCAGTCCGCCCATAGATGTAAGCGGCGAAAATAGGTATGATCCGAAAAGTTATTACGGCGATGGTGAAGATGTTGGGATAGGTACGGCGTATGATTTTGACAATACGGATTTTGCTCATACAGAAATTAACGAATATTACTATCCGATCGGTGCGCACAAGTATATTCTTGTTGATGATGCAGGCAGGGTTATTGCGGTTATGCCATATGAGAATTTCCGTCACGAAAGGGTTGACCCTACACCGCACGGTGTTTCAAGCTGGGAACTTGCAAAACGATATATTGATGATATTCGCTCGGAGTTATTGTTGAACCGTCCTAATGCAATTCCGTATGGGCGCGGCGGCTTGAATGTTTGCCAAAACATTCCCCGAATATCACAAGACGGAACACCGTATCAGTATATGCTTCCGTACTGTTTTGTGGATTTCAGATATGTTGTTAAATAAGGGAGGTCAACCTAATTATGAAAAAGATTTTAACAATTATATTAAGTATTAAAGGTTATTCGGACAACACATTCAGACCGGATGAAAATGTTAGCCGTGCGGAATTTGTGGCTATGACGGTCAGATTTAATTCTCTGTTTAATGAGGTTAAAAAAGGCAGCTACACCGTAAAATACATCGATGTTGCAAGCAACTATTGGGCATATAGCGACATTGCATACGCTAAAAATGTCGGCTGGCTCAACGGATACGCTGACGGAACATTTAAGGGTGACAATGCCATCACCCGTGCGGAAGTCGTAACCGTCGTAAACAAGGCAACCGGCAGAATTGCTGACGAGGGGTATATCAATAAAAATCTTTCGTCATTAAATAAATTTACCGACCTTAAAAACAATTCGCATTGGGCATTTTATTCAATATGCGAATCGGCAAACACACACCTTGCAAACACACACGATAATTCCGAAACTTGGGTGAAATAATCTTTGTGCAAATGGGAGAAAGCAGCCGCAAACGGTTGCTTTCTCTATAAATTTATTGCATAATAAATACAAACAAAAAATTTTTCGTTAGTGAAACTTTTTTGTGAGTTTGAGGATATATAAGAGTGTAAAGACTAAAAGCTTTTGACTTTGCAACAGAAAGTTGGTTTGAAATGGCAGATGAATTGAAGTTGCTTACGCAGCTTAAAAACAAGGAACGAAATTCAATAGACAAAGCAATAGATGTTTATACTCCATATTTAAGCACAGTTTTGTATAATATGGTTGGGAACAGACTTCCGAAAGAGGACATTGAGGAAATAGTATCGGATGTATTCGTAACGCTCTGGAAAAATGCAGAATACATAGATCCGGCAAAAGGAACAATAAGGTCATATCTCGCCGCTGTTTGCCGAAATTTTGCATTAAAGAGATTAAATAAGAAAAAAGACTATGAAAACCTCGATGATATTGAAGTTCCGGATCAAAAATCAACTATTGAGCAAGATATGGAAAACAGCGCTTTATGGGATGCCGTTATGAGATTGGAAGAGCCGGACAATGAAATATTTGTGAGATATTATAAATTCGGAGAAAGACTCAAAGATATTTCAAAAGCAACCGGAATTAACATATCTACCATAAAAACCAAACTTTCAAGAGGAAAACGCAAACTGAAAATAATTTTATCAAATGCGGAGGAAATGTTATGAATAGAAAAAATGACCTGTTTGAAAAATTGAATATTGATAAAGAGCAAAATGATTTTTGCAGTCCGCTTGACATCGACATTCGTGCTGTCAAACAAAATGTCAATGCAAAACTTGATTCCGCATATACGGAAAGGAAGTCTTATACTATGAAATCAAAAAAGAAAATATCTCTTATAGCAATAGCGGCAACCCTTGTTTTAGGCATAACTGTTTTTGCCGCAAGCGGAATTGTATCAACCTGGTTTAGTTCTTCGTCATCTACTCCCGATTATAAATCACTTCCGACAGCAGAGCAGGTTGCAGGGGATATAGGCTACGAGCCTGTTCTCATTGAAAGTTTTGAAAACGGTTATACCTTCAAAGACGGAAGTATTGTAAAAAACAATCTTGCAGACGAAAACGGTAAATCAATCGAAAAATTCAAGTCAGTATCGTTTGATTATGAAAAAAACGGCGACAGAGTGATTTTTGCACAGGATAAGGTTAATTCCGAGAAAAATATAACCGGAGAAATAATCAAAACCGTAGGAAATGTTGATATTTATTATCATAGTTACACAAACAAAAGTGTTCCGGCGGATTATGTGCTTACCGATGATGATAAAAAAGCCGAAGAAAACGGCGAATTGGTATTCAGTTACGGCTCGCCGGAGGTGAAAATAAGCGAAGTGCAGAGCGTTACTTGGACGAAGGATGGGATGCTTTATCAGCTTTTGCAAATTGACGGAAAACTTTCGGCTGGTGAACTTAGCAAAATGGCTGAAGAAATTTTGAATCAATAGTTTGAGTTAAAGCAGTAAAGGGCAACCGAAAAATCGGCTGCCCTTTTTTCGTACCTAAAATTTTCAAGGAGGTGTTGCTTATTGCAGGAAGAAATTGAAAAGAAAACGATTGCGCTTGCCATATCCGGCAGCGATGCACCGCAAACAGAAGCGCATATGGAGTTTCACTAACTTCCGAGCGGAAATAAAATTCTCGAACTTCCGAGAAAGGCGGGATATTTTCTTAGCATTACAGAGGACGGAAAGTATATTATAACCTATGATATAACAAAACCCGCCGA
>OGOV01002417.1_pt1 | contig 14095 bp, 10 predicted proteins | sample 1552711 | NCBI WGS metagenome assembly OGOV01 (sample SAMEA2580216, study PRJEB22360) | human gut metagenome | biome: human gut; feature: human-associated habitat; material: faeces | place: Denmark | collected 2008/2010 | reverse complement strand
GGTGACCACCGCGGGGGGGCTTTTGCCCCCGTTTACCCCGCCGTTCAGGAGCGGCTGGGCAACGCCATTTACCGCATCGGCGAGCTGCGGGACCTGCTGAAAACGCTGGAGGACCCCGGCCGGCTGGAGACCTGGCGACAGGAGGTACAGGCCAAGGTGGATGAGCTCCGCCAGGAGCTGCGGGAGGCGGCCCTGCGCATCAGCGGCAGCGTGAACCAGCGGCTGGAGGAGCTGAACCGGGATGTGACGGAAAAGCTCCAGACCCTGCAGAGCGTGTTTGACAGCGTATCCGGCAATCTGTCGGCCCTGGGCGATAAGCTGACCCGGTATCAGGAGGCCATCCAGTCCACAGGCACCACCCTGAGCGGGGCCATCCAGCTGTCGTCCACCCTGCGGGGCGACCTGGGGCAGCTGGCCCAGGATATGGACCGCATCGTCACCAGTGACGGCTTCCGCCGCTTTGTGGAGGTGCTGGAAAACGACCCCGAGGGCCTGGCAGACTACCTGTCCGACCCCGTGGCCATGGAGACGGTGCCGGTATACGAGATCACCAGCTACGGCAGCTCGATGGCGCCGTATTACATCATGCTGGCCCTGTTCGTGGGCTCCCTGCTGACGGCCACCATGCTCCATGTGAACGCCCCCATGCCGGAGCTCTTCCGGCTGCGCCCCTGGCAGCGGTTCTTCGGCCGGTATCAGCTGTTTTTCCTGATCGGTATGATCCAGGCCCTGGTCACGGGCCTCGGCTGCATTTACTACATCGGCATCCAATGCCCGTATCCGGGGCTGTTCCTGCTGGCGTGCTGCGTGTGCAGCCTGAACTTCACCATGATGAACTATGCCCTGGTCTATGCCCTGGACAACATCGGCATGGCGGCCTCCGTCATCATCATGGTCATCCAGGTGGCGGGCTCCGGCGGCGTCTATCCCATCGACGTGCTGCCCGGGATCTTCCAGACGCTGTATAAGTTCATGCCCTTCCACTATGGCATGGACATGCTCCGGGAGACCATCGCCGGACGGTATGAGAACGTGTACTGGAAGAATCTGGCTGTGATGGCGGCCATGTGCGTGCTGTTTGCGGTGCTGGGGATGGTGCTGTATTACCCGGCCCGGCCCCTGAACCGGCTCATCGCCCGCAGCAAGGAAAAATCCGGCATTATGTAAGGAGGACTGCCGCCCATGAATGCAAAGCATGACCTGGCGGAGGCCCTGTGCCAGCTGCTGGAGACAAAAACCCTGGAAAAAATCACCGTCAAGGACATTGTGGCCCGGTGCGGTGTGAACCGCCAGACGTTTTACTATCATTTTCACGACGTGTACGACCTGATGCGCTGGATCTTTGACCGGGAGGCCGCCGCCCTGGCCCAGAGCATCCGCAGCAACGGCAGCGACTGGCGGCAGGAGCTGCGCACCATCACGGACGTGCTGCGCAGCAAGCGTCACCTGGTGATGAATGCCTACCGCTCCGTGAACCGGCGGGATCTGGAGCGCTATCTGATGCAGGGCTACGGCCCGGTGATCCGCCGCATCGTGGACCAGGCGGCTGTGGGCCTGGACGTGACCCAGGGGGACCTGGAGTTCGTGTCCCGGTTCTATGCCCGGGGCCTGCTGAGCGGCGTGTTCGACTGGATCGAGTCCGGCATGCCGGAGAACATCGGCGACGATCTGCGCCGGTGCATCCTGCTGCTGGACGGCAGCCTGCCCACCGCCCTGAAAAGCGTCAGCGAGAAATAAGCGCAAAGCCTCCGGCTTCGGCCGGAGGCTTTGCTTTTCCTGCCAAATCCCCGAAAATACGCCCCGCCGCCCCTTGTCAAGTCATTCGGCGTTTGCTATAATAAAATATTATTTGCAGTACCGCGAAAGGGGTGTCCCGTCATGAAATATCAGCAGTGGAGCATACCGGACCTGCCTGCCCAGGCGGTGGACCGGCTCACCGGGGCCGGATACCCCTATCTGGTGTCCTCCGTGCTGGCCTCCCGGGGCGTCACCACACCGGAGGAGGCCGCTGCCTTCCTGGAGCGGGACCGGGAGCTGCCCTATTCCCCGTTTTTGATGAAGGATATGGACCGGGCTGCCGGGCGGGTGAACCGCGCCCTGGCCGATGGGGAAAGGATCGCCGTGTTCGGCGACTATGACGTGGACGGCATCACCGCCACGGTGATTCTGGTGGATTACCTCCTGTCCCGGGGCGGCGACGTGGTGCACTATATCCCCCGCCGCATCGAGGATGGGTACGGCCTGGGAAAGGACGCCATCCTGTCTCTGCATGACCAGGGCGTCCGGCTGCTGGTAACGGTGGACTGCGGCATCACCGGCGTGGAGGAGGTGGCCTATGCCAACTCCCTGGGCATGGACGTGGTCATCACCGACCACCATGAGTGCAAGGAGGAGCTGCCTCCCGCCTGCGCGGTGGTGGACCCCCACCGGCTTGACTGCGGCTATCCCTTCAAGCACCTGGCCGGGTGCGGCGTGGCGCTGAAGCTGGTGCTGGCCCTGGGGGGCGAGAGCCGGGAGGAGGCCCTGCTGTCCCGGTACTGCACCCTGGCCGCCATCGGCACCGTGGCCGACGTGATGCAGATGTCCGACGAGAACCGGACCATCGTCTCCCGGGGGCTGGCATCTATCGGCCGGTCGGATTTCATCGGTCTGCACGCCCTGCTGCGGGAGGCGGGCCTGTCCGACAAGGCCGTCACCTCCGTGCAGATCGGCTTTGTCCTGGCCCCCCGCATCAACGCCGCCGGCCGCATGGGCGCGGCGGATATGGCGGCGGACTTGCTGCTGAGCACCGATCCCCACCAGGCAGAGCGTCTGGCCCGGGAGCTGTGCGCCCTGAACCGGGAGCGCCAGAGCGTGGAGCAGGCCATCTATGCCCAGGCCGTGGAGCAGATCGAGCAGTCCCCGGCCCAGGAGCGCAGCGCCCTGGTGCTGGCCTCGGATACCTGGCACCAGGGGGTGGTGGGCATCGTGGCCTCCCGTCTATCGGAAAAATACGCCTGTCCCAGCTTTATGATCCATCTGTCCGGCGGCACCGGCAAGGGGTCCTGCCGCAGCTGGGGCGGGTTCAACCTGTTCGCCGCTCTGGAATCCTGCTCCGACCTGCTGCTGGACTTCGGCGGCCACGAGCTGGCGGCGGGCTTTACCATTGAGGAAAAGAACATTCCCGCCTTCCGGCAGCGGATGAACCAATATGCCCGGAAATTCCGGGGGGGCAAGGCCCCGGTGTCCTGCCTGCAGGTGGATGTGTCCATCGGCCAGGCGGGACGGGTGACCCTTTCGGAGGTGGAGGCCCTGGACGCCCTGGAGCCTTATGGCGCAGGCAACGCCCGGCCGGTGTTCTGCCTGCGGGGGGCCACGCTGGAGCGGGTCCAGAACGTGGGCCAGAACCGGCATCTGAAGCTGCGCCTGTCCAAGGGCAGCGCCCAGTTTGACGGCATTTTCTTCTCCGCCGTGGCCCAGACCTGCGGCGTGGTCCCGGGCGACCGGGTGGACGCCGCGTTTTACCTGCAAATCAACGAATTCCGCAGCAGCCGCACGGTGCAGCTGCAGATGGTGGATATCCGCCCCTCCCTTTCCGGCAGCGCCCGGGAGGAGGAGTCCCTGCAGTTGGTAGGCCGCTGCCTGCAGGGCCAGGAGCTGCGTCCCCGGGACGCGGTGCGCCTGCTGCCCTCCCGGGACCAGTGCGTGTGCCTGTGGCGGGCCCTGCAGCACACGGTGCCCCCCGATGGGCTGGAGGCGGACTATCTGCCGCTGCTGCGGCGGCTGGCCGGGGCCCTGCTGGGGGCGGAGCCGTTTCTGCGGACGGCGCTGTGCCTGGAGGTGTTCCGGGAGCGGGGGCTGCTGCAAAGCCTCCGCCAGGGCGACAGCATCCGGCTGCATCTTACGGGCCAGGGGAAAAAGGTAGCCCTGGACCGGTCGGAATATCTGCTGCGCCTGCACCAGGCGCTGGACGCCGCGAAAGGAGGGGGACGCTCATGACAGTGGAAGAACGATACCAGCACTTAGAGGACACGGTGCGGGCCTATAACCCCACCGCCAGCTTTGACAAGATCCGGGCCGCCTATGAGTTTGCCGCCGCCGCCCACCAGGGCCAGCTGCGCAAGGACGGTTCACCCTTCGTCACCCATCCCCTGGCTGTGGCCCAGATCGTGGCGGAGGAGCTGCACCTGGACTCCGAGTCCATCGAGGCGGCCCTGCTCCACGACACCATTGAGGACACCGCCGCCACCCACGAGGACATCGCCAAGCAGTTCTCCCCCACGGTGGCGGATCTGGTGGAGGGGGTCAGCAAGCTGACCCGGGTCCACTATACCTCCAAGGCCGAGGAGCAGATGGAAAATCTGCGCAAAATGCTGCTGGCCATGTCCAAGGACATCCGGGTCATCCTCATCAAGGTCTCCGACCGGCTGCACAATATGCGCACCATGGAGTACCAGACTCCGGAAAAGCAGAAGCAGAAGTCCTTCGAGACTCTGGAGATCTATGCGCCCATTGCCCACCGGCTGGGCATGCAGAAAATGAAGTGGGAGCTGGAGGACCTGTCCCTGAAATACCTGGACCCCATCAGCTACCGGGAGATCGTGGACGCGCTGAACGAGAAGGCCGCGGAATACGACGGCTTCATGTCCTCCATCCACGACCAGATCACCCAGCGCCTGCACGAGTCCAATATCGACGGCTATGTGTATGGCCGCATGAAGCACCCCTATTCCATCTATCGCAAGATGTACACCCAGAACAAGTCCCTGGACGATGTGTATGATCTGTTCGCCTTCCGGGTCATCGTGGACACGGTGTCCGACTGCTATTACGTTCTGGGTATTATCCACGACCTGTACAAGCCCGTGCTGGGCCGGTTCAAGGACTATATCGGCACTCCCAAGCCCAACATGTACCAAAGCCTTCACACCACCGTTATGGGCCAGAACGGCATCCCCTTCGAGGTGCAGATCCGCACCAAGGAGATGCACGAGGTGGCCGAATATGGCATCGCCGCCCACTGGAAGTATAAGCAGAACGGCCAGGGCAGCGGCGACGAGGGCCGGTATGAGTGGGTCCGGCGTCTGCTGGAGAATCAGGAGGGCACCGACGCCGAGGAGTTTATCCACTCCCTGAAGGTGGACATGTTCGCCGACGAGGTGTTCGTATTCACCCCCCGGGGCGACGTGATCAACCTGCCCGCCGGGGCCACGCCCATTGACTTTGCCTATAACATCCACTCCGCCGTGGGCAACCACATGGTGGCCGCCAAGGTCAACGGGCGCATCGTGCCCTTTGACTTCCGGCTGAAAAACGGCGACATCGTGGAGGTGGTCACCTCCCAGTCCGCCCACGGGCCCAGCCGCGACTGGGTGAAGATCGCCCGGTCCAGCAACGCCCGGTCCAAGATCCGCCAGTGGCTCAAGCGGGAGCGCCGGGACGAGAACGTGGTCACGGGCCGCGCCTCTTTTGAGTCGGAGCTCAAGCGCTGCGGCGTGTCCCTGAAGGAGCTTACCAACGACGAAAACCTGCCCGGTATCCTGAAAAAGCTCACCTACCGGAGTCTGGACGATCTGTACGCCGCCATCGGCTACGGCGGCATCAGCAGCCTGAAGGTCATCGGCCGCATCCGGGAGGATATCCAGCGCATCCTCCACCAGCACCAGGTGGAGCGCCAGGCGGAGGTGCCCGTGGAGGGTCACCCCGAGGTCACCCGCCCCGCCGTGCCCAAGCGCACCCACAGTGAAAAGGGCATCATCGTGGAGGGCCTCAGCAACTGCCTGGTGAAGTTCTCCAAATGCTGCACCCCTGTCCCCGGAGACGACATCGTGGGCTTTATCACCAAGGGCTACGGCGTGTCCGTCCACCGGAGGGACTGCCCCAACGCCGACCCGGCCCGCCGGAGTCCCAATGAGAAGGGCCGCTGGATCAAGGTGTCCTGGGCCGACGATGTGGAGGGCACCTTCCGCACCACCCTGCAGGTGGTGGCCAAGGACCGCATCAACCTGATCATGGACATCTCCACGGTGCTGTCCTCCACCAAGACCCATGTGGGCTCCCTGAACGCACGCTCCACCCCCGACGGCTTCGCCCTGATCACCCTGGATACCGACATATCCAGCAGCGACCAGCTGAAAACCGTTATGCGCCGCATTGAGCAGATTTCCGGCGTTATGCGCGTCACCCGCCCGGCGGGCTGAGAAAAAACACAATATATCAACTGAAAAGGAGACTATATTACCATGAGAGCAGTGCTGACCCGCGTGAAAAGCGCTTCCGTATCCGTGGACGGCAAAACCATCGGCAGCATCGGCCCCGGCTTCCTCATCCTGCTGGGCATCACCCATGACGACACCGAGGCCCAGGCCGTGAAGCTGGCCGACAAGCTGACAGGCCTGCGCATTTTCGAGGATGAGGACGGCAAGATGAACCGCGGCCTGGACACGGTCAACGGTGAAATTCTGGTGATCTCCCAGTTCACCCTGTACGGCAACTGCCGCAAGGGCCGCCGCCCGGAATTTCTGGCTGCCGCCCGGCCCGAGGTGGCCATTCCCCTGTATGAAAAATTCGTGGCCCTGTGCCGGGAAAAGGGCATTCACACCGAAACCGGCGAGTTCGGCGCGGAAATGCTGGTGGAGTCCGTCAACGATGGGCCCCTGACCCTTATCGTGGACACGGATCAGCTCAACGCGTAACAAAACCGTATATCCTGCCGGGCGGACGCCGCTGTCCGCCCGCTTTTATCCTGAACAGGAGGTTTTCCCCCATGAAAATCGATTCCATTATGGTAGGCCCCATTATGACCAACTGCTACCTGCTGTCCGACGAGACGGCGGGGGTGTGCGCCCTGATCGACCCCGGCGACGAAGCGGACCGGGTGCTGGACATGGTGTCCCGCTCCAGCTGCGCATTGCAGTACATTCTGCTGACCCACGGTCACTTTGACCACACCACCGCCGTGCGCCCCATTCTGGAGCGGTACCCGGATCTGCCGGTGTACATCAACGAAAAGGACGTGGTGGACGGCCGCCAGGGCGACATGGAGCTGGTATTCTCCCGCCTGCCGGAGCACAACCAGCGCTACTATCACGACGGCGACACCCTGACCCTGGGCAGCCTGACCATCACCGTGCTGGAAACTCCCGGCCACTCCAAGGGGTCCGTGTGTCTGGTGGTGGGAGATGTTATTTTCTCCGGCGACACCCTGTTCCGCTGCTCCTGTGGCCGGACGGACTTCGCAGGCGGCGACTGGCGGGAAATGCTCCGGTCCCTGGGCCGGCTGGGGAATCTGCCCGGGCCCTATCAGGTCTATCCCGGCCACGACCAGCCCACCACCCTGGACTATGAGCGCCGGGCGAACCCCTATGTCCGCCAGGGCATGAAGTAAGCGAGGCGCCGCATGAAATTGGTATTTCGCGGTCACGACGACCGCTACGCCGTGGAGCAGAGCCTGCTGGCCTTCTTCCCGGAGGAGCGCCCCGTATATCAGGCCCCGGAGCCCGGCGAGGACAACTGGGCCCGGGTGGATCTGCACCAGAGCCCGGTGTATGCCACCGCCATCACCGAGATCACCTATGGCGGCAGGCTGGGCCGGGGCATGTCCCGGGCGCTGCTGCGGGGCGTGGACGATGAATATGAGCGGGAGCGCCTGCGGCAGAAGGCCGTGAAGCTGAGCTTTTTCAGGGCCGCCCGGGAGATCACCGGCCTGACCCCGGCCTGGGGCGCGCTGACGGGCATCCGCCCCGGCAAGCTGGCGGCCCGTCTGCTGGAGGAGGGCAAGACCCCTGCCCAGGCCCGCCGCATTCTGGGGGACACCTACTACGTCTCCCCTTCCCGCCGCCGTCTGGCGGTGGAAACGGCCCAGGCGGGCCTGTGGGCCAAGGCGGACCTGCGCCCGGAGGACATCTCCCTGTACATCGGCATCCCCTTCTGCCCCACCCGCTGCGCCTATTGCAGCTTCGTGTCCCAGTCGGTGGAAAAATCCCTGGGGCTGGTGGAGCCGTATCTGGATGTGCTGTGCCGGGAGATCACCGACGCCGCGCAAATGGTCCGGGAGACGGGCCTGCGCATCAAGTCCTTCTATATGGGCGGCGGCACCCCCACCACCCTGTCGGCCCAGCAGATGGACCGGCTGCTGACCCACCTGAACCGCAGCTTTGACCTGTCCGGCTGCGTGGAATACTGCATCGAGGCCGGACGGCCCGACACCATCACCCGGGACAAGCTCCAGGTGCTGCTGGACCACGGGGCCGACCGCATCAGCGTCAACCCCCAGTCCCTGGAGGACACCGTGCTCCAGGCCATCGGCCGCCGCCACACCGCCCGGGACATTGAGGACACCATGGCCCTGGCCGCGTCCATGGGCTTTCCCCATGTGAACATGGACCTGATCGCGGGACTTCCTGCCGACACGCCGGAGGGCTTCCGGCGGACCCTGGACAAGTGCCTGACCTTCGGCGCGGACAACATCACCGTCCACACCCTGAGCCTGAAAAAGGGCAGCCGCATCCTGCTGGAGGGGCTGCCCATCCCCACGGCGGCGGACGTGGCCCGGATGCTGGACTATGCCGACCCCACCCTGCGGGCCGCCGGGTTCTCCCCGTACTACCTGTATCGCCAGAAGTACATGTCCGGCAGCTTTGAAAACGTGGGCTGGTGCATATCCGGGGCAGAGGGGCTGTATAATATCTATATCATGGAGGAGCTGCACAGCATCCTCTCCCTGGGCGCAGGCGGCTCCACCAAGATGGTGGACCCGGTCCGGGGCCGCATTGATCGGGTGTTCCACGCCAAGTACCCCACGGAGTATATCCAGCGTCCCGAGAAGATTGCAGCGAATCTGGCGGCCTTCCGGGCATTCCATGAGAAAATGAAGCGGTAAAGGGAGAGGAGGTTCCATGTCCCAGGGCAAGCAGTCATTTTTAGGCGGCGCTGCGCTGCTGACCGTCACCATGCTCATCACCAAGGCCATCGGGGCCCTGTATAAGATCCCCCTGGGAAACCTGCTGGACGAGCAGGGCATGAACTATTTCTATGCCGCGTACAATATATATAATCTGCTGCTGATGGTGTCCACCGCCGGACTTCCTCTGGCCCTGTCGCGGCTGGTGTCCCAGGCGGAGGCTCTGGGCCGGGTGAACCGGCGGCGGCGCACGGTGTCCGTGGCCTTCTGGCTGTTTCTGCTGCTGGGGGCCGTCAGCAGCGGCGTGATGTTCTTCCTGGCCGGGGACCTGGCCGGGTGGATGCACAATACCCAGGCGGAGGACGCCATCCGGGTGCTATCTCCGGCGGTGCTGTGCGTGTGCCTGGTGTCGGTGATCCGGGGCTATACCCAGGGTCTGGGCGACATGCGGCCCACCGCCGCCAGCGAGATCATCGAATCCGGCAGCAAGCTGGTGGTGGGCCTGGGTCTTGCCTGGTGGCTGCTGCGGCAGGGGTATCCCTCCCACATAGCCGCCGCCGGGGCCATCGCCGGGGTCACGGCAGGCGTGGCTCTGTCGCTGCTGGCCCTGAGCGTGTGGATGCTGTCTCACCTGTCCCGGGACAGGGGCCGGGATGACCCGGGACGGCGGCGGGACATCCTGCGCCAGCTGCTGGCCATTGGTGTGCCCATCACCGTGGGCTCCGTGAGCCTTTCCGTCATCAATCTGCTGGACCAGTCCATCACCATGGGCATCCTGCAGACCTCCTGGGGCCTGACGGAGGCCGAGGCCGGGGGCCTTTATGGGGTGTACAGCTACGCCGGGAACCTGTTCGCCCTTCCGGCGGCGTTTATCTATCCCATGACCATCAGCCTGATCCCCGCCATCGGGGCGGCCCTGGCCCGGGGGGACCGGGCCTCCGCCGGGCGGCACACCGCCGCCGCCTTCCGGCTGACGGCGCTGCTGGCTCTGCCTGCCGGGGTGGGGCTCAGCGTTCTGGCCCGGCCCATCCTGGAGCTGCTGTACCCTGCCAAGGGGGCCCAGACTCTGGCCGGGGCGGCATATCACCTGCAGATTCTGGGCATAGGCAGCATTTTCGTGTGTCTGATGGCCCTGTCCAACGGGATTTTGCAGGCCTATGGCCGGGAAAAGGTCCCCCTGTGGAGCCTGCTGGCCGGGGGCGGGCTGAAGATCGCCATGAACTATCTGATGATCTCCAGCCCCGACTACGGCATCCGGGGTCTGCCGGTGAGCACGCTGTGCTGCTACGCCCTGATAACCGTGCTGAATCTGATGGCCATCGCCCGATATGTGCCGGAGAAGCCGGATTACTTCCGGGTGTTTTGCCGGCCGGGGCTGGCTGCGCTGGTCATGGGCCTGGCGGCCTGGGCCGTGCGGCGGCTGCTGGCGGCGCTGCTGCCAGGGGGCCTTGCCACCCTGCTGGCGGTGGTCATAGCCGCGGCCGTATACGCCGGGGCGGCGCTGCTGCTGGGAGCCGTGGACCGGGAGGAGCTCCTGGCCTTGCCCGGCGGGGAGAAGCTGGCCCGGCTGCTGCGGCTGAAATAAGCGAAAATTTCGTACATTTTTCATGAAAAGGAGCCTTCATAGGCTATTTTGCCGATAAGAGGACTTGCAATAGGAGTGGGAATATGGTACATTTTAGAGAGAAAGACCGATACGACTACGGCGACCTGCTGGAGATCATCCGCATTCTCCGCTCGCCGGAGGGCTGCCCCTGGGATCAGGTGCAGACCCACGCGTCCATCCGCCGGGGGCTTCTGGAGGAGGCCTATGAGGCCGCCGAGGCCATTGACCGGGACGACGCCCCTCTTTTGCAGGAGGAGCTGGGGGACGTGCTGATGCAGGTGGTGTTCCACGCGGACATCGAGCGCCAGCGGGGCCGGTTCACCATGGAGGACGTGGTGGACGGAGAGGTGAGGAAGCTGCTGTTCCGCCACCCCCACGTATTCGGCAGCGCCGCCCCGGAAAAGGATGCGGAGTCGGTGCTGGTCAGCTGGGACGCCATCAAGCGCCGGGAAAAGCACCAGCGCACCACCGCCCAGGCCATGGACAGCGTGGCCCGGTCCCTGCCCGCCCTGTGGCGGGCGGAAAAGCTCCAGAATAAGGCGGCCGCCGACGGCTTCGACTGGCCGGATATTCAGGGAGCACTGACCAAGCTGGACGAGGAGGTGGGCGAGCTCCACCAGGCGGTCCGGGAGGGCGCCAACGTGGCCGAGGAGCTGGGGGACGTGCTGTTTGCCGCCGTAAAGGCCGCCCGCTTTGCCGGGGTGGACCCGGAGGACGCTCTGAACGCCGCCTGCGAGAAGTTCATCCGGCGCTACGCCGCCGTGGAGCAGGGAGCCGCAGGCCGGGGCGTGCCGGTGTCGGACCTGACCCTGGCGGAAATGACCGACCTGTGGAACGGCGCAAAGCAGCGCCATGACTCTGACGGTTTCTGATGCGATGCATATCGCTTTGGGATAGATCACTGAACCAAGGAAAATTTTTAGGAGGAATATCATGAATAAGACCGAACTGATCGCCGCCGTGGCGGAAAAGACCGGCATGTCCAAGAAGGACACCGAGGCTGTCATCTCCGCGACCCTGGGCACCATCACCGCCGCCCTGCATGAGGAGGAGAAGGTGCAGCTCATGGGCTTTGGCTCCTTCGAGGTGAAGAAGCGTGCCGCCCGCACCGGCCGCAACCCCAGAAGCAAGGAGACCATCCAGATCCCCGCCTCCCAGACCCCCGTTTTCAAGGCCGGCAAGGCCCTGAAGGACGCCGTGGCCAAGTAAAGAAAAGTATTTTCAGCGGCGCGGGAGTCCCCGCGCCGCTTGCGCATTTTCAAAACTTCCGCAGAAGCTCTGAAAATGCAGGGATCGAAAACGAAAGACGACCCTGATGGGTTTGTTTCGTAACGATCTTCCTTTCCGAGGGAGGCGGCCCTGCTTTTTGGGGGACAGACTGCGGCGGCGCGGGAGTTCCCTGCGCCGCCTGACTGACAGAAGGAGACATGCATGGCAAAGATGACATGGCTGGAGCGGCGGTATCGCCGGGCGCACCTGGAATGCGTGCGCCACATCACCATCGACCCCCGGGGGCCCGGGGTGGTGCGCATCCACATGATCCCGCCCCGGACGGAGGACGCCGGGGATCCGTTTCTGCTGCTTTTGAACGGGGCGCAGCTGGTGCCCCTGAATCTGAGCTGGGCCATTCTGCTGGCCAATTTTATGGACCAGCTGGAGCCCTGGAGCGGCCGGGAGATCGGCCAGGAGGACTGGCAGTCCATGCTTTCGGCGGCGGTGAAGGCCACCCGCCGCACCTATCCCGGCACCGGCCGGGACGTGCTGCTGGGGGACCTGGAGCGGATGCTGCGCAGCATCGTGGCCATCGCCCGGGGCCAGGAGCCGGAGGTGGAGGTGGCCCCGCTGTCTCTGGGCGAGTACGCGGATAAGATGTCCGCCCCCCACCGGATGGACCTGATGATCAGCGCCATGACCCGGGAGGGCGCGTGGCACTGCAACCAGAAGTGCCTGCACTGCTATGCCGCCGGGCAGACCCTGGGCCAGCGGCCGGAGCTGACCACGGACCAGTGGAAGGCCCTTCTGGAGAAGCTCCGCCGGGCCAACATCCCCCAGGTGACCTTCACCGGCGGAGAGCCCACCCTGCGGCAGGACCTGGTGGAGCTGGCGGAGGCGGCCCAGTGGTTCGTCACCCGGCTGAACACCAACGGCCGCCTGCTGACGCCGGAGCTGTGCCGGGGCCTGTTCGAGGCCAGCCTGGACAGTGTCCAGGTGACTTTGTACGCTGCCGACGCCGCCGTTCACAACGCCCTGGTGGGGGCGGAGGGCTTCGATGACACGGTGCAGGGCATCCGCAATGCCGCGGCGGCGGGGCTCATCGTGTCGGTGAATACCCCCCTTTGCAGCCTGAACCGGGATTACAGCGCCACGCTGCGGCTTGTACATAGTCTGGGCGTCCGGTATGCCACCTGCTCCGGCCTGATCCCCACCGGCGGCGCCGCCGGAGACGAGAGCCGGGCCACCCGGCTGGGGCAGGAGGAGCTGGCCGGCATCCTCCGCCAGGCCGCGGACACCGCCCACGGCCTGGGCATGGAGCTGGACTTCACCAGCCCCGGCTGGCTGCCGGAGGAGACGCTGCGCTCCATGGGCCTGGCCCTGATCCCCAGCTGCGGGGCGTGTCTGTCCAACATGGCCGTGGCTCCGGACGGCACGGTGCTGCCCTGCCAGAGCTGGCTGGAGGGGCCGGGCCTGGGGAACCTGTGCGCCGACGACTGGGCCGCCATCTGGGACGGCCCCCAGTGCCGCCGCATCCGGGCGGAAAGCGCCAAAATGGAGCATATCTGCCAATTGCAGCAGGAAGGGGGATGCTGACCATGCGGAAAATTCTATGCCGGGCGCTGCTGTGCCTCTGCCTGGTGTTGGCCCTGGCGCCGGTGCCTGCGGCCTATGCCCAGGACCTGGACCGCATCGAGTCCTATGATGTGGACGTGACCCCCGACACCCAGGACGGCAGCCTGCGCATCCAGGTGACCCTGGAGTGGACGGTGCTGGCGGAGGGGCCCGTCAGCTGGGTGAAGATCGGCGTGCCCAACGGCAGCATCCGGGAGGAGACGGCCCTGACGGACAACATTGACCGCCTGAGCTTCGACAACAGCTATATGTATGTCTACTTCGGCCGGGACTACAACGACGGCGAGACCTTCCGGTTTTCCTACAGCTGGGTCCAGGAGTACATGTATGCCCTGGAGGGCGATACCGTGTCCTATGACTATACCCCCGGGTGGTTCGACGAGGCCCGGGTGGGGCAGATGACCCTGACCTGGCACGACCCGGCAGGGGTGGACGGCGCAGGCTCCGACGGACAGACCGGCGGAGACCATGTGCTGGCGCAGACCGACCTGGCCCACGGCCAGCAGATGAGCTTCACCGTCCGCTATGACGGCTGGCCCACTCAGCTGGCCCAGGACGGCAGCCGGGACAGCCTGCCCACGGATGACGATCCCTCCGTCAATCCCGGCTACGACCCGGATTACGACGGGGACAGCGGCTTCGGCATCGCCTGGATCATCATCCTGGTGGTACTGTTCATCGTCATCCGGATCCTGTCGGCGTCGGACGGCTATCGGGGCGGCTTCGGCACCCGCTATGTGTTCGTCAACGGCCTGTGGTTC
>OGOV01002416.1_pt1 | contig 14095 bp, 9 predicted proteins | sample 1552711 | NCBI WGS metagenome assembly OGOV01 (sample SAMEA2580216, study PRJEB22360) | human gut metagenome | biome: human gut; feature: human-associated habitat; material: faeces | place: Denmark | collected 2008/2010 | reverse complement strand
AGCTCCTCATCTACGGAGATACGGCAGTAGCCGACAATGTCAAAGGTTTCGGTCATAACAAGCCTCCCTACATTTGATAACGTCTATCTTGTTTTGCATATTTACAGATAATATTGTACATTGATAATAATAAAAAAGCAAGAACAAATTTTGTATAACACAAATAATCATTGCCGTTTCTGCATAATTATGGTAAAATAGAAGTAGAATACATGGTGGGGAGGGACAGACATGCAATACACCATTGATGAAATCAAAGAAATTGTCACAATTTTGGCCGCCCGGTATGGAGCTGACCGCATTTATCTGTTCGGCTCCTATGCCCGGGGAGAAGCCACTGCCGCTTCGGATATCGATGTGATCGTGGTGGGCGGTGCCAACTTCCGGCCAAGGGACATCTTTGCTTTTGGGGAGGAGCTGCGCCAGCGCACCCAGAAGGATGTGGATGCCTTTGAGATCCGGGAGGTCAACACCGGCACTCCCTTCTATGAAAGCATCATGCGGGAGGGGGTCAAGATCGCATGAAGAAATCGGACAAGGAGCGCCTGAAAAAGATCGTTGCCACATGGGAAAGCCTGAAAGCCGAGATGCACAAGCGCGGCATTACGCCGGAGCTTCTGCTCGAGGACGAGTTTTCCCAGTGGGCCGTCACGACCCCGCTCTATAACATCGGGGAACAGGTCTACCAGCTCAGTCCGGAGTTCAAGGCCTCCTATCCGGAGCAGCCCTGGAATATGGTCGCCGGGCTGCGCCACCGGCTGGTGCATGACTACGACGGTATCAACTGGAGCATCATCGTCGAAGTCCTGTTTGAGGATATGGAGCCCTTTGTGACTGCCGTGAATGCCATTTTGGCTGGAATGTAAAGGAGAACGCAAATGCCGAACGAACTCAAGATCGGCCGGGTGTACCGGCACTTCAAGGGCGACTTTTATCTGGTGGAGGCCGTTGCCAACGATTCCGAAACGGGGGAGCCTTTTGTGGTCTACCGCAAGCTCTACGGGGACGGCGGGCTCTGGCTGCGGCCCCTTGCCATGTTCCTCAGCCCCGTGGACAGGGCAAAATACCCCGATGCCGCGCAGGAATATCGCTTTGAATTGCAGGAGATCCCCAGCGCCGCCGGGCACTGACGCTGTGAAGCGGATTCATTTTTATTTTGGCTTCACTGAAACATTTTCCGATTTCCTCTATTGTAAATCGCTGCACAAAGCTTTATAATGATAAAGCGCTCTGTGATAGTGGGCAGAGCGAGTGTAAATAATGGGAAAAGGAGTATTCTATTATGCTGACGAATGAATACCTGAAGCGCGTTTACGATGGCCTTGCACAGCGCAATGCCAATGAGCCTGAGTTCCTGCAGGCTGTCCGCGAGGTGCTGGAGAGCATCCAGCCCGTGGTGGAGAAGCATCCCGAGTACGAGAAGGCTGGCCTGATCGAGCGTCTGGTCGAGCCCGAGCGCATCATCACCTTCCGTGTGCCCTGGGTCGATGATCAGGGCAAGGTCCAGGTGAACCGCGGCTACCGCGTCCAGTTCAACAGCGCCATCGGCCCCTACAAGGGCGGCCTGCGCTTCCATCCCTCTGTCAACCAGGGCATCCTGAAGTTCCTGGGCTTTGAGCAGACCTTCAAGAACAGCCTGACCACCCTGCCCATGGGCGGCGGCAAGGGCGGCTCTGACTTTGACCCCCACGGCAAGAGCGACATGGAAGTCATGCGCTTCTGCCAGAGCTTCATGACCGAGCTGTACCGCCACATCGGCCAGTTCGTGGACTGCCCCGCCGGTGATATCGGTGTCGGCGGCCGCGAGGTTGGCTATATGTTCGGCCAGTACAAGCGCCTGACCAACAGCTTCCAGGGCGGTATGCTCACCGGCAAGGGCCTGACCTTCGGCGGCTCTCTGGCCCGTACCGAGGCCACCGGCTACGGCCTGTGCTACTTCACCGCCGAGGCTCTGAAGTGTATGCGCAACGACAGCCTTGAGGGCAAGACTGTGGTCATCTCCGGCTCCGGCAATGTTGCCATCTATGCCTGCCAGAAGGCCCAGGCTCTGGGCGCAAAGGTCGTTACCATGTCCGATTCCAACGGCTACGTCTACGACCCCAACGGCATTGATCTGGCTTACGTCAAGGAGCTGAAGGAAGTCCGCCGCGGCCGCATCAAGGAGTATGCCGAGACCCACGCCGGTGTAACCTACGTTGCCGACTGCTCCAAGGTCTGGACTGTCCCCTGCGACATTGCCCTGCCCTGCGCAACCCAGAACGAGATCAACAAGGAGTCCGCTGAGGCTCTGGTCAAGAACGGCTGCACCGTTGTCTGCGAGGGCGCAAACATGCCCAGCACGCCCGAGGCCATCGAGGTCTACCTGTCCAACGGTGTCCTGTACGGACCCGCAAAGGCTGCCAACGCCGGCGGTGTGGCCACCTCCGGCCTGGAGATGAGCCAGAACTCCGAGCGCCTGAGCTGGACCTTCGAAGAGGTCGATGCAAAGCTGAAGGGCATCATGGAGGGCATTTTCCACGCTTCCTATGACGCTTCCGTTGCCGCTGGTTCCGAGGGCAACCTGATGGTCGGTGCAAACTGCGCCGGTTTCCTGAAGGTCGCTACCGCCATGATGGCACAGGGCATCACCTACTAATTGTTCCAAAGCATTTTCAAGAGCTGCGTTCGCAAGAGCGCGGCTCTTTTTGTATCTATTCGCTGGCCGCATCTCCGGGAGCTTTTCCCGGCGGGTCAACGGACATTCCATGCCCGCCCCGCAAGCGGGGCCCCACCTCGGATACTCGCCGAGAAAACGCCCCTCGTGCGGCCTGTATAAAGCCCCGCCAACCCGTCCATACTGACCACATCAAGCGAAGAGAGGGTTCTGAAATGGACGAACAGATGTTTTGTTTTCAATGCGAGCAGGCGGCGCACTGCACTGCCTGTACCGGTAAGGCCGGTGTCTGCGGCAAAAGCGCGGACACGGCAGCGGCGCAGGACCGCCTGACCGGCGCACTCATCTCCTACGCCAGCCAGCTCATCGGCGAGGGGCGGGCCCCCGCCCCGGAACAGGCACTTCTGCTGATGGAAGGGCTGTTCACCACCATCACCAACGTGAACTTCGACCCGCAGACCGTGGACCAGCTGACCGAGAGCATCCATGCGGCCTGCCCCGGCATCGGGTTCGACTACGACATGGCAAACCTCTGGCACGAGCCGGACGAGGACATCCGCAGTCTGAAATCGTTCGTCCTGTTCAGCCTGCGCGGCATGGCAGCGTACAATTACCATGCGCGGGTGCTGGGCCGCATCGACCCGGAGCTGGACCGCTTCTTCTGCGAAGCATTGCAGGCCGTTGGCAGCGAATGCTCCATCGACGCCCTCTGGGCACTGGTGCAGAAGACCGGCAAGGCCAGCTACCGCTGCATGGAGCTGCTGGATGCCGCTAACACCGGGGCCTTCGGCCAGCCGGAGCCAGTGGAGGTGCCGCTCGTCATCGAGAAAGGGCCGTTCATCGTCATTTCCGGCCACGACCTCTACGACATGAAGTGCCTGCTGGAGCAGACGGCGGGCAAAGGCATCCACGTTTACACCCACTCGGAAATGCTCCCCGCCCACGGCTACCCGGAGCTGAAGCAGAAGTACCCGCATCTGAAGGGCAACTTCGGCACAGCCTGGCAGAACCAGCAGCGGGAGTTTGAGGACATCCCGGCCCCGATCCTCTTCACCACCAACTGCATCATGCCCCTGCGGGAGAGCTACGCCGACCGGGTGTTCACCACCTCGGTGGTGTCCTATCCCGGCGTCCCGCACATCGGGCCAGAGCGGGATTTCTCCCCCGTCATTGCCAAAGCACTGGAACTAGGGGGCTACCCGGAAGACACCGCCATGCCCGGCATCAACGGCGGGCGCAGCGTCGTGACCGGCTTTGCGCGGAGCGCTGTGCTCTCCCACGCCAATGAGATCGTTGCGGCCGTGAAAAGCGGGCAGATCCGCCATTTCTTCCTGGTGGGCGGCTGTGACGGCACCCGGCCTTCCCGCCGCTACTACACCGAGTTCGCCAAGCTCACCCCGCCCGACACCGTGATCCTGACGCTGGCCTGCGGCAAATTCCGCCTGAACGACCTGGATCTCGGCACCGTGGCGGGCCTGCCCCGCATCCTCGATGTGGGCCAGTGCAACGACGCATACAGCGCCATTCAGATCGCGCTGGCGCTGGCCGATGCGTTCCAGTGCAGCGTCAACGACCTGCCGCTCTCGCTGGTGCTCTGCTGGTTCGAGCAGAAGGCCGTCTGCATCCTCATCGCACTGCTGGCGCTGGGCATCCAGAACATCCGGCTCGGCCCTACCCTGCCCGCCTTCCTCTCTCCGGGGGTGGTGCAGGAATTGCAGCGCCGCTATGACCTGAAAGCCATTACGACCCCGGAAGAGGACCTGCGGGCCATTCTGGGACGCTGACTGCCGCCGCAGGGAATTTCTTGCTTCGTTTCTGCTATACTCCCGGGATTTCCCGGGAGTTTTTCTTGTGTCGAAACTTTTTCATAATTTCTGGGAATTTCCGGCGTAGGGACAAGCTTTCACTCCTGTGCAGGAATCATTTTCCGGAGAAACTCCGGCGCGGTTCCCCGCCGCTTCAAAAATTTGGATCTTTCGGTTTCAAATTCGTTTGAACCTCTTGTATTTCCGAACATCCAATGCTACTATATTAGCAGTACACAAAATGTACTATATTTTAGAAAGAGGAGGAGAAAAAATTATGAAAAAGAGATGGTTCGTAGTGATACTTACCATCGGATTGCTGCTTCATGTTCTGCCGCTGAGTGTACTTGCACTGAGCCCCGACCCCACCATCACGGATTCGGACGGCACCATTCTGGACTGGAGTGACCTTTCCACCGTCCCCTACTCCCTTGATGATTCGCAGGAACAGGAACCTCCTGTTCCCGACCTTTCGGAGACGGGCTCGGAGAAAAGCCTTGCGGATGCGGACAACGATGAAGCACCAGCGGATGACCTGCCCGCAGGGAATCCCACCCCCCAAAACTCTTGACAAGGAATCGGGTGGCGATGACCCTGCGGACGCGGACCGCGATAAAGCAGCAGCGGATGACCTGCCCGCAGGGAATCTCACCCCCAAAACTCCTGACGAGGAATCGGGTGGCGATGACCCTGCGGACGACGACGACAGCACCACAAGCCCCACAACCCAGGCTGTGTGCAAGATCGACAAGATCGACGATACGTACTACTACTCCACACTGGACGATGCAATCACTGCCGCGACGGATGGTGATCAGATCGACCTGCTGGCGAACATTGAGCTGTATGAAGGTCTTACGTTCGATAACAAGACCCTGACCATTTCCGGCGGCGGTACCCGCACGCTGACGCTGAACCAGAACGGTATGTATGCATCGCACAGTGATATCACGTTTAAAGATCTTACGCTGAATATCTATGCGCATACTCATACCCATGAAGGTGGCGCAGGAGGAATGGCCAACCTGATCAGCAACTCGAATCTGAGACTGAACAACGTCAACTTTACGTTGATCCCGGATGGAAGCTGCGGCAGCGGCATCTATCTGTATCAGAAGAGCAACCTGTATCTGGATGGATCATACGCCGTGATCCGTGGTGTCTCTAATTATCGTGCAAGTGGTATCTACGCCGATGACTCGGAATTTAAAGGACAACCTAACCGTGAGATCAAGATCAACAACTCTTATCTTGAGATCACAGGCTGTGCCCATGCGGCCATGACGATCGATCCGATCGACATCACACTGTCCAGTTCAAATGTCGTGGTGATGGACAACGGCAAATCCGATCCTGATGGCTACGGCTTCGGCATTGGCTGCTATGGCGGTAAGCTGACCATGGAATCCTCGACCCTGACCGCCACCGGAAACACCGGCGCATGGTATGGCTACGCTGTTTTCGTTGATGGCCTTGACGTGGATTCCGGTTCTACCCTTGATATCCGCGACAATGGCGGTTCCGGCCTTGGTGTCGGCGGCATTGGCGTGATCCAAGGCGGTTCGCAGGTCATCTGCGACGGCAACGGCACAAATGACCCGGGCTACGGCTCTGGCGGTTTGTATGTGTATGCAGGCGCCGACCTGACCATTGAAAGTGGTGCAAACGTCTCCGTATGTCAGAACAAGGGCCTGGCTGCCATCGTGAACAGCTGTAAGCTGCACATCCAGAATGGTGCCAATGTTTCAGTGGACAACAATGCTAAGCTCGGTATCTACAACAGTTACGATTCCTATCTGACGATTGAGTCCGGTGCAAATGTCACCGCCAACCACAACGGTGCCCATGGCATCTACAATCAAGTGATGGGTGATCTGAAGCAGGGTGCTTTTCTGATAGAAAGCGGTGCAAATGTCACTGCCAACTACAATACGGTGTCCGGTATCGTCAACTGCAATCTCTTCACCGTGGAAAAGGGTGCCAATCTGCAGGTGGAATACAACAGCAACTGCGGTATCCAAAACGATGAGCATGCGACGCTGAACCTGCTGGCCGGCAGTGTACGCTATAACCATGCCGGTTCTGTAGGCGGCGGACTTGTGAACTCTGGCACTGCGATTCTTTCAGACGATGTAGAGCTGTACAACAATCACGCAAGGCTTTCTGGTGACGACATCTACAACGCAGACGGTGCCACCATCACCTTTGGCGATACCGGCAAAGGCTGGGCGCTGGACGGCGAACCGGACTGCTATGATTTCATTACCGGCTGGTACGACGACTATGAAACCACCCGCTGGAACGCCCACGGGGACGAAGCGGATCTGCACATGGTTCTCGTCGCACCCGTCAATTCTTACACCGGCCCCCTGTCCCTCAAGGCCGCACACGGCAGCATCGGCAGCCTGACCGTCTGCAAAGAGACGCTCGGGGAACTGCTGCCGAGCGACTATGACACCGCGTTCACCTTTGAGCTCACGCTGGACGATGATACCATCACCACGATCGACGACAAATGGTGCGGTGTCCCGTTCAAAAACGGCAAGGCATCCTTCACCCTGAAAAGCGGCGAGAGCATCACGCTCTCGAACCTGCCCGCAGGCATCGGCTATACCATCACCGAAACCGCTCAGGACGGCTGGACCCTGCTGAATCTCAACCCTGCAGAGACCGGCGTTGTGCCCCAGAACGACACCGCCAAGGTCGTCTTTACCAACCTGAAGAACAGCCCGGACACCCCCTATGTTCCGGTCGTTCCCGTAGACCCGGAGACCCCCGAGATCCCCGAGGAGCCTGAGGGGCCGGAGACCCCCGAGACCCCCGAGGAGCCTGAGGAACCCGAGATCCCCGAGGAAACCGAGGAAACCGAGGCCCCCGGCGAGCTGCCTGCGGAGAAACCGGCTCAGACTGACACGTCCGCGTCGTTGGCCCAGCCGGAGGAAACGCCCACGCAGAACACCACGACCGTGACCCTGATCCAGACCGGTACCACCGATTGGCTGGCTGCCGTGCTTCTGATCTTTGGCATCGGTCTGTTGGTATGCGGGTGGTTCTTCGACCGCAAACAGCGCGCCGCAAAGCACTAAGGACAGAAACGCCCCGCAATCATACGCAAACCGCCGCATCCCCTGCCCCAGACCGGCAGCCGGATGCGGCGGTTTTTTCAAGGTTTTGATGAAATGCGTTCATCATTCCATCAAACCGCACAAGATGACCGGACTTCAGGGCATCAAGTTTGGCGCAGCTGTCACTTGAACATCTCTCACCATCCGCTATAATAGAATCATCGGAACAAAGGCGTTCCAGAGGGGTATTCTATACCCTTCTGGGGCGCTTTTTTGTTTTCTGTGCAAGATCGGCTGCGGAATGTGCCGCGGCCCAGAGGATATTTTGAGAGATAAGGATGGGAAAGGCAATGGATCAATTTACGGAAAACGCCACGCCTCTTGGCCTGTATGACCCTCAGTTCGAGCACGATGCCTGCGGCATCGGCGCTGTGGTGGACATCAAGGGCCGCAAGAGCCATCAGACGGTCAGCGATGCCCTGAGCATCGTGGAGCGTCTGGAGCACCGCGCCGGTAAGGATGCCGAGGGCAAGACCGGCGACGGCGTGGGCATCATGCTGCAGATCAGCCACAAGTTCTTCTCCAAGGTGGCCGATGAGCTGAACATCAGCCTGGGCAACGAGCGGGAATACGGTGTCGGCATGTTCTTCTTCCCCCAGAACGAGCACCTGCGGGCACAGGCCATGAAGCTGTTTGAGCTGGTCACCCGCAAGGAGGGGCTTGAGTTTCTGGCATGGCGCAGGGTGCCGGTAGACCCCGATGCCGTGGGCCAGAAGGCCCGGGACTGCATGCCCTCCATCTGGCAGTGCTTCATCAAAAAGCCTGCCCGTGTGAGCAAGGGCATTGATTTTGACCGCAGGCTCTACATCATCCGCCGGGTGTTCGAGCAGGCCAGCAACGGCACCTATGTGCCCAGCCTGTCCAGCCGCACCATCGTATACAAGGGCATGTTCCTGGTGCATGATCTGCGCCTGTTCTACCTTGACCTGCAGGACGAGGACTACGAATCCGCCATCGGCATGGTGCACAGCCGCTTTTCTACCAACACCAACCCCAGCTGGATGCGTGCACACCCCAACCGCTTCATCCTGCACAACGGCGAGATCAACACCATCAAGGGCAACACGGATGCCATGCTGGCCCGTGAAGAGAGCATCTCCAGCTCCATCATGCAGGACGACATGAACAAGATCCTGCCCATCATCAACACTTCCGGCTCCGACTCCGCCATGCTGGATAACGCGCTGGAATTCATGGTGATGAACGGCATGGATCTGCCGCTGGCCGTGATGATCACCATTCCCGAGCCGTGGGAGAACAACAAGAACATCAGCCAGAAAAAGCGCGATTTCTACCAGTATTACGCCACCATGCTGGAGCCCTGGGACGGCCCCGCCGCCATCCTCTTCTCCGACGGCGACGTGGTGGGCGCGGTGCTGGACCGCAACGGTCTGCGCCCCAGCCGCTATTACATCACCAAGGACGGCCGCATGATCCTGTCCTCCGAGGTGGGTGTGCTGGAATGCGAGCCGGATAATATTTTGGTCAAGGATCGTCTGCGCCCCGGCAAAATGCTGCTGGTGGACACCGTGAAGGGCGAAGTGGTGGACGACGAAAAGCTCAAGGAGTTCTACGCCAGCCGTGAGCCTTACGGCGAGTGGATCGACCGCAACCTTGTGGAGCTGGCCAGGCTGAAAATTCCCAACGTGAAGGTGGAAAGCTACACCGGCGATCAGCTCACCCGCCTGCAGAAGGTGTTCGGCTACAAGTATGAGGATGTGAACACCATGATCCTCTCCATGGCACGGGCAGGCGCAGAGCCTTCCGGTGCCATGGGTACCGACACCCCACTGGCTGTGCTCAGCAGCCAGCATCCCCCGCTGTTCAACTACTTTAAGCAGCGTTTCGCGCAGGTGACGAACCCGCCCATTGATGCCATCCGGGAAAAAGTGGTCACCTCCACCAGCGTTTATATTGGTGCCCACGGCAATCTGCTGGAGGATAAGCCGGAGAACTGCAAGGTGCTCAAGGTGCACAACCCCATCCTGACCAGCACCGACCTGCTCAAGATCAAATACATGAACGTGCCCGGCTTCAAGGTAGCCACGGTGTCCATCAACTACTATAAGAATACCAGTCTGGAAAAGGCCATCGACCGTGTATTTCTGGAGGTCGACCGCGCCTACAAGGATGGTGCAAACATCATCATCCTTTCTGACCGCGATGTGGATGAATACCACGTGACCATTCCCAGCCTGCTGGCAGTTTCCGCGGTTTCGCAGTACCTGATCCGCACCAAGAAGAGCACCGCACTGGCCCTGATCCTGGAAAGTGCAGAGCCGCGCGAGGTGCACCACTTTGCCGCTCTGCTGGGCTACGGTGCCTGCGCCATCAATCCCTATCTGGCACATGAGACCATCGGCCAGCTCATCGACGAAGGCCTGCTGGACAAAGATTACTATGCAGCCGTGGAGGACTACGACAACGCCATCCTCAGCGGCATTGTGAAGATTGCCTCCAAGATGGGCATTTCCACCATCCAGAGCTACCAGAGCAGCCAGATCTTTGAGGCTGTGGGCATCTCCAAGGATGTCATCGACAAATACTTCACCGGCACGGTGAGCCGTGTGGGCGGCATTACCCTTTCGGACATTCAGGCCGATGTGGAAGCCCAGCACAACGCAGCCTTCGACCCGCTGGGTCTGGACATCAACATGGAGCTGGCCGACAGCGGCGCACACAAGTTCCGCAGCGGCAAGGAAGAACACCTGTTCAACCCCCAGACCATCCACCTGTTCCAGAAAGCCTGCTGGACGAACGACTACTCGGCTTTCAAGCAGTTCACCAGCACCGTGGACAATATGGGTGCTGACGGCGTGCATCTGCGCAGCCTGCTGGACTTCAACTATGCTCCTGACGGCGGCATCCCGCTGGAAGAGGTGGAGCCGGTAAGCTCCATCGTCAAGCGGTTCAAGGGCGCTGCCATGAGCTACGGCGCACTGAGCAGTGAGGCGCACGAGACCATTGCCATCGCCCTGAACCGTCTGGGCGGCCGCAGCAACACCGGCGAGGGCGGCGAACCCGAAGAGCGCTACCACAGCGAGAGCAATTCCAAGATCAAGCAGGTGGCTTCCGCCCGCTTCGGCGTCACCAGCAAGTATCTTGTCTCGGCAGAGGAGATCCAAATCAAGCTGGCACAGGGCGCAAAGCCCGGCGAGGGCGGCAATCTGCCCGGCGCAAAAGTGTACCCGTGGATCGCCAAGACCCGTCACAGCACTACCGGTGTCGGCCTCATTTCTCCCCCGCCGCACCACGATATCTACTCCATCGAAGACCTTGCAGAGCTGATCTACGACCTGAAGAACGCCAACCGCCACGCCAACATCAACGTGAAGCTGGTCAGCGAGGCCGGTGTCGGCACCATTGCCGCCGGTGTTGCCAAGGGCGGCGCGCAGGTCATCCTCGTCTCCGGTTACGACGGCGGCACCGGTGCAGCCCCCCGCACCTCCATCAAGAACGCGGGCCTGCCCTGGGAGCTGGGCATCGCCGAGACCCACCAGACCCTGATCCTGAACGGCCTGCGCAGCCGCGTCCGCATTGAGAGCGACTCCAAGCTGCTCTCCGGCCGTGATGTTGCCATCAGCTGTATGCTGGGCGCTGAGGAGTTCGGCTTCGGCACCTCCCTGCTGATGTGCGAGGGCTGCGTGATGATGCGTGTCTGCAACCTGGACACCTGCCCCATGGGCATCTGCACCCAGAACCCCGAGCTGCGCAAGCGGTTCAAGGGCAAGCCCGAGTATATCATCAACTACCTGACCTTTGTGGCGCAGGAGCTGCGGGAGTACATGGCCAAGCTGGGCGTGCGCACCATCGACGAGCTGGTGGGCCGCACCGACCTGCTCCATGTCAAGCCCAGTGCTGCCGGCAGCCGTGCCGCCAAGATGAATCTGGACTGCATCCTGCACAACCCGGCCATTGCAAACAGCAACGTCCACTTTGTGCCTGCCGACACCTATGACTTCCACCTTGAGAACACCCTCGACATGAAGGTGCTGATGAAGAAGTTCAAGCTGGGCAGCAAGGCACCCCAGAGCGTCCGGCTGGAGGTCTCCAACACCGACCGCGCCCTGGGTGCCATCTTTGGCAGCGAGATCACCCGCAAGTACGGCAGCTCCCTGCCCGACGATGTCTACACCGCCGAGTGCATCGGCGCAGGCGGCCAGAGCTTTGGCGCGTTCATCCCCAAGGGCCTGACCCTCAGCCTGACCGGCGACTGCAACGACTACATGGGCAAGGGCCTGTCCGGCGGCAAGATCATCGTCCGCCCGCCCGAGGGCATCGGCTACAAGCCCGAGGAAAACATCATCACCGGCAATGTGGCCCTTTACGGTGCCACCAGCGGCAAGGCCTTCGTCTCCGGCGTGGCCGGTGAGCGCTTCTGCGTCCGCAACAGCGGCGCGACCGCCGTTGTCGAGGGCGTGGGTGACCACGGCTGTGAGTACATGACCGGCGGCACTGTCGTGGTTCTGGGCCAGACCGGCAAGAACTTCGCGGCCGGCATGACCGGCGGCGTGGCCTACGTTCTGGACGAGAACTGGGATTTCTACCAGCGGGTCAACAAGGAGACCGTGAGCCTGGAGCCTGTGGAGCACAAGTACGATGTTGCCGCCCTGAAGGAGCTCATCCGCGAGCATGTGGAAGCCACCGGCTCCCCCCGCGGCAAGGAGATCCTGGACAACTTCAGCGAGTACCTGCCCAAGTTCAAGAAAGTCCTCCCCTACGATTACGACCGGATGCTCCGGGTCATCGCTTCCATGGAGGAGCGCGGCCTGGACGGCGAACAGGCACAGATCGAAGCATTCTACGCTGTGCAGAAGAAGAAGTAAGGAGGGCTGGATCATGGGCAAGATCACTGGATTTATGGATTACACGCGCAAGACCAGCACGGATGTCCCGCCGCTGGAGCGCATTGAAAATTTCAACGAGTTTCACGTCTGGCTCTCCCGCGAGGAGCAGCAGACCCAGGCCGCCCGCTGCATGGACTGCGGCGTGCCCTTCTGCCAGGCCGGCATGATGATTGGCGGCATGGCATCGGGCTGCCCGCTGAACAACCTGATTCCCGAGTGGAACGACCTGGTCTATCAGGGCAAGTGGGAGCTGGCACTCCACCGCCTGCGCGCCACCAACCGCTTCCCGGAGTTCACCAGCCGGGTCTGCCCCGCCCTGTGCGAGGCCGCCTGCACCTGCGGTGATGTGACCGGCAGCAGCGTGACCGTGCGCGAGAACGAGCACGCCATCGTGGAAACGGGCTACGCCAAGGGCTGGCTCCACGCCGCCCCTCCCCCGGCCCGCACCGGCAAGAGCGTGGCCGTCATCGGCAGCGGCCCGGCCGGTCTTTCGGTGGCCGAGTACCTGAACATCCGGGGCCACGCCGTCACCGTGTTTGAGCGCGCCGACCGCGTGGGCGGCTTGCTGATGTACGGCATCCCCAACATGAAGCTGGACAAAGCCGTCATCGAGCGCCGCATCAGGATCATGCAGGCCGAGGGCGTGGAGTTCCGCACCAGCATGGATGTGGGCGGTGCCGTGGATGCCGAGAGCATCCTGAACAGCTACGATGCCGTGGTGCTCTGCTGCGGTGCCAAAAAGGCCCGTGACCTGAACGTTCCGGGCCGGGATGCCAACGGCGTGCATTTTGCCGTGGATTACCTCACCAGCGTGACAAAGAGCCTGCTGGACAGCAAATTTGCCGACGGCAGGGCCATTGATGCCAAGGGCAAGAACGTTCTGGTCATCGGCGGCGGCGACACCGGCAACGACTGCCAGGGCACGGCCCTGCGGCAAGGCTGCACTGATCTGGTGGCTCTGGAAATGATGCCGCAGCCTCCTAAGGAGCGTGCCGCCAGCAACCCCTGGCCCGAGTGGCCCCGGGTGCTCAAGGTGGACTACGGCCAGACCGAGTGCATGGCAAAGTTCGGCAAGGACCCCCGTGTCTACCAGACCACGGTCAAAGAATTCCTCAAGGACGATGCAGGCAACCTGACCGCTGCCGTCATCTCCTACCTCAAACCCGAGCGTGACCCCGAGACCGGCCGCACCAACATGGTGCCCACCGGCGAGGAGTTCACCTACAACTGCGAGCTGGCCTTCATTGCCGCCGGTTTCGTGGGCTGTGAGAGCTATGTGGCCGATGCCTTCGGTGTCAGCCTGACTGGCCGCGGCTGTGTGGACACCGACCACTTCCGCACCAACGTGGACAAGGTGTTCGCCTGCGGCGATATGCGCCGGGGCCAGAGCCTTGTGGTCTGGGGCCTGCGCGAGGGCCGCGACTGCGCCGCCGAGGTAGACCGCTACCTCATGGGCTACACCAACCTGTAAGCCCGCATCCCGGCCATTACTGAACCATTCTCTTTCCTATCCTAAACAAGCCAGAGCGGAAGCTTCCTCCATGGGGCTTCCGCTCTGGCTTTTCCTGTGGATATCGACCTGCATCAAAAAAGCGGCCCGCCCTCTCCGGCAGGCCGCTTTGCGTTCAATCCGTATCGTTTTCGGTACCGGCCCCACCGGTCGGC
>OGOV01002410.1_pt1 | contig 14109 bp, 14 predicted proteins | sample 1552711 | NCBI WGS metagenome assembly OGOV01 (sample SAMEA2580216, study PRJEB22360) | human gut metagenome | biome: human gut; feature: human-associated habitat; material: faeces | place: Denmark | collected 2008/2010 | reverse complement strand
GTGGGCCTGGATTATGTGTCCTGCTCTCCCTTCCGCGTGCCCATCGCTCGTCTGGCCGCCGCTCAGGCTGCCATCCGCGAACAGCGCCAATAAAAAGTTGACGCTTGTAGCGTAGGCAAAACAACTGATATAAATACGGTCACACAGTCCGTTTGGATTGTGTGACCGTTATTTTTGCCATGCTTTTGCATGGCAAAAATAAGAAATGTGCCATTTCCTCGCCCCTGTGGGGCAACCGGAAATGATGCACAAAAACTTCATGCGCCGGCATTTGCGCATTTCCGTGGCGCGGTGCTCAGGCATGAAGTTTTTTGCCCATTTTCAGCTGAATACACCTCTGAAATATCCGACAGCTACGGATATGGCAATGAAACGCTACAGGGCTAATGATACTTCTCTACGGAGCTGGCGGAGTACCCGGCAGAGGTGAGATTCCCATGGACCCGATTCGTTATCGGGCGTCTGATGATTTCCCTATTGTGCATATCCGTGTATCAAGCAAAGATCAGAACGAGGACAGGCAGCTTGTGGCTATGTGGAATAAAGTATATCGATAGCTAATATGAATCGCTTCTGTCTCAAGATAACATAAAATAATTAACGATAAATATTAAAAATCTCTTGACAAAACGTATGCATCGGTATATACTGTAAGCATAACGATAAACGTTAAATAATTTATGTTTTGCGTAGGAGGCATTCTTATGAATTCTAAAACTCTTTCAAACTTCCACAAGTTCGGTAAAGTGGGCAAGATTGCAATGACCGTCTTAATGGTCATAGCAATCTTAGCGGCTGCAGCGAGCTGTGTAGCTACAATTTTTGTGTCTGCGCTTCCAAAGGATGCGCTAACAGTTCGCGTTACCAATCATGCCGAATTCAGGATCAACGAAAAGAATTTCGATTCCCTGTGGGATATTCTTGCAGATGGTTTTTCTTATGCGGGGGACGCAAGCCCCGAGGCAATGCTGAGCGGGGGAAATGATAAGATCATTCCTCCTGAAGATCAGGATTTCAATATGGAACTCTCGTTTTTCAACCAGTCATTTTCTTCCGCCAAAATTCATTCCGAAGAAAACACAAAGGTGATCGAAGCCACGTCATCGCCTGCTGAGTACCGTTCGGCAAATTTGGTGTCAGTCCTTATCTTCGCGACTTTGTTTGCTGCTTCTGCTGCCGCAGCTCTGTTTATGCTGAAAAGACTGTTTGCGGTGCTTGCAAAGTGTGAATCTCCGTTCTGCGAAGAACTTGTGAAAAAGATGAAAGCATTCGGCTTTTCTCTTCTTCCCGTTGCGCTGTTTGCCACCATTGGTGAAACGCTGTCTACCGCTTTCCTGTCTGCCGGAAGAGACACCGGGATCAGCATTCAGTGGGGCGTCTTAATTGCTTTCACCGTAACAATGTGTTTGGTGACTGTATTCAAGTACGGGATTCAGCTCCAAAAAGAATCGGATGAAACGCTGTAAGGGGGCGGACAATGGGACATATTGTTTTAAGGCTGGACCGCGTAATGGCGGACCGGAAAATGAGCCTGAATGAGTTGTCGGAGAAAGTCGGCGTTGCAAATGTGAACCTTTCCAAGATGAAGAACGGGCATATCAGCGCCATCCGGTTTTCTACATTGGCTGCGATATGTGACGTGCTGCAATGTCAGCCGGGTGACATATTAGAATACAGCCCTGAAGAACAAAATGAACGTGGATGAAGCATATGCCGATGAAAAGGGCAAACGATGACCATTCATCTATAATCTTACATTAAACTTGGAATATGGTTCCCCGATACGCTGACCAGCAGTAAATGGTAAGTTAACGCCTGCGGCGCAGGCAAAACGACCGATATAAAAAACGGCCGCACAGTTCACCTGAACTGCGCGGCCGTTTTTTTCGCTGCCTGCCCTGGCTGAAGGCCGGCGCATTATTTCCAAACGATTGCAAATTCCCCGGTGAACTGGCACGAATCCTCCACGGGGATCAGCATGGTATCCTCGCCCTCCCGGAGATAGCCCCAGCAGCTCACCCGGGCGGCGGTGTGGGTGCTCCCTGCGTCATAGGTAAGCCCCTGGTACCAGCTTTCGTTGACCAGCGCTATGATATCCCGTGCCCGGGGGTGCAGCAGCCGGCCACCCTCCTGGGCCCCGGGTCCCGCCATCATGCACAGCAACAGCGGGTGTATGTATGCATACCCGGCCCACACCACATCCGGGTCACCGACGGCCTGCATCCCGCCCTGGGCAGTGTAGCCGCACTGAAAGCGCACGGCGGTAATGTACCCGACCCTGTCCGTCTCAAAGTTCAGCGATTGGGGAAAGGCGTTCTTCCTGAACCCCGGATAGCAGCCTGTCAGCATGTCCCGCACCCAGGTGCCGTCCTCCCGCAGCCGCAGAGGCGATTCCACCGCCTGGGCCATTTGATTGAAGTTCTCCGCAAACTCCGGAACCGTCAGCCGTCCCCGGTGGACAGGGATCATGGCACTCATCAGGCCGCACACTATGACCAGGATCAGCAGCCCGTGGGCTGCGGGCAGCAGCGCCCACCGCCAGCCGGGAATGTCCCGGCTCTGACACAGCACCTCCCCCTCCCAGGGCAGCTTCAGTCCGTCCCGGCAGTCCTGATAGCTTTTTTTCAGCCGCCACAGCCGCACCACGGGAATCAGCAGCGCCATGCCGCATACCAGCGCCAGAGCCGTGTAGGCAAAGGCCTCACCCCACTCCGGCCGCCGCCCGTCGGGCTTTTCCACCGTCAGACCCAGCAGCCGCTTTCCCGGCGTGGTCCCCCACAGGTGCAGCAGCACCGGCTCCACCGCCAGCAGAAAGGAATTGTGCAGCAACTGGTGGACCTCATGGAGGGTAGTGCCGGAGAGGGTGCGCTTCTGCTGCTTGGGCGAGAGGTCTCGCCGCTTGCCGCCCACATACTGCCCGCAGGGGGTCTTGCTCAGGGTGTCGTACAGGGCTTCGATGTGGTAGGGCCGCAGCTTCTGCATCTGCATCTCCCCGATATAAGGGATGATGAGATTCTGGATGAGGGCCAGATTGGACTGGTAGGTTTTCGGTGCCCACTTGTGCTTGCTGCACTGCTTGGGCAGCCAGTCCATCAGGAACTCTGCTACCGTCACGGTGGACGGGATCAGGAAATTACCGGTCGCCAGCTCATGTTCGATCTGCTTCTGGCGTTTGACCGCCTCCTCTTTGGTGGGAAAGCTCTCCCATTTGTCGCAGCTCTTGCCGTGCTCGTCCTGATAGGTGTAGACTTTGCAAGCAAAGTCGTGTGCCAACGAGCGTTCCGCCGCTCTTTGGAATCTTCCCGGCAGGGCACTGGAAAATGGGGTGCCCTGATGAAAACGGTGGATGGTACACATTCACAAACCCCGAAAGGTGTGTTATTATAGTACCATCAATAAATGGAAGGGAGGGCGGCGGATGTTCAGCATTGCAGGGATTGACCTGTTGGAGCAGGAACTTTTGGACCATGAACGCACCCTCCTTGAGATTTTGCTTCAGGACAAAACCACCAAGAAAAACATCATCTGGGCAACCGATGATTACGCCGAACTGGGCGAACCATACAGCTTTAAAAAAGAAATCCTGCCGGAACTGGTTACAGGCGAACAGGACAGTCTGATCCAGCCCAGAGTGGAAAAAGCACTGGAGCACCAGACCAACCGCACCCGTGACAAAGCAGAGGTGTTTACCCCCAGTTGGATCTGCAACGCACAGAACAATCTGGTAGATGAGCAGTGGTTTGGCAGGAAGGATGTTTTCAACATCAAGAAGGAGATGTCGTGGAAAGCTACCACCGATAAAATCATCTTCCCGGATGACCGTCAGCACACATGGCAGAAATATGTGGATGCACAACGGCTGGAAATCTCCTGCGGCGAGGCTCCCTATCTGGTAAGCCGCTACGACACCGTAACGGGCGAAACCATTCCCATTTCCCAGCGAATTGGCCTGCTGGACCGCAAGCTGCGTGTTATCAGCGAAAACACGGACACCGAAGAACAGATCGACCTGTGCCTCGGATGCAAAAAGATGGCGGCATGAGGCTCTGATATTTACAGTGCCTGACTAACGTGGTACAATCATAAAAAGCAATATCCGGTGTGAGGATTTTGAATTATGAACTTGTGCTTTGACCAATCGCTTGGACTTGGATATAAAAGCAATTCACAGAAAATCCGTGTAATGAGCGAAAGCTGGGTCAATGACAATATTTTCTGCCCAGTATGTGGAAACGCTCGAATTTCAAAATTGGAAAATAACCGCCCTGTTGCAGACTTTCAGTGCCCATCCTGTGGGGAAATCTTTGAGTTGAAAAGTAAAGATGGAAGAATCGGAAGAAAAATATCGGATGGTGCATACGATACCATGATAAGTCGCATAACCAGTATGACAAATCCCGATTTGTTGGTTATGCACTACTCCTCTTTACAGGTCGTCGATTTAACGGTTGTGCCAAAATTCTTCTTTACACCTACAGTAATCGAAAAGAGAAAACCGTTATCGCCAACTGCCAGACGTGCTGGATGGGTCGGTTGCAATATTTTGTACGGTGATATTCCAGAACAAGGGCGAATCCCTATTATTGAAAATCAGAATTTCCGCAGTAAGGATCGTATCGTACAAGACTATGCAAGAATCAAGCGTCTGCAAACGGGATCTATTGAAAAGCGTGGATGGCTGTTTGATGTACTCAACTGTGTAAACGCTATCCCGACGAAAGATTTTTATCTGAAGGATATTTATGTGTTTGCAGACAAACTGAAGATTCAGCATCCCGAGAATCAAAACATTGAAGCGAAGATTCGCCAACAGATGCAATTTCTTCGGGATAAAGGGATGATTGAATTTCTGGAACGAGGTCATTACCGAAAACTTTTGTAGATCCGGCAGGAGCAAAGACGCAAGCGGGAGTGGGAGACCCGGCACGGGATTCCCGTCCTCTGCCTGCTGGGGCACAGGTGGGAGATTTCGTCCACGAGACCGATGTGCGCAGCTTTCTGGACCTGATTTCTTCGGAGAACCCGGAGAGCAACTACCCCTACTCCACGCCGGAGTACCGGGAGATGTTCCGGCATACCCTCTGGATGATTCCGGGCGTGAAAGAAGCCAGTGCCCTGAGCAGGCTGCTGAAAGACCACCCTGTGTTTGGAGCCTATAAAGTCGCTAATGTTGCAGGCGACGGCGATGCCGAAATGCCCTATGACAACGCCCTGACACTGGTAAAACAGGTCATCAAGGCGAACCGCTATACCATTACCATTTCCTGCGGCAAGCTGACCACCGGCGTGACGGTGCCGGAGTGGACGGCTGTGATGATGCTGACCGGGTCGGCAAGCACGGCTGCGTCCGGCTATATGCAGACCATCTTCCGGGTGCAGTCGGCAGGGGTGCTGGACGGCAAACAGAAGGAATGCTGCTATGTCTTTGACTTTGCCCCGGACCGTGCCCTGAACGTGATTTCTGAGGTCAACCGCATTACCAAGCGGGGTCGGACCAACGAGGAGCAGAACCGGGTGGCACTGGGCGAGTTTTTGAACTTCTGCCCGGTGATTGCGGTGGACGGCACCCAGATGACTGCATACAGCGTCTCCAAAATGATGCGGCAGATCAAGCGTCTGACGGTGGACAAGGCCATCAAGAGCGGCTTTGACGATGAATCAGTCTACAAGCAGGACACCGGCATCGTCATGGACGAGGACGATGTGCAGCTGTTCCATACCCTGTCGGACAAGCTCAGCGAGCAGAAAGCCGCCAAAAAGGAAACCAAAGTCCACATCAACCATCAGGGGCTGACGGGCGAGGAATACGAAAAGGCAGACAAGATTTCCAACAAGCCCAAGCGGGAGCGCACCAAAGAGGACGACGACCTGCTGAAAAAGCTGCAAGAGCAGAAGAAAGAGCGGGAGAAAGTCATCCGGCTGCTGCGAAATGTGTCCATCCGCCTGCCCCTGCTGATTTACGGTGCCAAGGTGGATTTGACCGAGAGCATCAAGATGGCGGACTTCATCACGCTGGTGGATGAGGAATCCTGGCAGGAGTTCATGCCCAAAACCGTGGACAAGCCCCTGTTCCGCAAGCTGCTGAAATACTACGACGAGGATGTGGTCAGCGGGGCGGGTCTGCGCATCCGCCGCATGGCAAAGGCTGCGGACGAGCTGCCGCCCACCGAGCGTGTGAAGCGCATTGCCGAGATATTCAGCCACTTCCGCAACCCCGACAAGGAAACCGTTCTGACCCCATGGCGGGTGGTGAACCTTCATCTGAGCAACATGGTGGGCGGTTACTGCTTCCTCAACGAGCAGTTTGACTCGCAGGAGGTTCTGGAGGAGCCTCGTCTGGTGGATCAGGGGCAGGTCACTGAGGATATCTTCCTCAACCCGGAGGCACGGATTCTGGAAATGAACTCCAAATCCGGCTTGTATCCCTTGTATATGGCATACAGCCTGTACGCCATGAAGCTGCCCGGCCCGGAGGACAAGCTGCCGCTGGAGCAGACACAGGCTCTCTGGCAGGAAACCGTGGAGCAGCAGATCTTTGTTCTGTGCAAGACCCGGATGGCAGAAAGCATCACCCGGCGAACGCTGGTGGGCTATCAGGATTGGACGGTCAACACCACCTATATTCCGCACCTGCTGGAACGGATGGAAAACGACCCGCAGCGTCTGGCAAAGAAGCTGCAGCGAACCGATACATGGGGAAAGGAGGGACAGCCCATGAAATTTGATGCCATTGTGGGCAATCCGCCGTATCAGGAGGATACAGGCGGCGGCAGCGCAGCCAATGTGGCGGCGAAACAGGCACGCCCGGTTTATAACCTGTTTGTGGATCAGGCAAAAACCATGCAGCCTCACTATATCTCCATGATTATGCCAGCACGCTGGTATGCTGGCGGCATCGGTCTGAACGATTTCCGCAATGAGATGCTGAACGATCCGCATCTGATCAGGCTGACGGATTTTGTGAACTCCAAGGACTGTTTCAGCACCGTGGATATTGCAGGCGGCATTTGCTATTTCCTGTGGGATCGGGATAAGGAGGAGGTCTGCGAGGTTACAAACGTCAGCGGTCTGGAACGCCATACCATGCGGCGCAACCTCAATGAATTTGGAGAGATCTTCATTCGGTCGAATGAATCGCTGTCCATCATCCATAAGGTTCTGAGCCGTTCGGAACACTTCCTGACCGATCGGGTGCAGCCCATTGATGCCTTTGGTTTCCCCTCTGCGGCTCGTGGCGAAAAAGAACCCTTTGATGGTTGCATTTCCCTTATTCACAGCCAAGGCACCGGCTATATTAAGAGAAGCGATGTCAAGAAAAACGCAGAGCTGATCGACAAGTACAAGGCAACGATCTCCATTCTGGTTCCCTGCAATGGTGAGGTTGGTATTGACCCGTCCAAGGGCTATAAGGCAATCACGACACCCCGAATTGAAGTTCCGGGTGAGGTGAACACCTTCTCCTATCTGGTTCTGGGTGCATTCGATACCGAAGCAGAAATCAAAAACTACAAGCAGTATCTGATGTGTAAGTTTACTCGCTTCATGCTGCGTCTAACCTATTCTTCCATGCACATTGCAAGAGCAAACTTTGTCTTTGTGCCCGATCAGGATTTTACAGAAGAATGGACGGACGAAAAGCTGTACAAGAAGTACGAGCTGACGGAAGATGAGATTGCGTTTATTGAGAGTACGATTAGAGTGATGGAGTGAGGTGAATGGGCAGCACAGGAGGTAATGGACAAGAATGATCGGCCATCCGAATTAAAAAGTAATCTTTAATTATATCACATTGAACGGTGAAAAATCCAGTACCATTTTCGTTGAAATAGGGTACTGGATTTTTCGCCAAGCACTATGATATGATGATGGCAGGAAAAATAGATTTTGGATAAAGAATCAGGAGGAACCCCAAATGACCGATTATCAAAAGTTAGAAGCGATTTATAATGAAATTGATACATTGATTGAAAAACGTGTTATGGCTGAATCCCCTGAATTTGAATCGTGGCATTCGAGGGCTGAAAGATTTTTGGTAAATCATTTTGGGCCGACCACCTACGAGGTGACAGATTTTTCCAATACGTTGTTTTCACCAACTATGTATGTGCCCGGTGCAGATTATATCCGCATAAGTACTTGTAGCAACGGATTGAAAAAGACAAAAGACGTTTTCAAAGACTATCTGATAGAAATTAAAGAAGAAATGTCAGAAAAAGACGAGAAACTGTCGGAAGATGTATATACGGATTCGAGCTATCAAAATAATAAAGTATTTGTTGTTCATGGGCATGATGAAGCACTTAAAGAAAAAGTGGCAAGACTTCTTGAAAAACAAGGGCTTGAAGCAATTATCTTGAGTGAACAGGCTAATAAGGGCAAGACAATCATCGAGAAGTTTGAAGAAAACAGCGATGTAGGTGCTGCAATTTGCCTGTTTACTGGTGATGATATTGGAAAAGAAAAAAGTGAAGCCGTAGAGAAGCAGCGCGCACGACAGAATGTCGTGTATGAAGCGGGTTATTTTATGGGAAAACTGGGGCGGGAGAGAGTTATAATGTTAGTAGATAACGGTATAGAACTTCCGTCCGATTTACAAGGGGTTGTTTACACGGATTCGGAAAGTTGGAAAACTGAGGTTTTACAAGAATTACAGAGCATCGGCTATGGAATCGACTTTAATAAACTTTTCAAAAGATGATGAATAACAGAAGGATTTCATATTTTAAGCTACATACAAGCAACTATTCATTCCAATAGATGAGCAAGGAAAGGAGGCCCCCACCATGACCGAACAAGCACTCCGTAAAATAATTGCTGCCGGGGAAAGCACCCGGCAGGAGTTTAAGTCGTGGGTGAAGTGCAAAGATTACCGGCAGCGCAAGGACCTTGCGGTGAAAAGTGCGGTTGCGCTGGCAAATACAAAGGGCGGCGTTCTGCTGTTTGGCGTGGAGGATGACGGCACCATTACGGGCTGCCCCAAGAGCGACCCGCAGGCACTGATGGAAGCCATCTACGATATGACCCGGCCCAGCCTGTTTACCGAAATCGAGCCGGTGGAAACCTCTGACGGTGTGGTGCTGGTGGTATCGGTGGAGAAATCCAATTCTCATGTTGCCACCACCGGCGGCATCTATTACAGAAGGCTGGGGAACGTGACAAAGCCCGACTACCCGGCAAACGATGTGTACTCCCCTGCCGATAACCCGGATTTTTCGGCAAAGATCGTGGCGGGCGCAACCGAAAACGACATTGACCTGCTGGAAGTGTACCGCCTGAAAGAGAAGCTGCGGATTCGAGATGCAGGCTCTGCCCTGCCGGATTTGGCAGATACCACCTTTCTGGACAACCTGAACCTGATCCGCATGGACAAGGACGAAGTGCGTGTGACGGTGGCAGGGCTGCTGTTTGTGGGCAAGGCAGCGTCTATTGCACGGCTGCTGCCGCAGGCAGAGGTGATCTATCTCCATTACAGCGACGAGGCGCAGACGGAATACGACAACCGCATGGATATGCAGGAGCCGGTGATCTCGATTCTGGATAAGCTGACCGAGCGCATCCGCACCTATAACCGTCTGACCAATGTGCAGGTGGGGCTGTTCCGGCTGGAGGTGTACGATTTCTCCGAAGCGGTTTTTCAGGAGGCTTTGCTGAATGCGCTGGCGCACCGCTCCTATGAGGATATGGCACCGGTCTACGTCAAGCACTACCCCACAAAGATCGTGATTGAGAACCCCGGCGGCTTTCCGGGGGACATCAACGAAAGTAACATCATCACCCACCAGTCCATTCCCCGGAATAAGCTGATCGCCATGACCCTTCAGCACCTGAAGTATGTGCAGCGTTCCGGGCAGGGTGTGGACATTATGTTCCAGAGTATGCTCACCGAGGGCAAACCCTACCCGGAGTATGCCAGCACGCCCAACTCTGTCCGGCTGACCCTTCGCAGCACGATGGAGAATCAGAACTTCGTGCGTTTCATCGCAGAGACGCAGGATAAGCGGTCCAAGATGTTCACGCTGTCGGAGCTGATGATTCTGCACTATTTGCGGGAGCACCAGAAAATCACCCTGAAGCAGGCGGCAAAGACGATTCAAGAAACCGATGACAATGCCCACAAGGTTCTGAACAGTCTCCGGGACGATGGGCTTCTGGAACTGAACGGTAAGACCTATATGCTGTCCCTCAAGGTCTACGAAACGGTGAAAACCGATGTGGCCTATGTGCAGGATAAGACGGTCAGCCAGATTCAAGCAAAGGATCGGATTCTCGAATATCTGAAGCATAAGCCGTCGATTACGAATCAGAAAGCTCAAGAGCTGTGTGGGTTTAACAAGAATCAAACCTATTATATCCTGCACCAGATGTGCAAGGACGGCATCTTGCAGCCTGATGGCGTAGGCCGAGGGACAAAATATAAGAGCGTGAAGTGAAAATTTACGCTGACTTTTACGCTGAAAGTTTGATTTGCGCTGAATTTACGCTGACTTTCCGGGATTTACGCTGAAAATACGCTGACTTGGCATGGTTTGCGCTGAATTTACGATGAGAAACGCGCGCCGCGCGATTAGCATTTTTGCCGCGCGTTTTCTAAGGCTCAATCTTCCAGCCTGCCGTGGTCACACCCCAGCGACAGATAGTGCTCCATCTCCCCTCTCAGCACCATCTGGGCATACTCCAAGGGCTTATTGTAGAGCAGCCAGTCCAGTTCTGCCCGCTGTGCCGGGGTGTTGCCGTACTCGTCCTCCACGGCAATGCAGTCGATGGCAAGAATAGTGCCATCCTCGAACCGGGCTTCCACCCGGTTGGTGTCCATATTGAAGCGGCAGGAAAGTAAATTCATCATAGTCGTATCCTCCAAGACTTGATTTTTGGCGTGCGGTCACTCGAACTAATGCCGTCAAGTCGTTGTCGGATGAAGTGGTTTTTAGTTTGTCCGGGAGTAAGTGCACGGTTTCTGCACGGTTTTTGCACGGTTTCAAAACGTGCAAAGGGTGCAAATCGTTGCAAAATTGGACAAAGGGCGCAGAAACTCCAAGCTCAAAACTTGCGATGTATCGCCAAGAAATGACGTTAAAACGTAACTTCCAAAATTTGAGGGAATCGCCCGGCGTGCGCTACGAATCAGTAGGCCGGGGGTTCGAGTCCCTTCCATCGCGCCAAGTAAAATCCCACGATTGACCGTTGAAAATACGGTGTAAATCGTGGGATTTCTTGCTTTATATAGCTGTCAAAATGGCTGGAAAGTGCCTTGTTTGTGCCTTATTGCTCAAAAAATGCCTTGCCGGAGTGCCTTACAGCGTGCCTTGCGCTGGATGCCCGGCGGGTTATTCTTCAGCGGCTTGCTGCTCGTAGTCGTCCAGCCACGCCCTCACGGTTTCAAGGTTCATCGGAGGCGGGACGATAACGGTATTGGTTGCAACGTCTTTGATGAAATAAAGCTTCGTGACCTTGTCCACATCCACGTCAAGGCCGAGTGCTTTTGCCCGTTCGCTCAGGCGCAGAAATTTAAGAAAGCGCTTGCGCTGTTCTTCGGACAGGCTGAGCACCTCTTCCACCAGATCAACCGCCATTTTACGATGTTCCGGGGTGCAGTGAGGGCAGTACACTTCAGCTTCCCTCATAAGCTGTTCGTGCAGCTGGTCTTTTGTCATGCTGTACACCCCCTCACAGATTGCCGCTGAACCAGCGTCATGCCGCGTTCCCGAATCATAGCACGAATATCGTTCATACCTCAACTCTCCTATCTGGGGCTGGATCGTGCCCCGCTCTACCCGGCGGGCTTCCATCTTCCCGCCGGGGATCCTCTGACTGTGTTACTGGACTTCCAGCGGCTTCACCTGTGATGCACCGAAGAACGATGCCCGGTAGGTCTGGCTGTCTCCCTTGCTGCTGTGGATAAGCACCGCCTGAAACAAGGCCTTTGCGCCATGCTCCACCATGTACCCGGCGGCTTTCCAGCCCGCCCATGTGTTCACAGGCTCGGTGATCCCGGCGGTCTGCTGGGCTTCCTCGATGCGCTGGGCGTTGACCGGGGCGGCTTTTGCGCTGTTCCATGCCCGGTGCAGACACTCGGCAAAAGCCGCTGCACCCTTGCGGTACAGCTTCCATGCCTTGTGCATGATCTCGGAAAGATTGTACTTCTTCATACTGTCCTCGCTTTACTTTGCGGGTCAGCCTTGTTATAATGGGCTTGACCCTGTGGGGTTTGCTCGGTGTTCTGGTTTGGCGACTAGCACCGGGCATTTTTCATATACAGCAGATGGGAGCGGGTTACTGTCTTAGCTGGCGTTACGCTCTTGCGCTCCCGGTACATCCTTCGCCCCTTGCCGGTTGCACTCCCTTGCTGTGATTATAGTATACACCAATCTTTGTGTATAATCTATTGACAGAATAGACAAAGATACACCAATATTTGTGTCTATATTATACACTTGCTTTTGGTGTATCTTTCCTGTATAATAGGAAGTACCAAAGGGGGCGATATGATGCCGATAAAATATAAGATTGATGTGCTGGAAGCACTGAAAGCAGCCGGATACAGCACTTACAGGCTGCGAAAAGATAAACTAATCGGTGAAGCGACTATTCAACGGATAAGAAGCGGTGAGCCTGTGTCGTGGGAAAATATCTCCACGCTCTGTGCGCTGCTCAACTGCCAGCCGGGCGATCTGCTGGAACATGTGCCCACAGAGGACACCGCCGGGGAGTAAATGGAAGGAAGTGTAAAATGATGGACTCTAATCAGGTTCTACAGTTAAAAGCTGTCTTTGATGGGATTGTACATACAACAGAAGATGGCATAGAATTTTGGTATGCACGTGAACTTCAACGCGCTTTAGGCTATGTACGCTGGGAAAACTTTGAGTTGGCTATAAAAAAGGCCATGACATCAGCCCAAACGGCGGAAAGCGTTGTGGCAGACCATTTTCGTGAGGTCACGAAAATGGTCCAAATCGGTAGCGGTGCAAATCGTGAAGTTTCCGATTATATGCTCACTCGGTACGCCTGTTATCTGATTGCTCAGAATGGCGACCCCAAAAAAACTGAAATTGCCTTTGCACAGGCATACTTTGCCTTACAGACACGTAAGCAGGAACTGCTTGAACAGCGCATTTCTGATTTGAATAGGGTGCAGCAGCGTCAGCAGTTGCGCACTTCTGAAAAGCGGCTTTCTCAAAATATCTATGAACGCGGTGTAGATGACCGTGGTTTTGCACGGATTCGCTCAAAGGGTGACAGTGCGTTGTTTGGTGGGCGGACAACAGAAGAAATGAAGATGCAGTATGGAGTGAAGAGCGGGCCGCTTGCGGACGTTCTACCGCCTGTTACACTGGCGGCGAAGAATCTTGCAACGGAAATGACGAATCTGAATGTTGAACAAAAAGACCTTCAGGGAGAAAATTCTATCACCCGCGAGCATGTTCAAAATAATACCAGTGTCCGAAAGATGCTGCTAGATCGTGGTATTCGGCCTGAGGATCTTCCGCCAGAAGAGGACATTAAAAAGCTGGAACGCAGATTGAAGTCTGAAGAAAAGAAACTTGCCAAAGGGAAAGACGTTCTAAAATGACCTGCCCACTTTGCAAAGGTGAAATGAAACCTAGAACGACAATTCACACAGTGCAACCAAAGAACTGTGTTGTGGTCATCAAGAACGTGCCCTGCCTGAAGTGCGAACAGTGCGGCGAGGTGGTTCTGTCAGCTGACACTGTGGAGAAGATAGAACATATCTTGCAGACGGTCGAAAAGGCCGTGGCAGAGATCACCGTTGTGAACTTCCCGGATTGTGCAGCGTAACAGCCCGCCGGGGCTGCCAGAGCGCGGGTAAAGCCGCCGCAAGGAATTTGCCAATAAGCAACAAGAAAAGCCCACAGGCGCGCGCTGACGCGTTCTGTGGGCTTTGTTCATGCAGCGATTTTGTTGAGGTCAACAAAATCGTGTAGCTGAAGTGCTGCGCCCGGCGGGTGCTGCATGGTCAAAGGGTTTGGGATGCTGCCCAACAAGTCCTTGCAAGGCAAGGGGCTTTGTACATACAAAGACACTGCTTGCGGCGGTGAACTGCACCCCATTTGTTAGACAGTATGGTATACTGTTTAGGAAATGGGGTGT
>OGOV01002393.1_pt1 | contig 14189 bp, 10 predicted proteins | sample 1552711 | NCBI WGS metagenome assembly OGOV01 (sample SAMEA2580216, study PRJEB22360) | human gut metagenome | biome: human gut; feature: human-associated habitat; material: faeces | place: Denmark | collected 2008/2010 | reverse complement strand
GTGAGGCAATACTACGCGCAGGTCGCTGTATTTGGTGCCGGACGGGTGGTTGCAGTATTCGAGCAGGTTGCACGCTGCTTCAATGCCGCGTGTGCCGAGGTTGACGGCCTGCATGATCTGCGTGTCGGCTTTTTTCGCCCACTTTGCGAACTCGTTGATGCCGATATAGTTCGGCTCTGTGCTGCGCCATGCAAGCTCAAGACGCTTCGGGCGGTCTTCTACGGGGCCTACGCTGTCTTCCCAGTAGAAATTGGAGACGAAGTTGCCGCCGGGGTAACGGACGATCGGCACTTGCAGCTCGCGCACGAGGTCGAGTACGTCGCGGCGGAAGCCGTCTTCATCGGCAGTGGGGTGGCCCGGCTGCCAGATGCCGCCGTATACTGCACGGCCGAGGTGCTCGATGAATGAGCCGTAGATGCGCTTATCGATTTTAGAAATTTGGAAATCCTTTTCAATGGTGAGTTTTGCCTGTTTTGCCATAGACCTGATCTCTCCTCAGAAGTTGTATGTACAATTTATGTGTTCATTTTAGCTTGAAAGCCTTGGATTGTCAACCTATTTCGGCGGAATTCTTTTGCTGTGTGCCGAAAAGTGAAGCGCGGATTTGTGCAGTTTGGCGGGAGAAAATTTTGTGCGGCAGAAAAGTTAAAATAAAGATAGTTTTAAGTGAAAACAACGTCCTTATTTTTGGACACGGTTCCTGCTATACTATTGCTGTAAACGAAAAAACGGAGGGCTTATATGAAAACGTATTTGGCGGTGGACATTGGGGCTTCAAGCGGGCGGCACATTTTGGGGTGGCTCGAGGACGAAAAACTGAAGCTGAAAGAAATCTACCGTTTTAAAAACGGGGCGGAAGACCAAAACGGCCATTTGTGCTGGGACATTGACCGCCTTGAAAGCGAAGTGATCAACGGCATTGCGGCGTGTGAGACCGCGCCCGAGAGCGTGGCGGTGGACACGTGGGCAGTGGATTATGTTTTGCTCGGTAAAAACGGAGAACGCATCTGCCCGGCGGTGGCGTACCGCGACAGCCGCACGGAGACGGTGCCGGACGAGCTGGAAAAAACGGTGCCGTTTGCGTGGCTGTACGGAAGAACGGGCATTCAGATGCAGAAGTTCAACACGGTGTATCAGCTGGCGGCGCAGAAAAAAGAAATGCCGGATGTATTTGAAAAGGCCGAAAAGCTTTTGATGATCCCGGATTATCTGGCATACAGGCTTTCGGGCGTGGCCGTGAACGAATACACAAATGCGAGCACGACGGCGATGGTCTCGGCAGAACATAAGACATGGGACAAGGAGATCATAGCGCGGGTGGGTTTGCCGGAGAAAATCTTCGGCGAGCTGCACAAGCCGGGTGAAGCGCTCGGCGGGCTGACAGAGCGCGTGAAGGAGAAGGTCGGTTTTGATTTGACGGTGCGGCTTGCGGCTTCGCACGACACGGCTTCTGCGTTTTTGGCGGTGCCGGCGAAGGATGAGAATGCGGTGTTCCTTTCGAGCGGCACGTGGAGCCTCATTGGCGTGGAGCTGAAAGCGCCGGTGACGAACGACGAGAGCCGTGCGCAGAATTTTACGAACGAGGGCGGGTATGAGTACCGCTATCGGTATTTGAAAAACATCATGGGCCTTTGGATGCTGCAGAACATGCGGCAGGAGCTCGGCGAAGAGAACAGCTTTGATAAGTTGACGGAGCTTGCGCAGAGCGCGGCGGATTATAAGGGCCGTGTGGACGTGAACGCAGAGTGCTTTTTGGCGCCGAAAAGCATGTGCGAAGCGGTGAAAAACGAGCTTATGAAACAGGGCTTCAAAGAACCGACAGTGCCGGAGATGCTCTCCTGTGTATACCACAGTCTGGCGGAAAGCTACGCCGAGACGATAAAGGCACTTGAAAAGCTGACGGGCAAAGTATATACGAGTTTAAATATCGTCGGCGGCGGCAGCCGGGACGAATATTTGAATAAACTCACGGCGAAAGCTTGCAAATTACCTGTATATGCGGGCCCGACAGAGGGCACGGCCATCGGTAATCTCATCGTGCAGATGATCGCGGACGGCGAGCTTGCGAGCGTACAGCAGGCGCGCAACGTGATACGGGACAGCTTTGAAATTAAAATTTACGAACCCTGAAAAGTGTATTATAATAGAGTAAAAACAAAACGGAAAGGACGATAAAATGCTGAAAGGTAAAACGGTTTTACTGGGCGTGACGGGCAGTATTGCGGCGTACAAAATTGCGGGGCTTGCGAGTATGCTGAAAAAGCAGCACGCGGATATTACGGTGCTGATGACGCAGAACGCCACGAATTTTATCAACCCCATTACATTTGAGACTTTGACGGGCAACAAGTGCCTCATCGATACGTTCGACCGCAATTTCCAGTACAGCGTGGAGCACGTTGCGCTGGCAAAGCGCGCGGACATTGTGCTCATCGCCCCCGCGAGCGCGAATGTCATCGGCAAAATTGCGAACGGCATTGCGGACGACATGCTGACGACGACCGTGATGGCGTGCCGCTGCCCGATTTTGATTTCGCCTGCGATGAACACGAATATGTTCTTGAACCCCATTGTGCAGGATAATCTTGCAAAACTGAGACGCTTCGGGTACACGGTGATCGAGCCGGACAGCGGGTATTTGGCTTGCGGTGATATAGGCGCGGGCAAGATGCCTTCCGAAAAAACGCTGTTTGACTGGATCATGCAGACGATCGGTGCGGAGAAAGACCTTGCGGGGCAGAAAATCCTCGTGACGGCGGGCGCAACGGCGGAGAAGATCGACCCCGTGCGGTTCATCACGAACCACTCGACAGGTAAAATGGGCTGCGCGCTTGCACGCCGTGCGGCGATGCGCGGTGCGGACGTGACGCTCGTCTGCGCAAACATGACCGTGGAACCGCCTCCGTTTGTGACGGTGGTGAAAGCGGAATCTGCGGAAGACATGTTCAACGCGGTGACGAGCCGTGCGCCGAAGATGGACGTCATCATCAAAGCGGCGGCGGTGGCGGATTACCGCCCGAAAACGGTCGCCGAGGAGAAGATCAAAAAGCATGACGGCGGCATGAGCATTGAGCTTGAGCGCACGCAGGATATTCTGGCGTACCTCGGCGCGCACAAGCCCGCGGGGCAGTTCCTCTGCGGCTTTGCGATGGAGACCGAGAATCTCATTGAAAACGCGCGTGGAAAGCTCGAGCGCAAGAACCTCGACATGATCGCGGCGAACAGCCTGCGCACGAAGGGTGCGGGCTTTGCGGGCGATACGAACGTGGTGACGCTGCTGACAAAAGACGAAACGGAGGAGTTGCCGATGCTCTCAAAAGACGAGACGGCAGACCGCATTTTAACAAAAATCAACACGCTTAGGAAAGGATGAACGATATGACACAGTATGAGGCGGCAAAAAAGCGCTATGCCGAGCGCGGTGTGGACGCCGACGCTGCCATCAACACGCTGAAAAGCGTGCCGGTCTCTCTGCACTGCTGGCAGGGCGACGATGTGCGCGGCTTTGACGGCGACCCGAATGCTCCGCTGACGGGCGGTATTCAGACGACGGGCAACTACCCCGGCCGTGCGCGCACGCCGGAGGAACTGATGGCGGACATCGACGAGGTGCTGCGCCTTTGCCCCGGCACGAAGAAGCTGAATTTACACGCGAGCTACGCGATCTTCACCGAAGAAAACGGCGGTTGGGTGGACAGAGATAAGCTGGAGCCGAAGCACTTTGCGCCGTGGGTGAAGTTCTGTAAGGAGCGCGGGCTCGGCTGCGATTTTAACCCGACGTATTTTTCGCACCCGAAGTGCGACCCGCTGACGCTCTCGAGCCCGAACCCGGAGACGCGCAAATTCTGGGTGGAGCACGGCAAGGCGTGTATCCGCATTTCGCAATATCTGGCGGAGGAGCTCGGTCAGCCGTGCATCCTGAACAGCACCCAGAGCTTTATGGGGGTTATCCTGGCACACTTTTTGTACGGCAAAGCCGACCGCATGACGCCGCGCATGCTGTATAAAGAGTCTCTCGACGAGATTCTCTCTGAGCCGTTCGATTTTAACCTTGTGAAGCCGTGTGTGGAATCGAAGGTGTTCGGTATCGGGGTGGAGGCGTACACGGTGGGCAGTGCGGAATTTGCGCTGAGCTATGCGGCGATGAATAAAGATAAGTGCATCCCGCTGCTCGATAACGGCCACTACCACCCGACGGAGGTCGTATCCGATAAAATTCCGGCGATGCTGACGTTCTTCCCGGAGATTGCGCTGCACATCACGCGCGGTGTGCGCTGGGACAGCGACCACGTGGTGCTGTTTGACGACGAGACAAAGGAAATTGCGAAAGAGATTGTGCGCTGCGGCGGGCTTTCGGGTCGTGTTAAGATTGCGCTCGATTACTTTGACGCGTCCATCAACCGTATCGGCGCGTGGGTGACGGGCTTCCGCAATGTACAGAAGGCGCTGTTGTTCGCGCTGTTGCAGCCGACGGAGGAGCTGACGAAGCTGCAGAACGAGCAGGATTTCACGTCTTTGATGATCCGCGCGGAGGAGTTGAAAACGATGCCGTTCGGCGATGTTTGGGCGGAATACTGCAAGGAGCAGAATGTCCCCGCAGACGACATGGCGTGGCTTTCTGAAATTAAAAAATACGAAAACGAAGTGCTTTTAAAGCGCTGAGGAGGTATATAAAAATGATGACGGAAATTCCCGCAGTACGCGGTTTTATCCGCATGTGCACGGATGGCTGGGAGCAGGGCTGGCACGAGCGAAACGGCGGCAACCTGACCTACCGCATGAAGCCGGAGGAAGTGGAGCAATGCCGCCCGTTTTTCACCGCGCCGCGCGAGTGGAACAGCATGGGCGTGCAGGCAGATAACTTAAAGGGCGAATATTTCATCACGACGGGCAGCGGCAAGTTTTTGCGCAATGTGCAGGATGACCCGGAGCACAACATCGGTATTGTAGAGATCAACGATGCGGGCGACAGCTGGCGCATTGTGTGGGGCCTTGAGAACGGCGCGCGCCCGACGAGCGAATTCCCGAGCCACTTTATGAACCACAGTGTGCGCAAGGCGGCGACGAACGGCGCTTACCGTGTCATTTACCACGCGCACACGCCGAATCTCATTGCGATGACGTACATCATGCCGCTGACGGCGCGCGACTTTACGCGTGCTTTATGGCAGAGCGCCACGGAGTGCCCGGTGGTGTTCCCCGGCGGCGTGGGTGTGGTGCCGTGGATGGTGCCGGGCGGCGCAGACATTGCGATGGCGACGAGCGAGCTGATGAAAAAATATGACGCGGCCGTTTGGGCGCACCACGGCTTGTTCGTTTCCGGACCGGATTACGATATTACGTTTGGCCTCATGCACACGATCGAGAAGGCGGCGCAAATTTATATGCTTGCTATTACGGCGGGCGGCGGTAAAATTCGCCAGACCATTACAGACGACAATTTGAGAGCCATTGCGAAGGAATTCGGCGTGGAACTGAACGAAGAATTTTTGAACTGATATTTACAATTTCGTTACAAACAATCTGTGCGGACAGGTGTATAATTAACTTAGTTAAAAATTTCCCGTATTGGGGATTAGGAGATGTTTTTTATGGTCAGCAGAATCGTATTGAACACAATTTCTTATCACGGCAAGGGCGCGATTGAGAAGATTCCGGAGGAGCTTCAGGCGCGCGGCTACAAAAAAGCTTTTGTTTGCTCGGACCCGGACCTTTTGAAGTTCGGCGTTACGCAGAAGGTGACGGATCTTCTGGACAAGGTCGGCTTCCCGTATTCCGTTTACAGCGAGATCAAGCCGAACCCGACGATTGAGAACGTACAGCACGGCGTTGAGGCCTTCAAGGTTTCCGGCGCAGACTGCATCGTGACCATTGGCGGCGGCTCCTCCATGGATACCGCAAAGGCCATCGGCATCATCATTGAGAACCCGGAGTTCGCAGACGTTCGCTCTCTGGAGGGCGTTGCGCCGACGAAGAAGCACGCGGTGTTCACCATTGCTGTGCCGACCACTGCCGGTACCGCTGCGGAAGTGACAATCAACTACGTTATCACCGACGTGGAAAAGAAGAGAAAGTTCGTCTGCGTAGACACGAACGACATCCCGGAGATCGCGGTTGTTGACCCGGATATGATGTCCTCCATGCCGAAGGGTCTGACCGCTGCGACCGGTATGGACGCTTTGACCCACGCCATTGAGGGCTACATCACGAAGGGCGCCTGCACCATTTCCGATATGTTCCACCTTGAAGCCATTCGCCTGATTTCCGAGAACCTGCGCGGCGCGGTGCAGAACACCGAAGCCGGCAGAGAGGGCATGGCACTCGGTCAGTACATTGCAGGCATGGGCTTCTCGAATGTCGGCCTCGGCATCGTACACTCCATGGCACACGGTCTCTCCGCTCTGTATGACACCCCGCACGGCGTGGCTTGCGCCATCATTCTGCCGACCGGCCTTGAGTACAACAAGTCCGTTGCAGGCGAGCGTTATCGCGCAGTAGGCAAGGCCATGGGCGTTGAGGGCATTGACGCGATGACCGCCGAAGAGGCTGCCGATGCAACGATTGCGGCTGTGAAGAAGCTGAGTGAAGATGTGGGTATTCCGGAAAACCTGAAGGGCATCCTGAAGGAAGAGGACGTACAGTTCCTCGCAGAAAGCGCATTTGCAGACGCTTGCTGCCCGGGCAACCCGCGCGACACCTCCGTTGAGGAGATTGCCGAGCTGTACAGAAGCTTGATGTAATCGTTTTTTGCCTAAGGTAACCGAATAAACATAGAGACCCCCGCTTTCGGAGATTTCCGGGAGCGGGGGTCTTGTGCGTTATGGGGTTATACGGATTTTTTTGCGGGAAGACGCGCAGAGAGCTTTTCGGTGATGCGGCAGAACAGGCGGCGGATATTTTCGATGCCGACGGCTGCAAGCACGCAGAAAAGCGGAACGTTGGTGTATAAATAACGGGCGCGTACTTCAAACAGGAGCTCAAAGACGGTGAGACCGATCCAAGTGAGCCACAGGATATTTAAGGTTTTTGCGTGCTTATGACTGAAGCTGCTGAACAGACCGGCGGCGCCAAGCAGCAAGATCATGAGCCAAATGAATTGCTCGAAGGTTGCGAAATACAAGTAGCGGCTGCCGTCGGGGTAGTAGATGCTGCGGAGGAAGGGCGCGGCTTTTGTATTGGGCGGATCAAAAACGGTTTGAAGGAAATGTCCCTCTTTTCCCCATGCGAATGTGCCGTCATTATAGAGCGTGAGCATTTTTTGCGCGAGCTGTTTGAGCGTGCCGAAAAAGCCCATTTCCTGTAAACGCTGTTTGCCGACGGCGATATTTGCCTGCGTGCGCTCGGAAGCGGTGACAAAAGAACGGGAATAGCGAACGTCTTCGGCGGAATAGACACCTTTTTTTTCCGGGTTAAGACCCATCATCCAGAAATGTGCAATGCCGAAGCTTTGCTCGTTATCGAGCTGAATGTGATAGTGGGAACACAGAAAATCTGTACCGGCTTTAACGGCGAAAAAGGTGATGGCGACTGTCAAAAGTGAGAGCAGAAGCGGTTTTAACAGGTGCTTTTCGGACAGTGCGTAAATACCTTCAATCAAAAAAACGGCGATAAGCAAAATAAAACACTGCGGCTTGATAAAATACCCGAGTGTGCCGATGATGGCGGAAAGCACATAGGAGAGCCATTTGTATTTTGCCGGACGGATGAATACATAGAGTGTAAGGATAGGGAAAATCAGCCCTAAAGCGTCTGTGTAGCAGATGACGTTCCACGGGGAAAGCCCAAAGCTGAGTACCGCGAGAAAAAAGCCGAAAAAAGCGTATAGCTTTCTTGTGAGCTGCGCGGCGGTTTTATAAACGAGCAGACAGGAAAGCGTATTGAGTGCGCAGTTGACGGTGATGACGCACAAAGCCTGCTGTGTATCGGAGAAAATGCTGAAATATTTATTCAGCTTGAAGACGAACAGCTCGAAGAAAAAGTACAGCAGATTATTGGGATAGTTGGAAAAATAGCGGATATCGACCGACTGCTTGTGCATCAGATTGCGGGCGTTTTCTGTAAGGAGGCCCGCGTCCCAACCGGTTTCGAAATAAATGTTATAGGAAATATAGAGCTGTGCGGAAAATAAAAGCAGACACAGACAGTATATGAGCACATCGGACGATACGGTCGGACGATGCCACGAAAGCTTGACCTGTTGCAGGCGGTCAAGGGACAGAAACAGCACAAAAAGGGGGATGCCGAACAGAAGCAGAGCGATGTTTGAGAGCAGAAATGTCTGCTTTTTGGCGTATGTACATTGCGTAAAAAACAGGAGCAATACAAAAACGCAGCCGAAAACGGAGCCGAGGAAAAATTTGGAAGCTCCGAAAGCGAATTTTTTCATAAAATGTACCTCTTAAACTCAACATGCCGTGAGCAGCGGGAAAAGAAATCCCGAACTGCTGAGACAATTCGGGATCCGGTTTGGTTAGCGTATCAGTGTTCGTCCAAGACCTTTTCTTCCGGTTCGGCTTTGAGGTGGGTTTCGATGAGAAAGCGGGGGCGCTGCTTGACTTCGCTGTAAATTTTGCCGATGTAGCCGCCGACGACGCCGAGGCAGAGCATTTGCAGACCGCCGAGCAGCCAGATGGACGCGACGATGGCTGTCCAGCCCGCGACGGTGACGCCGCACAGGTGCGAGATGAGCGCGTACAGGAGGCCGAAGATGCTGAGAACGGAGATGAGAATGCCGAGGTTGGAGATGAGCTTTAAGGGCTTTACACTGAACGACGTGATGCCGTCGAGCGCGAAGGAGATCATCTTTTTTAAGGGGTATTTGGATTCGCCCGCGAAACGCTCGGCGCGGTCATAATAGACATAGTCGCTTTTAAAGCCGATGAGCGGCACGATACCGCGCAGAAACAGGTTGACTTCCTTATACTCGGAAAGGCCCTCGAGCGCGCGACGGCTCATCAGACGGTAATCGGCATGATTGAAGACGACGTCTACGCCGAGAATCTTCATGAATTTATAAAAGCCTTCTGCGGTGGTGCGCTTGAAGAACGTATCGGTCTCGCGCTTGTTGCGCACGCCGTAGACGACGTCGCAGCCCTCCATATATTTTTCGACGAAGCGGTCGATGACGTTGATGTCATCCTGCAGATCGGCATCCATGCTGATGGCGCAGTCGCACAGCGGCATGGCGGTCATGAGGCCGGCGAGCAGAGCGTTTTGGTGGCCGCGGTTGTGCGCGAGCTTTACGCCGTCCACATAGGGAATAGCTTCGGCGTATTCGGAGATAATCGCCCAGGTTTTATCCTTGCTGCCGTCATCGACATAGAGAATGCGGCTTTCGGGATCGACCTGCTCGGCGCGGATCATGGTGTGCATTTTTTCGGTCAGACGCTTGGTGGTCTCCGGCAGTACGGCTTCCTCGTTGTAGCAAGGAATGACGAGATACAAGACCGGAATATTACGTTCAGTCGTCATTATCAAAACCTTCTTTCTTTTCCAAAGCGCGGTCGGTTTGACTGCGCGGTTTTACGTGAATAAGTCCGCTGTTTTCAAAATGCGCGCCGTGCTTTTTTGCATAGTGGGAGAGCGGGCGCAGCACCATATTGTGGCGGGCGAGCGGCACGGGGACTTCTTTGAAGATCGTGCGCATGAGTACCATATACAGTGCGAGCAGAAGCACGCACACGACGGTGATTGCTACGCCGAGGAACAGGCCGGGCGTGCGGTATTTGAACTCGATCTTGACATTGGTGCCGGCGTTGACGCGGATGGCCATGAAGCCGACGTTCACCTTTTCGATATCGACCTTTTCGCCGTTGACGTAGGCCGACCAGCCGTCTTCGTACGGGATGCTGAAGAACACGGGCACGTCGCGGCTTGCTGAGATGGTGGCGTTAAAGCCGGTATTTGTATATTCAAAGGTATCGCAGGTGAGCTTTGCGCGGTTTTCGCAATCTGTTTTGTAGGTTTCTTTGGTGTAGGAGAGTTTGCTTGTATCGAGCGGAGAAAGCATATCGCCCCATTTTGAAACCTGCTTATCGGTGAGGACAATGCCCTTGAGCATCAAAAGCTCGCGGTAGCTTTCGCTTGTGTTTTCGTAATCCTTTTCGGTGACGTAGCTGTCGTACGTGAAGCCCATGGGAATGTAATATTCGTTTTCCCAAATGTCGAAGCCGTTTGTGTTGCCGTAGTACATCCAGCCCGGCATAGCGGGGTCGGCGTAGTCTTCGCCGGCGAAATACTCGGTATCGTGATCGTCGTCAAAAAGATACTTGACGCTTGTCAGTCCACGCAGGCCGTAGTGGGTGGTATCCGGGCGGGAAGCGACATCGCGCTGCACGCCGATGGAATCGTAGAACTCCATGAGCGAGCCGGGGACGATGCTGTGGAACGCCTGAATGGACTGTACCTCCCAGAACATGGCGGAGTTATCGAGGCTTTCGTAGAAATCTGTGCGGACGTTGTCATCGCGCAGGTCGTCTATGGCGACATCCGCGCCGCCGTTTAAGGCGTAGGGGATGATGTGGTCATAAGTGTAATCCGACTGTGTTTTGCCGAGCGCGATGAAGAAAACAGAATACAGCACGATGGTGATGCTGAGGCAGACGGACGCAGCGCGGTAGAACGGGCGGGAGCCGCGGTTATAAAATGCAAGAACAAAGCCGACAAGTGCAAGTGAGAGGAGCGCAATGGCGGCGTATGTCCAGAAGCGCGTGGGGTATTTTTCGAGACCGAACGTGACATCGGTAATCTCGCCGTCCGTTTTGGTGAGTGTGGGCATGAGGCCGATGACGAGCGTCATGGCGAGCGTGATGAGCGTTGTCCACTTTAAGGAGCGGCGCCAATCAACACGCGGGTTTTCGAGCGCCATCATGGTGGCGGCGGCCATCATGAGCGTGAGCATATAGAACCAGCGTGCGTAATACGACGCGTTCATGAGCTGGAACAAAGCGTTGAGACCGGGAATGAATGCCATGAAGAACAGGACGTAGAGCATCTTTTTCAGCCAGTGGCGGCGCTTCAGCTGCATCCAGCCGATGACGCGAAGCCGTGCTCGTCATCGCGATGACGCCGGTCATGCTGAACATGGGCAGCCACGCGCCGAGGGACGCCCATTTGGATTCGGAATCCGGGGTGAAGTTCGGGCGTGCGGGAAGATCCGGCGGGAAGAAGAGACACTGCAAAATGTGAATGTAGCGCTGGTTTCGGTCATAAAGCAGGGCGCTCCAACCGCTGATGGGATTGGAAACGCGGTAGTTTTGAATGATGCACAGAACGCTTGGCACAAGCAGAATGCACGCGATGCCGAGGCCGAGCACGGCTTCGAGTGCGAGCAGGAGGAAATCTTTGACCGTGATGTGCCAGCTGCCGGAGAGCAGACGCACAAAGAAGTAGATGACCGTGAATGTCACCATGCCGACGAAGAAATAATAATTCACGATGCACGCGGCGGCGACCATGAGCGCAAAAATGCCGCGGCGCTTTGTGTACATGTATTCATCGAGCGCGGCTAAGAGCAAAGGGAATACGATGATGGCTTCGTGGAAATGATTGAAGAAAATATTGTAGATCGAGTATCCCGAGAACGCGTATAAGAGAGACGCTAAGAGCGCCGTGTTGGGGTTCTTTGCATAGCGGTGCAGATAAATGTAGCCGGAGAGGGAGGCGCAGCCGAACTTTAAGATGAACAGCGGGCCCATGAGGTATTGCAGCCACTCGCCCGGGAACGGAATGGTGAGCCAGAAGAACGGGCTGCCGAGCAGGTAGAACGAATAGGAACCGATGAAATTGACGCCGAGGTCTGTTAAATGATTCCAGCCGATGTTGCCGGAACGAATGGCATCGTGCGCGATGCGGTAGAACGGCACCTGCTGCACATTGAAATCGCCGTAGAACAGAAAGCGGCCGCCGTCTACGATCATGAACGGCACAAAGATGACAAAGGCCAGAGCGAGGCCGAAAAGGAAGGAGAAGAGGAAATAATTGCCGCGCGGCTTTTGCTGGATGCGACCATCGCGCACATAAGATTTTGAGGTATCCAAGTGAATGTCCTCCTGTATGTGAATTTAGAATGAGGTTTCTTGTAAGCGTGGTTAAAAGTTTTTGATCGACCTTTTTTCAAATGAAGGTCAAACCGAACCTGCGGTTCGGTCGTGGGGTCTCGGGGTGAAGCCCAGAGTCGTCGTCCGCAGACGACGAAAACTTTTTTGCCTCCCAAAAATCAGGACTGGGAGAAACCAATGCTTCGCATTGCTATCAAACAGTCCGGTGGACTGTTTTTGCGCGGGAGACCCAATTAGGGGGTCTCCCGAAAGGCGTGTAACGCCTTTTTAAAAGAGAGATTCCCCGCATCTATATTTAAGCTCAGTATAACACAAATAAAGGGTAGATTAAAGGCAAATTCTAATTTTTAAGGAATTTTTATTGAAATGTGCGGGGCAGTTCGGTATTATAATATAAGTAAAATTAAAAATACAGAAAAATCAGAAGGATATAAAAATGAAAATCGGAAATCTGACTTTAAACGGTGTGGCGGCGCTGGCGCCGATGGCGGGCGCGACCGATCGGCCGTTTCGCGAGCTTTGCTGCTCGTTCGGCGCAGCGTACTGTGTGACGGAAATGGTCTCGACGAGGGCGCTGCAGTATAACTATAAAAAAACGCAGGAGCTCATCACGCTTGGCGAAAAGGAACATCCCGTCGCCATCCAGATGTTCGGTGACGACCCGCTCATCTTTGCATCTGCCGCAAAGCGCGCCGCAGCGGCCGGGCCGGATGTTATTGATATCAATATGTCTGGCATCTGTGAAAGTTGCTTAGAAAAAAAGGGGCTGTAAAGAAACCTAATCTTTTGGATTAGGCATTCTTTATAGCTTTTTTTGTTTTAACGCAAAAAGTAGCTCGAGGAATCGAACCTGGAGCTACTTTTTTGGTAATATATTACTGTTCGCATAATAAATTACATATGTATTCTATCACACGTAATGTATTTTTTATACCTTCCTACGCTATTGGAGCGAAGGAAATGGAAAAAATAGATAAATTATTTAATATCTTTAAGAAATCTGGAGTATTTGATTTAATAGATGATGTTTATTCAAAAGAATATCACAAAGGTGGCAGACCTTTAATTGACAGACACAAGCTAATAGTTTTAATTGCTTATGCGTATGCATTTAGACATACCTCATTGAGAGATATGGAAACTTTTTGTAAATTTGATCTAAGAGCTATAAATATTATGGATGGCGCTATCCCTTCGCATACTTCTATTGGTAAATTCTATAATGAGTTTATTGTTCCAAATCGTGATAGTCTATTCAGTAAGATAACTGATGCTATTAGAGATGAATGTAATATAGATTTTAATACAGCTTTTTTAGATGGCAGTAAGTTTGAAGCTGATGCAAATAAGTATAAGTTTGTTTGGAAGCCAACAAAATACCATCAAAAGTTGAGTGATAAAATAAGGATTATATTATCAAAATATGAATTGAGTAGAAATGTTCCTGAAACTGGAATCATACCGGCAACTACTATTGCAGACAAAATCACAAAATTTAATAATTTGATTTCAAACATAGATATATCTGATAAATCAAATAAGGAAATATTTAAGGATTATGAATTTTTAAAATCTGCTTTAATAAAATCACTAGAATATGAAGAAAAGGAGAAAATATGTGGACCAGATAGAAATTCATACTACAAAACAGATCATGATGCTACTGCTATGTGTTTGAAAAGAGACTATTATTCTGGATTGGGAACGAATACACATGCTGCATACAATACACAAATTATCGTTTGTAAAGGGCTGATTGCTACATATTATGTTTCTCAATCAAGATCCGATTTGAAAGATTTGATACCTGCTTTAGATAAATTTTATGAATCCTACAGTATTTATCCAAAATATCTATGTGCTGATTCAGGATATGGTTCATTAAATAATTATCGGTACTTACATGACCATAACATTGGAAACTATGTCAAATATTTTTCTTGGGAAGGAAATATAAGCGGAAGAAATCCATCACAATATGTATTGATAAATGAAACAGCTATTAGATGCTTAAATGGCAATATCGGTCATATTATAAAATTAGATAATAGGCATCCAAAAAAATCAAATTCAACATTCTTTAGAATAGACGGATGCAATTCCTGTGATTTTAAAGGTTACTGTAAGAGA
>OGOV01002375.1_pt1 | contig 14267 bp, 14 predicted proteins | sample 1552711 | NCBI WGS metagenome assembly OGOV01 (sample SAMEA2580216, study PRJEB22360) | human gut metagenome | biome: human gut; feature: human-associated habitat; material: faeces | place: Denmark | collected 2008/2010 | reverse complement strand
AAAGAAAAAAGCAGCATACAAAACCGGTCATTTCGCCGGATTGTATGCTGCTTGAAAAAAATAGAAAGGGCAGTCCTGCCCAGCTGTTTGCCGGACAGAACTGCCCTTTCTTAGGTGGCTGAATTTTAAAGGAAGTACACTTCTTACTGATCAATCGTATTTTCTTGACAATTTCAGCGGCACCTCAGAATTGGAAGGGCACCCGAAAGACAGAGGAAAAAAGTGATTCAATTTGTTTTTGTCATAGGTGATTTCAATTGGATATCGTATGTTTGCCCTATACTGGTAACACTTTTTCTTCTCTGAGAATATTTTATTCTTTGATATTTAGAAATAAATATTACCGGCCATATCAAAATTTAAACAAGTTATAATTTCAAATCGGTGATAGATGATTAGTGCATTTGAACAAATGAACAAAATCAAAAAGTAAGCTAATCATTTCTTATGATTTCTTCAAACGATAAATAAAAGAATTGAAATTGTATATTAGTATTTTTAACTTGTCAATCCACAATTTTTCCATCTTCGATACGAATTACCCTTTTGCATTGCTGTGCAATTTTCATATCATGTGTGACAATAATCACAGTTCTCCCGGCAGCATTCAGAGATTTGAAAAGTTCCATGATTTCCGCAGAAGTCTTGCTGTCAAGTGCTCCTGTCGGCTCGTCCGCAAGAATGATCGACGGTTCATTGACAATGGCTCTTGCAATCGCAACACGCTGTTTCTGTCCGCCCGAAAGCTTATTCGACTGGTGATGTGCAAATTTCTCCATCCCCACTGCTTGAAGGGCTTTCAGACATTTTTCCTTTTTCTCACTTACTTTGGACTTGGAAAAATCAAGAGGTAGCATGACGTTTTGAAGTGCAGAAAAATCATCCACCAATGCAAAATCCTGCATAACCATTCCAATTTTTTTGTTTCGGATTTGAGCAAGCTTTTTCTCTGAGCAGTTTTTTACAAGTGTATCGTCAATATAATACTCGCCGCTTTCATAGCTGTCAATGCAAGCTAAAATATGCAGTAATGTGGATTTCCCTGCACCGGATGTGCCGATGATCGCAACTAGTTCACCATCTGCAATTTTCAGATCAATTTTATGCAATGCCTGAAACGCATTCGTCTTACCTTGATTGTAAATTTTAGAAATCTGATGTAGCTGTATCATATCATTCTCCTTATTTGGTCAGAATTTGTTTGGGCGTATTTTTTCCGATAATCATGATTGGCATGAGCATAGACAGCAAAATATACAAGATCACAATGCACAGCAAAGACGCTACAGATATGGGATTCCAAATAATTTTCACATGATCCGACAATGCAGTAAATTGCAACAAAACGAGCAATGCACATGAAATGAGAATAGAAATTATTGCCAACACAGCAGATTCAATCATATTTATAAAAACACACTGTCGCCATCGTAATCCGCAGATATAATAAATAGAATAATCTTTTAATCGTTCCTTGACGGATAGGGCGGAACTGCTGATACTGCTTACAATCGTAAGGATCATCAGCACAATGATAATGGGTAATAAATTGTATACTTGTGCATAGAGATATCCCATACTGTTGGCATTCATGTCTTGTAATGGAATCGAGAATGCACATCCAAGTGATGTTAACTGATGCTGAATGTTTTCCATTTCTTCTTTTGTTGTATCTTCTGGAAAAGTAATAATAACTGATCCGTTGACAGCCTGTAAAATTTTTTGGTCATCTCCCCAGACGTCTGTTAGTTTTTCTATAGAATCAGAGGAAAATATCATGAGTGGTTCTTCTGCGATTTCATAACTATATGTTTCGTAAAACAATTGAAATGTGTCCGTGCCGTCTCTTGCAGAAGAACCAGGAATTTTAACACCGTCTTTCAAAATTCCAACTACTTTTACTGTTGTACTCAAACCATTTGGATACTGCGAGTAATTTATCGGGATTGTATCTCCAACCTTCCATCCATAATCATTTTCAGAGATCACAACTTCAAGCTCTGTCGCATCAGCACTTGTATGCAACCATCGCCCATCCGACAATGCTGGAGCATAATTTTCAATAATAGAATCACTGTAAGAAATGGATCTGCAATTTTGGCTTTCATCGGCTGGATATGCCAATACCGTATGACACGCTGCAATGGACTTTGCATCATCAAAATAATTTTGCATTTCACTGCCATCCATATAAATCTTGTCCATTGATTCCATAAAATAATGATATTGTTCTTCTTCCGATGCTGTATTTTGATTATAATAGCGCCAATTTTCTAAATCACCATTTGCAAATTCACTAAAAATGCAATAGAATCCTTTTGATTGAAAAAATTCCTTAAAGGGGGTATAGTATTGATATCGTATCAAAATAGAGGAGACCATGATCATCGTTATCACAATCGTTGCGATCATTTGCAGCATGATCACTACATGAACAAAAAAGTTATGCCGTATATTTTTGCACGCACTTTTGAACAGGATCATACTTTTCCCTCCTTATATTCCAGAATAATTTCTTTTTTTACATTATGATATATCAGAATAGACAGAACAATTGTAATAACAATAATATAGATCAGGAATATCCCCACAAATATTACCGGGGAATACGCATCCATCATATATTCGAAAACATATTGAAAGACAAATTTCAGTAACGCATAGAATATGAGAAATCCAATGGCGTAAACAACAATAGAGATCAGAAGACATTCGCCCAGATAGATCTGTGTAGCTTGCCATTTTGTGCATCCACAGATACGCATAATGGCAAGATTTTTATTGCGTTTTTTCAGCATGAATAAATAAAGAATGGCTAGATTTATACCGGATAACAATGCGATCAGAATGGAGATCACCATGATATTATTATACAAATATATGGAATCGGTATCCGGAAACTGCCAATCCGGAAAAGACAGTACACCTGGAAGAACCGCATCTGCCGTATTTACCAGTTCTTCATATATGCTTCTCGTAATATTCGATTGAAATGAAATACTAAATCCATTTACCTCTAAAGAATCCGGAACAGTTAAAAAAGGAACAACAGGGCATCCACTGCCTCCGTTATATTCTCCGATTACTTTATATGTATTTCCGAATAATTCGATTGTATTTTTGCTCTTTTGAATACTCAAAGTAGGGGTATTCCATCCAGATCCATCATTGGCAACCAGTGCAACATATGCTCCAGATGCCTCTTCTTCATTTGTGAAATACCTGCCGCTCAGAAGAATACCATTTTTTTCATAAGCTTCCTTTGTCACTTCAGAGATTTGACATACATGATCGTAATAATTGAATCGCATATGGAACGTTCCATAATCATCTGGATTATATTTGTCCAATTCTGCGCTTACATGGATTACAAGGGTATTCTTAAGGCATTCCGGACGTATTGCTTCCAGGTAAGCCTGAATTTGCCCTTTCGTAAGGACACATTTCTCAGAAATCTCTGGTGTGATTTCTGTCAGCTCATAAGTAACCTCGTTTTTCTGAACGTGGTAATTCTGGTATAAGCCATAGCAGAAATTCAAGACAATGGAGGAGCTTAAAATGCATAACACCATAATAAAAAAGATTATTTTTTCGTGGACAATAAATTCTTTTAAATTTTTGAAAATGTAACGCATAGAATTTCAATCATCTCCTATCGTAAAATATTTTTATTTAGCAAATCCGCTTTGTTCGACAAAGACTTACATATAACTTGTTAACCATATCTGTAATGAAAGCAGTAATTGGGTTGAAATATGAAATTTGCAACTGCATTTTCCTATCTTTTCATCTTTTTATTTTTCTGCAATTTATCTGTAGTGACTTTTTATTGTAAAAATAAGAGTTGCCTTTAAATACTTGTTTCAATCTATAATTCAAACAAGACTCAAAGGCAACCTTACATATTATGTATGCTTGCTAATAATTTGAATAGCTTTAATCGTAATTCAGATGCATTTGTTCCACAATTTTCTTGACATTGAACCCCTATGACTGTGGATTATGGTAGAAGAAACAAATAGTACTATAGCACTTCTGTTTGACATCAATCAAATTCCGCAACATAAACACTTGCATAATAGCTCAAATTTTTATTAGCAATCGCACATTATATACGTACTATTGTAGAATATGTCAGAAAATAAGAAACAACTATATTACAATAGTACCCTTTAGTTTACATATTTTACGAATGATGTTGCTAATCCAGCAGAAGAATTTGTGCTGTTACTAACGGCTCCATACATCTTGAAATTATAACCATTTGATTTGTAGGAGCTTTGTGAAGCTCTTGCAATTGTACCATATCCACCATTTTTGGAAGCATAATATGCTGTAACATATGCTCCAGTGTTGTCTTTATAAACTGTGATAGACGCTGATGTGGTACGAGTTCCAGACGAACAGAGGTTTGTTGTTTTTGCATATGCTGCATTGCTTGACTCCCATTCAAATGCGCCATATGAATCAGATACTACGTTAGGAGCAGCACTTGCAGTAAGATTGCATACTGCAGAAGTCGCCAGTGTAGTTACAACCATAATCGCAGCTACAATTTTTCTAACCTTTGTCATAATAATATTCCTCCTTTGTATGTATTTCTCAAAAGAAGCCATCTTTCTACGCTCTAACCCAAGATCTTGTACGTACATATTCAGAGCAAAAAGAATGATAACTTCAATGTGAAATCTGAAATCACTCTGCTTTACTTCTTCAGATTCTGCAGAGCCTTCGGTTCCTTCGGCTGGTGACAACTTCCCCAAGAAGCTGTTCCTGCAGCCTTAACTGCGGCACTTTTTCCAATGCCAGCAATCTTTTTCAGTACTGCATTCTGGATCTTACTCATATTCATTCCCCCCTTTTCTGTTTTTTGATATTAAAATTAGTACTGCAATGCTGAACAATGTATACGCAATCAAAGCCGAAACTTTAGGAAAAAATACATATAAACCACAGCTCAATGCTTCCAAAATAATTATAGCAATCAGAGCTACTTTGTGATTCCTTTTCTTTTGTTCCTTCGTTAAAGGCTTGTTCGGATTTTCTACCGGTGTATATTTCCATACGCTCAGCAATGCAAAAACTAACATTAATCCGTGTATGGTTAGGCTATACATTTCACTCATATCACTGAGTTTTGTCATACCTAACGTAAAGAATGTGATCCCTGCAAATGTAATGTTACATTTCAGGTATGAATCTGCATGGTAACCGCCAGTCCACTGACGAACCATAACAAATACTACATAGTATAATACGGATAAGAAAAACATATTTAGAACTATTCCGATTGCCACTGTAATTAACAATCCTAAAGTTGTTGAAATTAAAATTTCAAATCCATATTGATAAACTTCGACTTCTTGTTCCGCAATCACTTTTTTTTCGCATAAAAAATGCGATATGGACTTTCCAAGAAATGTGATGATTTTTATCACCTTCTTTCCGATAAGTCAATCATATCGCATTTTGTCGTAAAAATCAATACTTTGTTCCCCAAATGCAGGTTTTAGTCCCCCAAATGCAGATTTTCCTCTATTGGAAGAAGAATATCTACATAAAACATCCCTTCTTTCTCATAAAAATCAATCAATCCATTTCGTTTTGATACAAGATCCGTAACAGAACGCAGTCCCCAGCCGTGCAGCTTTTTATTTGCTTTTTCTGTTTTTAATTCCTGATTCTTCTTCAAAACAGATGCGGCAATTGTATTTCTGACCACAATCCGATAATAGCCTGCCTCTTCTGAAATTGTCAGAAGTATCTGTGCATTTGACGGATTTTTCTCACAGGCTTCTATGGCATTGTCCAGCAAATTAGACAGCATGATGCTAAGATCGAACTCCAAATCATGGGGAATTTGAACGACTAACCGCAATGAGGTATCGATTCCTTTGGATTGTGCATCATTGAATTTTGCATTTACAACCGCATTTAACATGGTACTTGAGCATTGTACTTGAGACAAAATTGTATTTACCTTTCGTTCTTTGAATTGTTTCGCATACTCCAATGCTCCGGAACAGTCCCCCTGTTCTATCATACCGCATAAACAGTCGATCCCATTCCGAAAATCGTGACGAAGAATCGAGATTTCTTCATACTGCTGCTGCAAATGCTGCATTTCATCTTGCTGCCGCTGCAACTGGATTTCCATAATATCCCTTTCTTTTTCAATTTGACTCGTGCGGTTCATCTTTCTCAGAAATATAAAAATAACAACATCTAATCCAGACAGAAGCAATGCAATTGCAAGATAAACATACGCTGTAAAATAGTCATTCACAATCACAAGATGAATTGCAAACCCAATAAAAAGTGTAAAAAGAAAAGCCGATAAAATGATAATCCATTCATTTCGTTTAAAATGATATTCTTCTTTTTTCCGAAATGACAATATAAACTGCGTAGATGCAAAAAATAATAATTTTGTAAGAAATAAGCAGGCAATACGCTCTACGTTCTGTGAATCTCGAAGTTGAAGCATTGAAATGTCTGTAATTGCACTAATTGCTGACATTACCGGAAGGTTGATAAAATATACTAAAACGTAATTGATTACGGAAATCAGAATTTTCTCAAAGATGTTTCCTTTCAAAAAAATCGTAGAAAACGCAATCTCAATCAACAGACAACTGGAAATCAAAAATGTTTCGTTTGCTATTCCGAAAGTTCCTGCCATATCTGTTGCAAACAACAACGAAAACAAGAGAAGCCATTTCAGAATCCGATAATCTTCCGATCGAAACTTAAAGTATTGGATCAGCATTCGTGTAACGATCATACATTCCACGATAACTGCAAGAATTTCTGTACATTGCCAAATCATAATACACCCTCCTCCCGAATCAATCGCTGATACTGTAATTTTACTTCCTCACTTCTGCCTCGGCTTAATGGTATTTTATCTTGACAATTTTTCAGGTACACCTGATCTCCTTTGATTTGTAAAATCCAAGCATAATTCACCAGATAACTTCTATGTACTCGAATAAAGCCTTTTTCTGCAAACTGTCTTTCCAATTCATTCATCGTGTATGTGTGCATTGCAAGCCGAATCGATTTCTTTTGTGCAGTTACAAAATAGATATCATGTCGAATGGAATAGAAATATGCAATGTCTGAAACTTTTTGTTCGAGTGTCCTCTGCTGATCTAAATCAAGTTGAACTATAACAGATTTCGTTTTTAAGGCAGCACAGAAAGAAGAAATCATTTCCTGTGTATCACTGAGAAGTTTATTCTTGCGAACAAAACGATACGCATTATAGCGAAATGTTTCAAATACGAAATCATCATGGCTGGACACAAATACAAGTGTCGTATCCACCCCATTGTCACGGAATTTAGAAGCAAGCTGGATTCCGGACAGCTCCGGCATATCAATATCCAGAAAAATGAGATCATAGGACGTTTTTTCACAATGTTCTAAAAATCGTCTGGCATCTGTGTATGTATCAATTTTGCAGCCTACATTATGCTCCTGAAATAATTCTGAAACTCTTTTCTGGTATGTTTGAAGAAACATGGTTTCATCATCGCACATTGCAACTCGAATCACGTAATATGCCCCTTTCTTAGCTTTCTCTCTCTATTTCCATAATACCATAAAATATCCCAAAAAGCAAGAAGAATAGATGGTTTATTACTGGAGATACTAAAAGGAAAGAAGCATTTTTGTTTCGTAAAATCCGCCCATTTATTTGCAGAAATTTCAGACAAAACAGCATCGAATCTGCTATCATTATAGCAGATTTTCAGAAAAAGTAAAGTATATATTTCTGAAAATTCATGAATAAATCATCAGAATCGGAGAAAAAGCAGGAGTTTTCTTGCTTTGAACAGTCCGAAAACTTGTCAGGAGGGATTTCAAATGCCGAGAAGAGGCAGCAACATTTACAAGAGAAAAGACGGTCGGTTTGAGGGACGTGTCCCGATTGGTCATAAGGAAGATGGGTCGCTGAAATACAAATTTGTGTATGCCAGAACGCTTTCCGAGGTAAAGGAAAAGATGGCACAATTTCGAGCTGTTTTGCAGAGCCAGCCAGTTTCTGCTTTGAAATTGACCGTGGCAGAGGCATCTCGTCAATGGCTTTCTGCGGCAAAACTGCGTGTGAAACCGTCTAGTTATGCGCACTATGAGAATGTCATTCGCAATCACATTCTTCCGGATCTCGGAACAAAGTATCTCACAGATATGACAACACATCAGCTGAATGATTTTGTCTATGAGAAACTGCAAAGCGGTCGATTATGCGGAACTGGCGGACTTTCCGCTCGGTTTGTACAGGATATTATGCGGGTTTATCACAGCATAGAACAGTATGCAATGCAGGAGTATCACATTCAGGGAACGCATTTCACCATGCCAAAAGCGGAGAAAAAGCAGCTGGATGTGCTGTCTTCCGAGGAACGAAAGAAGCTGGAACAGTATCTACTGCAAACAGGACTGACCATTGATTTGGCGATTCTGCTGTGCTTGTTCACTGGCTTGCGTGTAGGCGAATTGTGCGGCTTGCAGTGGAATGATATTGATTTTGAAAACGGAACGCTTTCTGTAAAACGAACGGTGCAGAGAGTCTATCGAAACGGCAGTTCTGAGGTGCTGATCGGCTCTCCCAAAAGCAGAACTTCTGTGCGGATAATTCCGGTTCCGTCCTTCTTGTTGGCGTTGCTGGAAAAGAAAAAGCGACAGGATTTTCTGTACTTGATTACTGGGAAAAGCAAACCGGCAGAACCGAGAACGATGCAGTATCGGTTTCAGAAAATCCTGAAATTCTGTGGTATCCGAAAGGTTCCATTTCATCTGCTTCGACACACTTATGCTACAGATTGTATTGCCCATGGGTTTGATGCAAAGACGCTGAGTGAATTGCTGGGACACGCAGATGCCAGTATTACGCTGAATCGATATGTGCATTCCTCTATGCAGATGAAGCAGGAATATGTAAAGCGACTGCAATTGACGGGATAATGTTTCGCCGTCAAAAAATCGTATGGAAAATGCAAAAAGTATCGGAAACAGCGTGACTTTTTAGGCTTGAATGGTCAATGGGCGGATTTTACGAAGAAATCTACATTTCATAGAAAAAACCATGCTAGGAAGAAATGCTCTCCCAGCATGGTTTTTTATCGTTCTGGATTTGTTTCCTGATACGTTCTCAGCTTGTATGCGTTGTGTCAATTTCAATTTCGTGTATTTCTGATCTTATCCTGACTTGTTCCCGCATACAGAAAAAAAGCATCTCAGCTACCTTTCAAATATCCTCTAAAAAGAAAAAAGTGCCGAAAAATCAGCACTTTTTCACCCATCATCCTTACTTTCTTGACATCAATACCACGCACTCAACGTGGAACGATACGTATGATTTGATGTCAGGTTTATTTTTGCTTCAAAATTTAAGTTCGCGGTAATACGCAAACCCTTTTTTAGGTTCGTGGTAATATACTTTAAAATTACACAATCGATTCAATTGGAATTTCATCGCTTTTATTATACCATAATTCCTTTTGTAATTCAACATAATCCTCCACAGTTATTAAAATATCATAGTGATACTTTTCTTAAATGTGTAATTACAATACTATCAAACAATCCAAATAAAGTTTCCAAATCAATGCTATTGTTCTTGTTTCTAGTTCAAACTTATCATTTATAAGTTCTGAATCCTCTTCATCAGCGATAACAAACTGATTATTTGTCGGTCTGTGGTTGGTTTTGCTAAAGGTTTAACTCCATTCTACACGACTGGCTAAAAACTCTTATTTTGATACAAATGCGACCTTGTTTGGTACAATACTAGCATAGTCCAAACTGCTGACACAGTGGTGACAGGCTATGCTTATTTTAGTATAATGAGAAGGCAATGGACTGACGGTTACTCCTTAGAACTCAGCGTTCGTAATAGAAAGCGTCAGCCGCCTTCTTATTATCAAATTCGATTAAGCAGGTTATACCCGCTGTGTAAGTTCACAGCAGCGTTCGCGTAACTAACCAAAATGAATTTTAATAAGCTCTTGAGCGGAAACATTACAAATCTTTTCAGAAAGCAGGTATCACTATGATCAGTATAGGCATTGATATTTCAAAAGGGAAAGTACGGTTTGCATCATGAAACCGAGTGGTGAAGTTGTCAAACCACCTTTTGAAATAGATCACGCTGTTGAAAAACTGGATTCTTTGGTTTCTCTTATCAATTCATTTGATGAAGAAGCTCGTGTAGTTTTAGAAGATACAGGACATTATCATCTGCCTGTTGCTTCTTATCTTTCATCACACGACATTTTTGTTTGCTGTATCAATGCTTTACGAATGAAGAAGTACTGTGCCCAAAGCATTCGCCATGCCAAGACTGATAAGATTGACGCTGTACGCATTGCATCCTTTGGCATCACATACTGGTCTGAGTTGACCAAATCTTATGACACACCGGATACATATGCTGAACTGCGTTTTCTTGCACGGCAGTACTATCAAATCACCTCTATTCTCGTGAAGGCAAAAGTGAATTTCAGTAATCTGTTGGATTAGGCTATGCCGGGAATATCTGATATTCTTCAAAACCAAGGTAATAATCATAAACTAACTGAATTTGTAAATCGATACACTCATTTTCAAGTTATACTCGATATGGGCGAAAAAAATTTACAGCAGATTACTGCAAGTGGGCAAAGAAAATGGGATACCATTGCAACGAACGAAAGGTGGCAGAAATCTACGCCCTTGCTCCAAACGGTATCCCATCGCTTCCTAACTCCCAATCGGTCAAAATTGCTATTAGAGAAGCCATTAAGATGATTCACTCAACAGAGGAATCATGCAATACCATCTTAGCACAAATGCAGGCTCTTTGCAAGGTCTTGCCAGAATATTCTGTTGTCAGAGATATGAACTGTATCGGTGATGTTCTTGCACCACGTATTGCCGAGATAGGCGATGTACGCCGTTTCAAAAACAAGCATTCTCTTATCGCTTATGCAGGCATTGATGCTCCGCCTTATCAATCGGGATCGTTCAACGCTTCGGAACGTAAGATATCCAAACGAGGTAACACCTACCTTCGTAAGACCGAATACAAGATCATGCAGTCACTTATCCAGCACAAGCCTGCTAACGATCCCGTCTATGATTTTATACAGAAGAAACGCAGTGAAGGCAAATGTGGCAAAGAAGCCATGATTGCGGGCTTAAACAAATTCCTTCGTGTTTACTACGGAAGGGTCATGGAACTGTACTCTGATTTGTACCCTCCTTCGAAAACACGTATAAAACAGGCGTTTGAAATTCTGCTTTCATACGTCAGCTTTGTTATATCCTGTTTTCAATGCTACATTTCTACAGCTTAGTTTTCAACACCTCAACTTTGGCTATTTTGCCTATTGATTTTTCTTAGCAGGTTTGGAACTATTTTAGCACATTTTTATCGGCGATCCAATGTTAGAGCGTGGTTGGCGGTTATGGAAAAGGATATGTAATTGAAAAAAAGCCTGTGGAGTACTATCAGATAGTATGCCTCTCCACAGTCTTCTATGCTTTTTATTCCAGTATAAAATATTATTCAAATATTAAATAATATTTTATGAACCTGTTCCGCTATATTTCATTGCACCATGCATCCATATTTTATAGCTTATAAAGAAAAATACAATTCCGATAAGAGGCGAAAGCCACGATAATATTGGCACTTCCTGTGGATGCAGTATCACAAGACTTGGATAATACGCAATAAATGCTATTGGCATAACAAACGTGAAAACAAATCTAAATACAGGACTAAAAATAGTTACAGGGTATTTCGCATAATCCTTGAAACGGAACACAAGATCAAGAATATAAAACGAGTTCTGTATCCAGAAACAAGCTGCAGCCGCTGCATTTTGCAGTGCAATCATAACAAGCGATGCCGTAATCAAAAATACGAATATCTTAAGGAACATCATTGGGGTAAATACAATCCCAATCTTTATCCACGAATAAACAAGCATGACTATTCCGAATATAAACTGTCCGAGTCCCTTTATATCAAACACTTCAGACTGATAATAAAAGAACAGATTAATTGGACGGAAACAATACTTAATAAAATCGCCAGAATAAACATATTGTCGCAAACTCCAGTTGTTATCAAAAAAGCATTGTACAGGAGTGAGCGAAATCAATGAAAATCCATATAAAAACAGCATTTCGTAATAGCTCCATCCGTTTATTGATGGGAAATTACGAAACAAAATCCAAAAGCTCACAAACCCTGAAATATTTGTAAAAATCATTCCCAAAGTTGAGATAATGAAATCTGCTCGGTAGCTCATTTTACTTTTAAGATCCTGTGCAAGTATCTTACCGTATATCCGAAAATAAAAGACTAAATTTTTTCGTTTCATAACTTAGCCTCCATTCACAGTGATATGTCGCAATGATGATTTCCAGAACAACTTGCTTATAATCATCATCACGCTACACCACAAAAACTGTGTGCCGAAAGTAATCAGTAATATCTTAGGCTGAGGATTACTGTTAAGAAGAATGGAAAGTGGAGCATCATATATTGACTGAAATGGAAGAAAATACACAACCTTTTTCAGCGCTTCAGGGAAAAAGGCAAGAGGAATTGTCGCACCTGAAAACAGAAGTACGATTATCTGCTTCATAATATTAATTCCCCATATTGATTCAGTATAAAGGCATATTGTTCCAACAATAAAATCAATACTGTAATTGATAGAAACAGCCATTACTACAGATAAAACAAAATAAATCAAATTCAGTCCGATATGGATTGCTCCATGTGTAACGATAGTCACCACAATAAATGTTGGCAGAAACGTCAAAATAAACTGCGTTATGAACGAGCCTGAATATGACCAAAACATATATTTTCTATACTCAATCGGTTTTAACAAATCAAGTACTATCCTTCCAGATTGAATACTTCGCCCGATCTCCCAGACAATATACATCTCCATAAAATTAAAAAGTGCTGTAGCAAGGACAAGATAAAGCAAGGTATCGTTAAATGTCATACCATTCACAACATCTGTGCCTGCAGAAGCGTAAATCGCTTTCCATAAGAAGTACACAACTATCAGGTACAGAAGATTTCCTATGATCATCACAACAAATGATAATCTAAATTGTAATGCTTCAATTATTCCTGCACGGGTGAGAGTGAGGTATTTTTTCAGACTCATTTCACACCCTCCTCGTAAATCTTTTTTATAACCTCCTCGGTAGAAATCTCTTCAAGCTGCATATCACGAATATCAAGTGTTTTTTGCAGTGAAGCAAGCACATCGATTACTTTTACTTTTTCCTCATCAACAAGAATAGATATCCATTCTTCATCAGCTGAAACGGAGAAATCAGGAACTTTTCTTTGAATAGTCTTAGATTGTAATTTAAGATCACCATCCATACGTATTTTTAATGTACGATATGAACCGAAAAAATTCTTCAAATGTTCAATATCATTATTATATAGCATTTTTCCTTTATCGATAATAACTATACGCTGACAAAGAGCGTCAACATCACCCATATCATGAGTAGTAAGAATAACTGTAGTTTTCTTTTCTTTATTGAGTGCATGAATAAGAGTTCGTATCTTTGCCTTCATGGAAACATCAAGTCCAATAGTAGGTTCGTCAAGAAATACTATTTTCGGATTATATAAAAAGGCTGCTAAAATATCACTTAAAGTACGCTGACCGAGGGACATTTGCCGGACAGGTTTATGCAACAGTTGATCAATATCCACAAGTGAATGATACAATTCAAGCATACCATTATAGTCTGCATCAGATATCTGATATATATCTTTCAATATCTTAAATGATTCAACAAGAGGCAACGCCCACCACAACTGGGAACGCTGACCAAATACAACGCCTATTTCTTGTGCATTTTTTGTCCTGTTCACATAAGGTACATTTCCACCAACTAATATCTCTCCTGAGGTTGGCTCAAGAACACCGGTCATCATCTTTATTGTGGTCGATTTTCCTGCACCGTTTGGACCAAGATAACCAACAATCTCACTCTGCTCGATACTCATAGAAATGTTATCAACAGCTTTTACGATCTTGTAATCACGTGAAAACAAATCCTTCAGGCTTCCTTTCAAACCCTCACGACGATTCAGGACTTTAAATTCTTTTGTAATGTTTTTAATCTCAATAATTGCTGACATATAACTCCTTTCTTACTGAAAAATTGCTTTCTATCTTATAATATAAAAAAATTACAGAATAATGATCGTTTTTCATGATAAT
>OGOV01002372.1_pt1 | contig 14286 bp, 13 predicted proteins | sample 1552711 | NCBI WGS metagenome assembly OGOV01 (sample SAMEA2580216, study PRJEB22360) | human gut metagenome | biome: human gut; feature: human-associated habitat; material: faeces | place: Denmark | collected 2008/2010 | reverse complement strand
TATATCGCGCCGCTACAACCAACTACCTTTGCTGCGATCAAGCCCTGGAGGATTCATCAGGAGCTGGCCGTATAGGACTTACCCATTTTTATTTTGCGAGTGCAAAGGTAGACATTATTTTCAAAACTACAATACTTTCGAATACTTTTTTTTGATTTTAGCAGAAAAAATACATTTTTCACCCATAACTATAGGACGGATTCCCGTAAAAGAAGTACTTTTGTGCACTTATTAATAAAGAATGACGAATTATAAACCGACTTTGCAGGAATGCGCCATGCGCTATGGTACGGGCATGGGTCTTTTATGGGCCTTCAAATTCATGCTCTTCCCGTTAGGATTGAGAATACCTTTCCTACAATTACTTTTTATAGTCCTGACTATAGGAGTACCCTTTTTAGGATACATATTTGCCAAAAAGTTCAGAGAACGGCATTGTGACGGAAGCATCACTTTTTCACGTGCGTTTCTATTCACTACCTTTATGTATATGTTCGCCTCTCTATTTGTAGCGGTAGTGCATTACATCTACTTCCGCTATATAGATGGCGGATTCGTATTCGAGGCATACCGTTCCATCTTAAACCAGTTCAAAGAAACTGCCGGAACCGAACTGACAACCTCACTGAACCAATTCGAAGAAGCGATAGATTTACTGTCGGGACTTACCCCGCTGGAAATGACATTTCAACTGATATCACAAAATATGTTTTACGGGATGCTAATGGCTATCCCTACGGCATTGATCGTGATGCGTAAAAAGAAAAATGAATAAAAGATGGATATATCTGTAGTTATTCCTTTGTATAACGAAGAAGAATCTTTGCCGGAACTATTCGCATGGATTCAACGTGTAATGGATGCCAACCGTTTCAGCTATGAAGTAATTTTTGTCAATGACGGCAGCACCGACCACTCCTGGCAAGTGATAGAGAAACTACGCTCGGAGTCGGACAACGTAAAAGGTATCAAATTCCGCCGGAACTACGGCAAGTCCCCTGCCTTGTATTGTGGTTTTGAAAAGGCGCAAGGTGATGTGGTGATTACAATGGATGCCGACTTGCAGGACAGCCCGGACGAAATACCGGAATTATACAGAATGATTACAGAAGATGGCTACGACTTAGTATCGGGATACAAGCAAAAACGCTATGACCCGTTATCAAAAACCATTCCGACCAAACTATTCAACGCCACAGCACGTGCCGTTTCAGGCATCAAGAACCTGCACGACTTCAATTGCGGACTAAAAGCTTATCGTCGTGATGTCGTAAAGAACATCGAAGTATACGGTGAAATGCACCGCTATATCCCCTATCTGGCAAAGAATGCAGGTTTTCCTAAGATAGCCGAGAAGGTAGTACACCATCAGGCACGAAAATTCGGTAAAACAAAATTCGGCGGATTAAACCGTTTCTTCAATGGTTATCTAGACCTCATTACTCTGTGGTTTTTATCCAAATTCGGTATCAAGCCGATGCACTTCTTCGGGTTTATGGGATCATTGATGTTTATTCTTGGTTTCATTTCCGTCATTATCATCGGAGCGAACAAACTATATGCCTTGTCACATGGTTTACCTTATATATTAATTACTGATTCTCCTTACTTCTATCTGGCCCTAACTTTGATGATTTTGGGAACCCAACTGTTTCTGGCTGGATTCATAGGAGAATTGATAGCCCGGAATGCTCCTGAACGCAATAATTATAAAATAGAGAAAGAGTTTTAAAATGAAGAAACTACCAGCCATTATCTTATTGCTCCTGATTACCGTAAGCACCTTGATGCAAAGCTGTGGGGAAAGCGATTGTCCGCTTACCACCAATTCCTTTGCCCATTTCGACTTTCTGGATGCAGAGACACACCAAGCTGTAAAATTCAGTCCGGCTTTTGACGTCACTGGATTTATCACTACCGATGTGATTGTACGTGACACACTGGAAGATGGAACTATTAAGGAAACCGTAGTAAAAGACTCATTGATGAATGACACGATATTCAATAAAGCGGAAAGCAGTATGAGCCTGCCTTTGAGTTATACATCAAAAACTACCTACGTATTGCATTATACGGAAAAGATGCGTGACACTATCACACTCATTCACCAGAATATCCCCTACTTGCAGAATATAGAATGTGGCACCATGATGTTTTATAAAGTGGAAGACATTAAATACACCACCTATAACCTAAAATCTATCGAGATTGTAAATTCGGACATCAATAATGAAGAAAAAAAGAATTTCAACATATATTACGTTGTTAACGCTACTGAGTAGTATGCTGTTGTACAGCCCCACACTGGCGGCACAAGAAAAAAAAACAACCATAGAGGAAGAAAAGGTACCCTTCTATCAGGGAACTACTATCGGTGTAGATATATTTGGCCTAGGAAGCAAAATTTTTGGAGGTGACATTACAAGTACAGAAATCAGCGTGGAGGTCAATTTGAAAAACCGTTATGTCCCCGTAGCTGAAATTGGATATGGAACCACCGACACTACTGATGATGGTACCAATATACATTATAAAGCCTCAGCTCCTTATTTCCGCATAGGCATGAACTACAACTTCTTTTTCAAGAAGCCCTATCTGCCTGGTTTTCTATATGGAGGCATACGTTACGGATTCACCTCTTTTTCATACGATGTAGATGCTCCGACAATGAAGGATCCTACATGGGGATTTCCTGAAATACCTTTCAGTTATGACGGAATTAAAACCACAGTAACCTGGGCAGAACTGCTGGCAGGAATAAAGGTAAATGTGTACAAGAATTTCTACATGGGATGGTCACTACGTTACCGTATACGCATGAACATAAAAAAGGCGGAACACACCGAGCCTTGGTATATTCCCGGTTTTGGAAAAAACAACTCGACTAACTTAGGAGTAACATACAGTTTAATATACAAATTACCATTTTAACCAATGACAACTTTAGAAATATGGCTCCTTGCCATCAGTCTTGCTATGGACTGTTTCACAGTTTCCATAACAAGCGGAATTATCATGCGTCGCATTTGCTGGCGCACTTTTTTTATTATGGCATTCTTCTTCGGCCTTTTCCAGGCTGTCATGCCGCTTATCGGCTGGTTGGCCCCCAGCCGATTCAGTCACCTGATAGAGGATTATGACCATTGGATCGCTTTTGGGTTATTGGCCTTTTTGGGAGGGCGTATGATAAAAGAGAGCTTCAGCAATGAAGACAAACGCTGCTTCGACCCCACTAAATTAAAAGTGGTTGTTACGCTGGCTATAGCAACCAGCATTGATGCTTTGGCCATCGGTATATCATTTGCTTTTGTAGGAATAAACTCTTTCACTTCTATTCTTTCTCCTATTGTCATCATCGGCTTTACCTCTTTTGTTATCTCAACATTAGGAAGTCTGATAGGTGTATTTTGCGGCAAGCGTTTCAACCTGCGCATGGAATTATGGGGAGGTTTGGTTTTGATTATTATCGGCGTTAAAATTTTAATAGAACATTTATTTCTTTCTTAACTAAAATACAGGTATGAATAAAAAAAAATTAGCATGGCAATTGCCGTTTCTAGCAATTCTGATAATAGGAACAATTATTATTCTAAAAAAGCAAGCCCCTTTCCGTACGGATGAAGGCTTTGTATTCGGTACAGTATACAAAATCACCTACCAGTCCGAAGATAATCTGAAAGAAGAAATAGAAACTGAACTGAAGAAAGTGGACAACTCCCTCTCTCCTTTCAATCCGAATTCCGTAATCACCCGCGTAAACCACAATGAAAAGACGGAAGTTGACAGTTTTTTCGTACATGTATTCCATCTCTCAAAGAAAATATCCGATGAAACCCATGGAGCCTTTGATATCACCGTCGCACCTTTGGTAAATGCATGGGGATTCGGATTCAAAAAATCTACAGGAGTGGATTCACTGATAGTGGACAGCTTACGCCAAATGATAGGATATCAAAAAATAGATTTACAGAACAACCGGATAATGAAAAAAGACCCTCGTATAATGCTGGATTGCAGCGCTATAGCCAAGGGATTCGGAGTAGATGCAGTAGCAAGGCTATTGGAACGTAAAGGGATAAAAAACTATATGGTAGATATAGGCGGTGAAGTAGTGGTAAGAGGCAAAAATTCCAAAATGAACGCTTGGCGTATCGGCATAAACAAACCTGTAGATGACTCCTTGTCAGTAAACCAGGAGTTACAGACTGTGCTTGCCATTAGTGATGTAGGTATGGCAACATCAGGGAATTATCGTAATTTCTATTACAAAGGTGGAAAGAAATATGCACATACCATAGACCCACGCACCGGATATCCAGTACAACATAGTATCCTGTCATCCACTGTCATTGCAAAAGATTGCGCCAGTGCCGATGCATACGCTACTGCTTTCATGGTGATGGGACTGGACTCAGCCAAAGCATTTTGTGAAGCACATCCTGAACTGGATGCTTATTTTATTTGCTCAGGCGAAGGAGATAAATATGAAACTTATTTTACAGACGGAATGAAGAAATTCATCATCAACGAGAAATAGACACCAAAGGAGCGTATCAAAATATCAAACAGCTACCATTCAAATGGAATGATACCGGAACTCACCACAGATTAATATCCATTCAACACAAAGCAGTTGGTTTCCAATAAAATATCTATGGTGAGTTCCGACATTATTATCTGTAAAAAAACAGCATATTACTGAGCTTTCTGAAACTGCTCTATCAATAAAGTCAGATTAGCAGTAAATAAACGCGCTGATATTGCCAACAAAATGATTCCAAAAAACTTACGAATAACATAAATTCCACCTTTACCCAAGAAACGTTCGATGCGATCTGTCAACTTCAACACTACATAAACCCAAACCATATTCAATATCAAGGCTACAACAATATTTACAGGAGCATACTCCGAACGTAGGGAAAGCAACGTAGTAAACGCTCCCGCACCAGCCAATAACGGAAAAACCAAGGGGACTAAAGTCGCTTCCTTGATAGGACCTTGATTCTTGAATATCTCGATATCCAGAATCATTTCCAAAGACATGAGAAAAATAACAAAAGCACCCGCCACGGCAAACGAAGCAATATCAACTTGAAATAACTTCAGCATCATATCCCCTGCATAAAAGAAACCTATCAATAAAGCAAAAGAAATGCCGGTAGCTTTATTAGCATTGACATTTCTCCCTTTCTGCTTAAGATTCAATATAATAGGAATAGATCCGATAATATCAATGACAGCAAAAAGCACAATAAACGCACTTAAAAATTCTTGAAAATCAAATGATCCAAACATAAACTCCTCCTTTTTTTGAATGCAAATATATTTATTTTTTATACAGTCCGCAAGTATTCTGCTTTTAAACATTAGGAGACGGTAAGAAACAATAAAAAAAATAAAAGTTCTTCCACCTATAAATAATAAATCTCGTTTTATCGTTACCTTTGTATGTTAAACTATAACTTAACGAACAACAGAACTTATGGAAATTACAATGTATGATACACTTTTACAACTCCCTCTCTTCCAGGGATTATGTAAAAATGACTTCACCAATATCATAGGCAAGGTAAAGCTACATTTTCGTAAATACAACGCCGATGATATCATTGTGGAACAAGGTGCACCTTGCACTCAATTAATCTTTCTCTTAAATGGGGAGATAATCTCCCAAACAACCGATAACCGACATTCATACGCCTTATTTGAAACTTTTGGAAGTCCTTTCGTTATAGAGCCCTATTCATTATTCGGCATGCAAACCAACTATACAGCGACTTACAAAGCACGTACAGATATTAACATAGTTACCATAGACAAGTTATTTGTATTGAATGAACTGAACAACTACGAAATCTTCCGCCTTAACTATTTAAATATTCTGAGTAATAGAGCACAAGTGGCATACGAAAAATTATGGAACAGCCACATAGGTAATACAGAAGAAAAAATACTGAATTTTTTAGTGCTGCGCTCCATGAAGCCCGAAGGGAAAAAAATCCTTAAAATCAAAATGGAGGATTTGGCGAGTTTGATTGATGAGACACGAATCAATGTGTCAAAAGTGCTGAATGATTTACAGGAACAGGGATTGGTACAACTCAGCAGAAAGGAAATCTCCATTCCGGCGTTGGAAAAACTGACTGAAAAGAATAAATAATCAGGTAAAACCCCATAAAAATGAAAAGCATAGGCATTTCTGCTTGTGCTTTTTTATTTTTAACCTAACTATTTAATATACTTTGTTAAATAAGTAAATAGAATGAGGATAGTGATGCTTTTTTTTAGCAAATTTGTAAGTCAAATAAAATAGTGCTATGACTGAAAATAAAAATCCATTTTTAAAACCCTATAACACCCCTCATGACACGGCTCCGTTCCATCTTATCAAGATAGAACATTATGAACCTGCCTTGTTGGAAGGAATGAAAGAACAAAATGAGGAAATTGATGCAATTGTCAATAATCCCGAAGCACCGACTTTCCAAAATACCATTGTTGCTTTGGAAAAATCAGGTGCGTTGCTAGACCGCGTAACTACTGTTTTCGGCAATTTGATGAGTGCCGAGACCAGTGACGAGATGCAGGAATTGGCAGAAAAAATGATGCCCGTACTGTCCGAACACAGCAACAACATCAGTCTGAATGAAAAACTTTTTGCTCGTATAAAAGCCGTATACGAACAAAAAGACCAGTTACAACTGAAAGGTGAAGACGCCCAACTGCTGCAAAAGACATACGATGGTTTTGTAAGAAGCGGTGCCAACCTGACCGGTGAGGCAAAAGAAAAGTTCCGCCAACTGAATACCGAATTAAGCATATTGACCTTACGTTTTTCTCAGAATCTGTTGAAAGAAACAAATAACTACGAATTGGCTTTGACGGAAAAACAATTGGAAGGATTACCCGAAAGTTCATTGGAAAGTTATGCTCAAACAGCAAAGGATAAGGGAAAAGAAGGCAGCATCATTACATTGGATGCTCCCAGTTTTGTTCCTTTCATGAAATATTGTGATGACCGTTCACTGCGCAGAGAAGTCTATATGGCTTATAATACCCAATGTACACACAATAACGAATACAACAATGTGGACATCATCAAGCAATTGGTAAACATTCGCATGGAACTGGCTCATTTACTAGGCTTCTCCACTTTTGCCGAGTATAAACTGAAAAAGCGCATGGCCGAAACGAGTGATGCCGTATACAAACTGCTCAACCAATTACTGGATGCCTATACCCCTGCCGCCCTAAAGGAAGTGGCAGAAGTTGAAGCATTGGCACGCGAAATGGAAGGCAATGACTTCCAGCTGATGCCATGGGATTGGGCCTATTATTCAGAAAAGCTGAAAAATAAGAAATTCAATCTGAATGAAGAAGAGCTGCGTCCTTATTTTGAGCTGAGCCAAGTAGAGAAAGGTGTATTCGGTCTGGCTACCCGTCTGTATGGCATCACATTTAAAGAAAATAAAGAAATTCCGGTCTATCATCCCGATGTAAAAGCTTATGAAGTATTCGACAAAGACGGAAGTTTCCTGGCTGTACTTTATACAGATTTCCACCCCCGTGCCGGAAAACGTTCGGGCGCATGGATGACCAGCTATAAGGAGCAGTGGATAGAAAACGGAGTCAACAGCCGTCCCCACGTATCCGTTACCATGAACTTCACCAAGCCATCGGCTGGGAAACCGGCATTGCTGACTTTCTCAGAAGTAAACACTTTTCTACACGAATTCGGACACGCCTTGCACGGAATGTTTGCCAATACCACCTATTCAACCATGAGTGGTACCAGCGTATATTGGGATTTTGTGGAGCTTCCATCACAAATTATGGAAAATTTCGCCACAGAAAAAGAATTTCTCAATACATTCGCCAGACATTATCAAACGGGAGAACCCATTCCTGCCGAACTGATCCAAAAAATTGTAGATGCATCCAATTTCAATGTGGCCTATGCCTGCCTGCGTCAAGTAAGTTTCGGCTTGCTGGATATGGCATGGTACACCCGCCGGGAAACATTTGACGGAGATGTCCGCGCTTATGAAAAAGAAGCATGGAAAAAAGCGCAAGTACTGCCCGGAGTGGAAGACACCTGCATGTCCGTACAGTTCTCACATATTATGGCGGGGGGATATTCTGCCGGATACTACAGTTATAAATGGGCGGAAGTACTGGATGCGGATGCCTTCTCCTTATTCAAGGAAAAAGGAATCTTCAACCAGGAAGTCGCTGCTTCTTTTCGGGAGAATATTCTCTCGAAAGGAGGAACGGAACATCCGATGACCCTTTACAAACGCTTCCGTGGACAAGAACCCAGTATCCATGCCTTGCTGAAAAGAAATGGAATCATCAACTAAAAAACCAAACAATATGAAACTAAAGTCTATTCTTTATATACTAATGCTACTCCCTTTCTTATGGAGTTGCAACAATGAAGACGATGTAGAGGAAATCTTTGCAAGCGGCACATGGCATGTAGTGGATTTCTATGGTAAAGCAAATTGGGACAAACGGAACGGAGAGCCCAAATACAATGCAATGGCACACAATCCGGATAAGACTATCGCAACCGAAGGAAGAAAAGCCTTGGATATCCATTCATGGTTTCAACATCACTTTCAAAGCGGATGGTACTTTTACAGGAAGCATACAAAATGGAACCATTGAAGGCACATGGCAAGCGGACGGAAAAGACCGGACAGTAAACATAAACTTTACCAAGACTCCGCCTTCAACAAGCTATAACAACGAGTTCATAGAAGCATTGAATAATGCAATATTTTATCAAGGTGACAGCAATGTTTTATTGCTAGCTCCCGAAGGGAAAAAAACTTATATTCAATTTGCACATAATAAGCAAGACTGAAATAATGGAAACGAAAGAAGAGAAACAACTCAAACTCGACAAACGATACATCCGCATGGCTAGTATTTGGGCGGAAAATTCATACTGTGAACGCCGTCAAGTAGGAGCATTGATCGTAAAAGACAAGATGATCATCTCCGACGGATATAACGGAACTCCTGCAGGATTCGAAAATGTATGCGAAGATGACAACGGAGTCACCAAGCCTTACGTACTACACGCTGAAGCGAATGCTATCACCAAAATAGCACGAAGCAACAACAGCAGCGACGGAGCAACCATGTACGTCACCGCATCTCCTTGCATAGAATGTGCCAAACTCATCATCCAAGCAGGAATCAAACGTGTAGTTTACTCAGAAAAATACCGTTTGGAAGACGGGCTTGATTTATTGAAACGCGCAAATATTGAAGTAATCTATATCAATTCCAATGAATAATAGCAAATAAAGATATGAGCAAAAATCGAACATCCCGTTTTATGCCGGTAATCGTTGCAGTAAGCATCGTAACCGGAATATTGATTGGAACTTTTTACGCCAACCACTTTTCAGGAAACAAATTAGGTATCATTAATACTTCATCCAACAAACTGAATGCATTGTTGCGTATCATTGACGACCAATATGTAGATACAGTGAACATGGGTGAACTGGTGGAAGATGCTATGCCGCAAATTCTAGGTGAGCTGGACCCCCACTCTTCTTATATTCCGGCAAAAGACCTGGAAGCTGTAAATTCTGATTTAAAAGGAAGTTTCAGCGGAATCGGTATCCAGTTTACCATCCAGCAAGATACCATCCATGTAAACAATGTCATCCAAGGCGGACCATCAGAAAAAGTGGGTCTGATGGCAGGAGACCGCATCATAGAAGTGGATGACAGTGCCTTTGTAGGAAAAATTGTCACCAACTATGAATCCATGAAAAGACTGAAAGGTCCCAAAGGCAGTGAGGTAAAACTTGGCGTTTTTCGTCCGGGAGAAAAAGAAACTTTACATTTCATCATTGTTCGTGGTGACATACCGGTAAAGAGTGTAGATGCCGCCTATATGCTGAATGACAAATTCGGTTACATAAAAGTAAACAAATTCGGTGAAACGACTTATCCCGAATTATTGATTTCATTAGCCAAGCTAAATCAGGCAAACTGCGAAGGAGTGGTCATCGACTTACGCGGTAATACCGGTGGATATATGGGTGCAGCAATTCAGATGGTAAACGAATTCTTACCCAAAAACAGACTCATCGTTTATACACAGGGACGCAAGTCTCCACGCGAGAACTATACATCCAACGGAACCGGAAGCAGCCAGAAAATGCCCATTGTCGTATTGATGGACGAAGGTTCGGCTTCTGCCAGCGAAATTTTTGCCGGAGCTATCCAAGACAATGACCGGGGGACAATCATCGGGCGCCGCTCTTTCGGAAAAGGGCTGGTACAACAACCTATCGACTTCAGCGATGGTTCAGCCATCCGTCTGACAATTGCCCGTTACTATACTCCGTCAGGACGCTGCATACAGAAACCGTATGTAAAAGGTAATGACGCAAATTATGAAATGGATATCCTGACCCGTTACGAACACGGAGAATTTTTCTCACAAGACAGTATCAAGCAGGATCAAAGCCAAATCTTTGAAACTTCTTTAGGCCGTCCTGTATATGGAGGTGGAGGTATTATGCCCGATATCTTTGTACCACAGGATACTACCGGCATGACTTCCTATTATCGCATGGCTGTTAATCGCGGACTGACCATCCAGTTTGCTTTCCAGTATACGGACAACCACCGTGCCGAAATGCAAAAATATGAAACAGAGGAAAGCCTGCTGCAATATTTGAAGCATCAGAATATTTTGGAACAATTCGCCCGTTTCGCTGAGAACAAAGGGCTAAAACGTCGCAACATATTGATGTATAAATCACAGAAACTGTTTGAAACAAATTTATACGGAAACATCATTTATAACATGCTGGGCATGGAAGCTTATATAGAATACTTGAACAAGAGCGACAAGACTGTCCTCAAAGCATTGGAAGTATTGGATAAAGGTGAATCATTTCCCAAAGCTCCCGAACAACCCATAGAACCGAAAGTAAGCGATGAAGGAACTAAAAAAACAACTGCGCAAGCAGATAGCGCAAGAAAAGCGCCGTCACGGCATCACCGAATTAATAACGAAGTCCGCTGCTTTGCTTGAGAAACTGGAACAGCATCCCAAGTTTGCATCGGCCCGTACCGTTTTGCTCTATTATTCATTGGATGATGAAGTACAGACACATGACTTCGTTGAAAAATGGCACCGGCAGAAAACAGTTTTGCTGCCGGTAGTCAAAGGAGATGAGTTGGAACTTCGTATTTATACAGGCAGGCAAAACCTGAAAACCGGTGAGGCTTATCACATAGAGGAACCGACGGGAGAAGCATTTACAGCGTATGAGAAGATAGACCTCGCCATTATACCGGGTGTTTCTTTTGATGCCCGAGGCAACCGGTTGGGAAGAGGAAAAGGATATTATGACAAATTACTGCCTCTTCTTCATTCCTATAATATAGGTATATGTTATAACTTTCAAGTAAACGAAAAGCTGCCTGTCGAACCTTTCGACCGGAGAATGGATGAAGTCTGGACTGAGAATGGAATATTGAAATAGAATCTATCGTGATACGAACTGTTCCATAAGCTACTCTTACACATTACACTTCTTCAAGTGCGGACTTTACGAGAAAGATAAGAAAAATCCGTCAAAATCCGCACCTGACAAGAAGTATTGCAGGAAACTTCGGGGATACCAAAGAAACAGCAGAAGACCATCCTGTCAACGGAAAATAATATTGACTATCACTTGTGCGCCGACCTGCTTATTCAGATTTTTCACCAATAAATCACGCCCCATCATCAACTCTTGACGAAGCACGGATGAAGTGAGATGTACATAAAGAATTTGATTCTTAATATAAAGATTACTCGTATATTTAGTAATGGCAGGTCCCACCACATCTTTCCATGCCTGTATCAGACGATACTCGTTCAGTGGCGCCTCCAAAGCATTCTGCCGGAAGAATTTCCGAATCATTTCCCCTATTTGTTCCGCATCATTACGTTTCATTCAGCCATTTCCTTTCTTTCTGTCACTTCTCCATCTTCTACAGCAAAGACTTTGTATTCTCTTTCTATCTTCTTCAATATTTTATCCAAATGATCCCGATTGGTATCCGTAATGAAAATCTGCCCGAAACGATCTCCGGCTACCAGTTTTACAATCTGTTCCACACGAAAAGCATCCAGTTTATCAAAAATATCATCCAACAACAATAAAGGAGTAGTATTGCCGCCCGTTTTCTTCAAAAAGTCAAACTGAGCTAATTTCAAGGCGATAAGATAAGTTTTGTTTTGTCCTTGTGACCCCTCCCGCTTTATCGGAAAATCCCCCAACTGCATAATCAAGTCATCTTTATGAACTCCCTTCAACGAATATCCCATTACACGGTCGCGCCGACGGCTCTCCTTGATAATATCCAGCAATCCCCCACTCATAGCATGAGATTCATACGCCAGATTCACTTTCTCTTTATCTTGAGAGATATAAGAATAAAAAGACTGGAAAGTAGGTATAAACTCAGCAATAAACTCACTACGCTTCTTAAAGACGACCTCACCCGCAGATGCCATCATCTCCTCCCATACCAGCATTAATTCCTCATCGAATTCCTGTTCCGATTTCAACAAAGCATTACGCTGCGTCAATGCTTTATTATAACGTATCAGCGCATCCAAATATTCCTTATCATATTGCGATATCACCACATCCATAAAACGACGGCGCCCGTCACTACCTCCTGCAATCAGCTCCGCATCAGCAGGAGACACCATTACAAGGGGAATAAAGCCAATATGATCCGATAAACGGTTATATTCCTTTTTATTCCGCTTGAATTGCTTTTTCTGACGACGTTTCAATCCACAATATACCTCTTCCGGCTCACCTTGATCTGTTTCATAGAAACCCTGAATTACAAAGAATTCTCCTTCATGACGGATATTTTGCGAATCAATAGGATTAGTGGCACTCTTACAAAAAGAAAGATAATAAACCGCATCCAGCAAATTTGTCTTCCCCATACCGTTTTGTCCGATAAAACAATTCATCTTCGGCGAGAATTCCAATTCCGCCTGCTCCAGATTTTTATAATTCAATATCGAGATGCGTTTCAGTATCATAGAACTTCTATTTAATTGAGGATACAAAATTAGAGATAAAAACGGGAAAAACTAAAAAAATATGCCCGTAAATTTCATTAATACATAGAAATGAACTACTTTTGCTGACCGAAAAAGAATATCCGAAAAATAATAAAAAAGTAAATATAAAAATGGCAGAACAAAAACACACTCAGGACCCATTAGATATGGAAGAAGCACTGAGTACCTCAGAAGCATTCCTTATCAAGTACAAAGGAAGAATCCTTGGAACTATTGCAGCAGTAGTGATTATCATAGCTGGTTTCATGGGATATAAGCATTTTATTTCTGACCCCAATGAAGTAAAAGCATCAGAAGCTTTATTTAAAGGAGAACAATATTTCGGAGCTGATAACTTTGAAACCGCATTGAATGGTGACAGTATCGGTTACAAGGGTTTTCTGAAAGTAGCAGATGAATTCAGTGGAACCGCTGCTGGTAATTTGGCCAATGCTTATGCAGGTATCTGCTATGCACAGTTGGGTAAATATGAAGATGCAGTGAAATATCTGGATAAATTCAGCGCTAAAGACCAGCTGGTGAGCCCTGCCATTTTGGGAACTATCGGTAACTGTTATGCTGAAATGGGACAATTGGACAAAGCTGCAGGAACTTTGCTGAAAGCAGCGGATAAAGCAGACAGCCAGGCATTGAGTCCTATCTATTTGATCCAAGCTGGTCAATTGTTCGAAAAGTTGGGCAAGAATAGTGAAGCCGTTAAAGCATACACTTTGGTGAAAGAAAAATACTTCAATTCTTACCAGTCAATGGACATTGATAAGTACATCGAACGTGCATCCATCAAATAAGAAAAGAATATACCTTAATGATATAAAGAGGTTGTCTGCACCTGTGTACAGATAACCTCTTTCTTTTATTAAACCACTAAAACTAAAAAACAATGGCAACAGCGTATCATAACTTATCTGATTACGATTTCAATTCAGTTCCTAATGCAGAAAATATGCGTTTCGGTATCGTAGTATCCGAATGGAACAATAACATTACCGGCCCCCTATTGGAAGGAGCCATAAGTACCTTAAAGAAACATGGCGCAAAAGATAAAAATATTTTAGTACAAACAGTACCCGGCAGTTTTGAACTGACTTTCGGTTCTGCACAAATGATAAAAAGTGGAAAAGTAGATGCAGTGATTGCAATAGGCTGCG
>OGOV01002357.1_pt1 | contig 14373 bp, 9 predicted proteins | sample 1552711 | NCBI WGS metagenome assembly OGOV01 (sample SAMEA2580216, study PRJEB22360) | human gut metagenome | biome: human gut; feature: human-associated habitat; material: faeces | place: Denmark | collected 2008/2010 | reverse complement strand
CGGTTACCTGCGGCCTTTGCCGGCCGCAGATTCCGGAACGACAGTTTCCTGCTCCACGCCGATGGTGCGTGTTTCGTCCCCGCAGGTGACGGTCAGCGTGGCTTTGCGGGGTGCGCCCGTTTCGTTGGTCGTGTAGGTCATCGTGATCTCACGGGGACCGGCCGCCTCCGCGGGCGTCACGGTCATCCAGTCGGGAATGCCGGTCAGCGTCCATGCGCCGGGGGCCGATACGATCATGCGCTGCATGCCTTCCTGTTGGGAGAAGGTCCATTGGGCCGTCGATACGGCGAAGTCGGGGGTTTTCACTTCGTCGTCGTCGCATCCCGTTACGGACAGTGCGGCCAGGCCGACGAGTATTGAACAGAGCAGTTTTTTCATCTCTTTATCTTGTTGTTTGGCGTGTGACAATGGGTTAATAGCCGGGGTTCTGCACCAGGTTGGGATTCTTGTTGATCTGGCTCATGGGAATGGCCAGCCAGTAGCTCTTCGGCGCTTCGAAGACGCGGACGCGGCCTCCCTGATTGGCCGGGATCACCTGGTAGAAATCCTCCTGGGTCTTGCCGTCCCGGTTCCACGAGCGGGGTTCCTTGTTCATCACCTCGGGAGCCTCCTTCCAGCGGCGCAGGTCGTGGAAACGGCGTCCTTCGAACAGGAATTCGATCGAACGCTCCTGGTGCAGCACCTTGCGCAGTTCGCTGCCCGAGGGAATGCCGCCCACCAAGGCCCACGAATCCTGGAAGCGGGGCAGCCCGCAGCGTTTGCGCACCCGGTTGAGGTATTCGAGGCTCAAGGGGCTCAACGACCCGTTGTATTCGAAGTCCGCTTCGGCGTAGTTGTAGAACAGTTCCGGAAGCCGCAGGTAGGGATAGGCGTATTTGCGGTAGTTGTAGGAGTTCTTCGACTGGTTGTAGGAACTCGATTTGTGAATCCATTTCTGGCAGAGGTAGCCCGTGCAGCTCTGGTATTCGTCGGTCTCCTTGAGCGTCGAGCCGTGCAGTTCGCCGCCGCGGAGCTGGAGCGTGAGGATTTTGTCGTCGATCTCGAACGTGCCGCGGTCGAAACCGATCGAGGCGTAGAAGCGGGGTTCGCGGTTGCGGTGCAGGCGGGCGGTGTTGTCGCCCGGGGCGACGCTGTAGAGGTCTTCGTCCTTGGTCAGCGGGTCGTCTTCGAGCGGCAGTCCGTTCTTGGTGTAGTACATTTCGACGGCCTCCATCGTCGGCACGAGAGTCGTTTTCCAGCCTTTCGACATGTTGCCCTTGATCGAACGCGGTCCGCCGTAGCGCTGCAAAGCCTGAATGCCGCTCTGCGCGCCTTTGGCCAGGATGAATTCGGCTCCGTTCCAAGGCTCTTCGACGAAGGTGTCGTGGTAGTTCTTGCGGCCGCGTTCGTCGTCGGGCAGGCTCGAATCGGCCGAGGTGTAGAGGTCGTATTTCGGCTTTTTCGTGTCGGGATTGATCTCGTCCGCGAGGGCGATCGCCGCCGCTGCCGCGTCCAGCGCCCGTTTCCACTTTTCCGGATCGTAGGTCGTGCTCATCAGGGGCGTGCCGTCGGGGTTGTTGAACCCTATGTAGTCGGGATTGCCGTTGACCAGCGGCGAGGCGGCGTAGAGCAGCAGGCGAGCCTTGTAGCTGAGCGCGGCCATTTTCGTGGGAAGTCCCAGTTCGGACTCGCCGACCACGTCGGGCAGCAGCCCGGCGGCCCGGTCGTAACACTCGGCGATGTACTTCACGCACTCGTCGTAAGGAGTCCGCGGAGTGAGGATCTCCGATTCGGGCGCGTCGATGGGGATGAACTTCTTGACCAGTACGATCGGTCCGTAGTATTCGAGCAGGCACTGGTGGTAATATCCCACGAGGAACCACGCCTCGCCCGCGTAGCGGTCGGCGTTTTCCTGCGAGACTGCGGGAACTTTGTAGATGTTGTCCAGCAGGTAGAAACAGTAGCGTATGCCGCGGTAGATGTCGTAGTTCGTGCCGCCGCTGGTGCAGTTCGGGGCCCAGCGGCCGAAATAGGTCAGGTTGGCGTTCTCCTCGCCGTAGAGCAGGCTCTTGCTCGAAAAATAGTAGGTCGTGCCGCGCGCTCCGGTGATGAAGTCGTCGCCGGCGAACTGGTCGGGCGACCAGTCGTACCCGATCAGGTTGGGCATGTAGGTCTGCATGTAGTAGCGGTAGTTCTCGGCCTGCTCCTCCGTTTTCCAGATGTCCTCTTCGGTGGCTTTGCCTTCGGGCACCACGTCGAGGTAGGAGCAGGAGCATAGCAGTAGCAGTGAAAGTGCGAAGATTATCTTTTTCATGGTCTTTTGCTGTGTTTGGGTTAGAAATTGAACTGGAATCCGAGGTTGTACGTCCGCTGGAGCGGGTATCCCAGGCCGTTGCCCGAACCCTTTTCGGGGTCCCAGTACTTGAACGGGGCGAAGGTCAGCAGGTTGGTCCCCGAGACGTAGACGCGCATTTTCTTGTAGGTGTAGCCGATCTCGGCGGTCTTCAGGCGCAGCATCTTGCCGTTGCGCACGTAGAGCGTGCTGGCCTTGGTGTTGTTGTTGTTCCACAGCGGCGACAGGCGCGGGTAGAGAGCCTTGGGATTGGGGTCGTCCTCGCTCCAGTGTTCGTCGGCGATCCACTGCATCAGTCCCGAACCGGGCGTCGCGGCTGTCGCGAAGGGGTGGTAGTTGTACATGAGGATCGACACCTTGCCCTGTCCCTGGAAGAAGGCCGAGCAGTCGAATCCCTTGTATTTGAGCGAAAAGCCGAATCCGTAGATGATCTCCGGGACGGTCGGGTTGCCCGTCCAGCACATGTCGTTGTCGTCGATGATCTTGTCATCGTTCAGGTCGCGGTATTTCACGTCGCCCGGGCGGATGGGGTAGGTCGTGGCGTAGATGTCCTGCGAGGGCGAGGAGGCGATCTCTTCCTCGTCCCTGAAAAGCCCTTCGGCGATCAGGCATTGGATCGAGTTGATCGGATGTCCGGCCTTGTACTGGTAGGCCCATTTGTATTTGGGTTCGTCCATTTCGACGATCTCGTTGTGGGCGTAGGTGAACGTGCCGCGCAGCGAGAGGATCAGGTCCTTCGAGAAGGCCTTGTTGTAGTCGACCGAGATGTCGACGCCGCTGTTGTCGACCTTGCCGATGTTGGCCCACGGCGTGATGCCCGACATGCCGAAGGTCGAGGGCAGCGACGTGCGCTGCATGAAGATGCCCGAGCGTTTCTCCTTGAACCAGTCGAAGATGATGTTCAGGCTGTCGAACAGGCCGATCTCCACGCCGATGTCGAGTTTGCGGCTCTCCTCCCACGTGGCGTTGGGGTTGCCGTAGACGGAGAGGATGGGACCGTACTTACGCTCGAAGTTGTTGCCGATATAGACGTCGTAGCCCTGTCCCATGTCGACGGTCGTGAGGTAGGGGAAGCGGTCCGCATAATCCTTCGAGATCACGTCGTTGCCGACCAGCCCGTACGAAGCGCGGAGTTTGAACAGGTTGACCTGTTCCTTGATCCCCTTCCAGAACGGCTCGTTCGAAATCACCCAGCCCACGGCCACCGACGGGAAGAATCCGAAACGTTTGCCCGCGGCGAAGTTCTCCGAGCCGTTGTAGCCGAAGTTGGCTTCGAACAGGTAGCGTTTGTCGAAGCCGTAGGTGACGCGCCCGGCGAGTCCCTGCTGGCGGTAGGGCAGCGCGGCGTACTCCTGCTCGTCCGAGATGTTCATGTTGCGCTCCTTCTGCATGTAGACGATCGTCGCTCCGACATCGTGTTTGCCGAACGTGCGGGCGTAGTCGATCTTGGCCTGGAACGCCAGCTCGCGGTAACCGTCCTTGCCGCGCGTCGTGCCCAGGTAGGTGGTTCCGGTGTTGGTCGAGTTGCTGGTGTAGCTGTAATTGCCCGCCTCGTCGATATTGTAGTCGGTCAGCTGGTACATGAACGGCGTGAACGAACGGTAGACGGCCGAGTAGACGCGGTTGTAGAAGGTCGCCATGCCCGTTGCGCTCAAGCCCTTGGTGATGAAGTCGAGGTTCTGGTTGACGGTCAGCGCCGAAGTGAAGTGGCCGCGGAACTGGTCGCCGTAGCCGCGGCACAGCTGGGCGTAGGGGTTGGTGAAGAAGCCGCTGTTCCAGGCGTTGTTGGTTCCGAAGCGCACGAACGTGTCCGATTCCTCGCCGGGCAGCGTCGCGGGGAATTCGCAGGGCATGCCGGTCATGGCGTAGGCGAAGAGGTCAGAGACGCTCTGGATCGGGGCGTGGCGGTAGTGCAGCTGGGTGTTCATCTTCAGCGATACGCGGGTGGTCTTGGTGGCGTCGGCCGAGACATTGGCCTGGAACAGGTATTTCTGGGCGTTGATGTTGGTGTCGAATTTCGAGGCTTCGGGCTTGCGCATGATGCCGTTCTCGTTGTAGACCGAGGCGTTGAGGAAGTAGTCGATCTTCTTGGCTCCGCCCGTCATGTTGAAGTTGAAGTTCTGGTTGAAGGTGCAGTCCTTGAACAGCATGTCGTACCAGTCGACGTTGGGGTAGACGTAGGGGTCGAGTCCCAGTTTGGTTCCCATGATCTTCTCGTTGCTGTAATAGGGCTTTTCGCCGCGCGTGGTGCGGGCCTCGTTGAAGGTCTCCATGTAGGTGATGCCGTCGGCGACCTTCGGAACGCGGGTCGGGGCCGAGGCGCCGAACTCGGCGCGCAGGTTGATGGTCATTTTCTCCGAGTCGCGGCCGTTTTTCGTGGTGATGATCATCACGCCGTTGGCTCCGCGCGAACCGTAGAGGGCCGTGGCCGTGGCGTCCTTGAGCACCGAGAACGACTCGATGGTCTCGGGCGGGATGTTGTTGAGCATCTGGTTGGTGATTTCCACGCCGTCGAGGATCAGCAGCGGCGACTGTCCCGATCCGAAGGTCGAGATTCCGCGGATCCAGAAATTGGCGCCGTCGGCGCCCGGCTCGCCCGATTTCTGCACGGCGATCACGCCGGCGATCTTGCCGCTGAACGAGGTCGAGAGGTTGCTCGACGAGGTTTGCAGGTCGCTCGGCTTGACCGACTGCACGGCGCCCACGAGCGACTCTTTCTTCTGCACGCCGAAGCCGACCACCACCACGTCTTCGAGTTTGTTCGAAGCGTCGGCCAGCGTGATGAGTTTGAAGAGGTGGATGTCCCGGACGGAAATTTTCTTGGTGTCGTAGCCCAGGAACGAAACGGTGACCGTCTTGGCCGAAGCGGGCACGGTCAGTTTGTAGTTGCCGCCGGCGTCGGTGGTCGTGCCGACGTTCGTTCCCTCAACATAGATGTTGGCTCCGACGATGGGCTGGTTGTCGGCCGAGGAGATGACCGTGCCGGAGACGGTCAGTTCCCCGTTCGGGGCCGTCGGGGCGGAGACCGGCGAGCGGCGGGAGATGGTGACCAGTTTCCCCCCCCCCTTTGACGGTATAGCGCAGCGATTTGTCGAGCACCGTGTCGAGCACGGTCTGAAGCGTCGCGTCCTTGAACGTTGCCGTGACCGGCCTGCTGACGTCGACGTCCTCGTTTTCGAAGAGGATCGAGTAGCCGGTTTGCCGCTCCACCTCTTCCAGCACCGTTTTCAGCGGAACGCTCCGGAAGGCTTTGGTGACGGTTTGCGCGTTGAGGGCGACTGTCAGCAGCAGGCACGGGATCAACGCTGCAATCTTCTTGAATAGGAGATTTACATGCATAGGTTTTAAGATTTAGGTTTGTTTGGAAAGAAGTTTTTTCAGGGTTCGGTTTTTCGGGGGCGGCTGTCGACGCGGTAACCGCAGGTGTCGCGCCTGACGCTGATCGGCAGGATGTCGCACAACCCGCCCATGATTGATTCGATGTCCTGCGCCTCGGTGAGCGATATGCGGAAGGTCTTGTCGTCGAACGCGTCGGTGCAGAGTTCGATCTTCACGTCGTATTCGCGGGCGAGCCGCCGGAGCAGGGCCGGGAGGGAGATCGCGTCGTAGCGGATGATGCCGTCGATCCAGCTGCGGAACTGGTCGGTGTCGACCTGCCTGCGCGACGCCTCCATCGTCCGGCAGTCGTAGGTGATCAGGTCGCCCGGAACCATCGTTTCCGTGCTGCGGGACGATTCGAATTGCAGCGAGCCTTCCATCAGCGCGGCCAATACGTCGGAGTCTTCGTCGTAGGCCGAGATGTTGAACCGGGTGCCCAGCACGGTGAACGTGCAGCCCCGGGCCTGCACCCGGAAGGGGAGGTCGGCGTTGCGGGCCACCTCGAAGTAGGCTTCGCCCGAAAGGCCGATGTCGCGCGACGAGCGGTTGAAATCCGACCGGTAGTTCAGGGTCGATCCGGCGTTGAGCCACACCTGGCTGCCGTCGGGCAGCGATATGCGGCTGTTGGTTCCCTGGGGAGCCTGTACGGAGAACATTTGCACGGGGTCTTCGGTGTGTATGAGGTGCCGGGTGGTGAAGGCCGAGATCAGGATGAGCACGGCTGCTGCCGCCGAGAACCGCAGCCAGCGCCGGCGGGCGCGGATTCGGTTCTCGCGCCGTTCTATTTTTCCGTTGAGCCGGGCGAGCGAACGGAGGACGTCGGCCGACGGCACGTGCCGTTGTTTCCATTCGCGTTCCCATTCGCGCATCAGGGCGGCGTTTTCCGGCGAGGCGGCGAGGAATCCGAAGAGTTCGCACTCTTCTTCGGGGGCGATGTGTCCTTCGAAATAGCGGACGGCGAGTTCTTTCAGGCTTTCGTTCATGGGGTCGGTTGTTGTACGCATACATAAATACAACAACCGGGGCGGATTTTACCCCCCCCCGGTTCCGGAAAAAATCCGCATATTTTTTGAAATTCGCGCCTGGAAGGCTTCAGGACGGCTGGTTCATCAGCCAGGCGAGGATCAGTATTTGTAGGTAACCGGATTGTTCGCGTGCGAGTGCCTCGGCGAAGATGCGCAGGGCGCGCTGGATGTGCCGCTCGACCGTATGCAGGGAGATGTGGAGCCGTTCGGCGATTTCCCGGTTCTTCAACCCCTGGAACCGGGAGAGGAGAAACACTTCGCGGCAGCGTTCGGGCAGCGAGTCCATGATGCGCTGTATCTGCTGTTCCAACTCCTGATACAGGTAGGGATGCCCGTTTTCGGCGAAGGAGAAATCGTAGTTGTAAAGACGCTCCTCCCCGATTTTCGCCCGGGCCAGGCAGCTGATCGTGTATTTGTCGACGATGCTTTTGTGCTTCAGGTAATTGAGGCATCGGTTGCGGGTCATGGCGAACAGCAGCATGCGGGCCTCTTCGGGGTCGAGGGGGGCTTGCCGGTCCCACAGCGCCATGAAGCAGTCGTGAACCAGGTCCTGCGCCTCGATGGGGTTGTTGACGAAACGCAGCGCATAGGCCGTCAACCGGGGTTGGCAGTCGATGTAGAGCCGTTCGAAATCATACCGTTTGGATTCGCTGTGCATTTGTCGGGTCCGTCCTGATGCTTTTTTTGTTTTGGGCGGTTTCCGCCGCTTTTCGGGGGTGAAACCGAGGCAAATATAATCAAAAAAGTAAAAAATGCCGCAGACGCTCTGAAAACATCTGCGGCATGGAGCGTGTTTCGACGCCGGTGCGGGCTACTTGTAAAGCCCGGCGACGGTGAAGTCGAGTATCTTGCCGAAGCCGTCGAACACCAGCGCGTTCGGCTGGTCGAGCTGTCCGCTGCCGAAGTTGATCTGCGGCACGACGTGTATCTTGTCGTTCCCGTCGTCCTTCGAGGTGACCACCGTCACCGCGCGGCTGCTCCATGCCAGCGAGGCGTTGCTCGGAAGGGTCGACGAGCCGTCGTAGTTCTCCATGGCGTAGTAGCCTTGCAGGTAGAGACGGGCCAGGGTGATGTGCTCGCCCGCAGGGGCCGTGAAGACGGGCGCCGGGTCGAAATTGACGCTGCCCGTCGTGAAGATCACCTTGTAGATGGCGCTGCGGGTGGCGATGTAGAGGATTGGGTCGAATCGCGAGAAGACGAAGCTCACGGCTTCGGCGATGAGGGCGTTGGCCTCCGCCGGGATTTCGTAGATCAGCTTGGCGGCGGGTGCGCCGGCCGAAGCGGAGTAGTTGCCGAAGGTGTAGAGCGCATGGTTGCCGTCGGCTTTCCGCATCAGCAGGGTGTGGGTGGCGTTGTCGATGCTGATGCCGCCCGCGATGCACCGCAGGCCGGGGGCGTTCCCCGGGTCGAAGGGCGACGAACCCACGCTGCCGCAGGCGTAGAACGTCTGGTTGTAGCCGTAGCAGAACTTGCCCTGTTCCCGGTCGTAGAAGATCGTGCTGGGTTTGCGGGTGCTGCCCGGAGCGGAGTGGGCCGAAACGACGCCGTTGTCGACGGTCATGGTTTCGGTTCCGCTGACGGGCGTCGAGATCCGGCCGCGGCTGAGCAGCGTTTCGTAAATGTCGCCGTCGTTGAGGATCATCGTGCACTGGTAGGTGTTGAGCAGGCTCCGGACGTCGAGCTTTCCGGGCAGGTAGACGAACGCATCCTCCTTATGGCCCAGGATTTCATAATAATCGGTCTCCACGCGCATCAGGTCGTCGTCGGTCGACACCCAGAGGATGTTTTTCTTGTCGGTTTTGTCGTAGGTGTAGAGCATGTGGGTGACCGCCGAGGGGAACGGACTGCCGTTGCGCCGGCTGATCAGCTCCTTTTCGACGGTTCCCTGCTCCGCGCCCGAGTAGGTCTCGGTCAGCTGCGGGTGCATGATCAGTCCCAGGTCCGAGGTGGTTCCGTCCCGGGTGTAGGCCACCACAAGCCCTTCGTTGAATTGGGCTGTCACGATGAGCGTCCACTTGTACTGGTACTTCAGGTCGTGAGCGGTGTCGGTGACCGTCAGCAGGAACAGGTAGCCTTTCGAGGAGATCGGCAGGTCGATCACTTCGTGGAACTCGCGCGTCGTGGCGAGCGAAATCGCCTCCGAGTCGTTGTCGGTCTGACTCACCGTCCATTCGTAGGTAAGCTCCTCGGGATTCTCCCGGCCGTCTTTGGTGATGCGGATGCCCGTGATGTCGAGCCGTGCGTTGTGCTCCACCGTCAGCTGCGAGGCGATGGCTTCCGGCACTTCGATCTCCACGGGCGGGATATGGGTGGTCTGCAACGTGCTTTTGTCGTCGTAGCACGACGCGGCGAGCAGGCCCCAGCCTGCCAGCAACAGATATAGGGTGTGTTTTCTCATGGTCGTTCGTCGTTTACTTGGTGCGGATCGTTACCTCCCGGCCCTTCATGGAGCCTGATTCGTGGATGCGTTTTTGCCCGGGGTTGGCGGCCTTCCATTCGTCGTACCAGGCCTGTGCCCTGGCGCGCCAGGCGTCGATGTAGTAGCTGTAATCGGGTCCCCAGTCGGGGAACACCTCCCAGCCGAAGATGTCCAGCAGCAGCTGGTGGCCGGCCTGGCTGTAAGCCTCCGTCGACGAGCTGCCCGAAGATGCCTCCGATTCGATGAAGGCGTTGTAGGTGGACCACTGCTTGTTCGTCGTGGGCCGCGGCAGCATGTTGTGCCACGAGACGTTGGCTTTCAGGTAGAGGTCCGGTCCCACCCGGAGGTCGGGCGAATCGGTCAGGCAGAGCGTCAGTTCGCGCTGCTGCGTGTCGAGTTCGGCCGATTTGGCGACCTCGATGCGGATGGCGCCGTAGGTCTTCCCGGCCGGAACCTCCGCGCCGAGGATTTCGTACTGTCCGGGCTGTGCCGTAGTTCCCTCTTCGAGAACGCGGACGCCGATTTTCCGGTCGGAGCCGGAGGCCCCGCCGATGAGTTTCACCGGGACCTCGATCACCGCCTCGGCGACCCCTTCGGGCTGCTGCTTGAAGGTCATCGAGGCGTAGAACGTGCTGTCGGAATTCGAGTATCCGGGATATTCGGCTGTTTCGTTGGGCGCAGCCCCCGGGAAGCAGACCCTTCCCTGCGACATGTCGTAGCGTGTCGGGTCGTCCTTTTCGCAGCCGGCCGCCGTCGCCGCGGCCAGCAGTATGCAGATCAGTTTTTTCATGCTTCTCAACAATTAATCGTTCGACTTACTGTACGCGTCCCGACTGTATTTCGAAATCGGGGTAGGGCAGCATGTAGACGGCGTCGTCGATGACCTTGCTGCCGCTCATCACGTCGCTCTGGCGGGGCAGTTTCTCGTAGCCCAGCCGCTTGTAGAAATAGAAGACCACGCCTTCGCAGATGAACTCCTTGCGGTACTCCTTTTCGAGCTGGGCCATCAGGCCCGCCTCGTCGAGGTCGGCATCCAGTTCTTCGTAGACCGCGCGGGCCTTGCGCACCTCCTGCAACAGGCTGCGGGCTTCGCCGAGGTCCTTGTCCGGACCGGAGATGCGGCACTCGGCGGCGATGTAGTACATCTCCGGCAGGCGGATCAGCGGCATCAGGTCCTTGTGGCGGTAGTCGGCGCCCGTCGAGGTCTGCTGATAGAGCTTCGAAGGGGTCTTGGTCCCCTCGGGCCAGTAGTTGGTGTTGTGGTAGAGCTGTTTGTAGCGGCAGTCGGAGATGCCGGCGCCCTTGATTTCGAAAAGATCGTCGGCGACCGAGTTCTTGATGCACAGCGTGCGGTACTGGCGGTCCTGTTCCGAATATTCGCGGTTGAGGTTGCTTGCGATCTTCTTGGCCATGTCCGTGACGCCGAGCGCGAAGATATGTTCGCTCGGGAAGCACATCTCGGTCGTGGGGGCCTTGGCGGAGTCGGTGAACGTGCGCAGCGTCAGCCCGCCGGCGATTCCGACCGATGCCGGGTCGTCGATCACTTCGAGGGCGGCCAGCAACGCGGTGTGTTTGTTTTCGTCGCTGCCTTCCCACATGCAGACGCGCGCCAGCAGGGCCTTGACGGCGAAGTAGTTCAGGTGCATGTAGCGGTAATCGTAGAATTTGTCGACGTTGGCTTCGGTATAGATGCTTTCGGGATACCTGGCCCGGATGGGGTCGATCTCCAGCAGGCGGGCGGCCTCCGTGAGGTCGGCGATCATGCGGCGGAGCGTCTCGGCGTAGGTCAGCTGCGGCGCCGCGTCCTTGTCGACGCTCGTCAGGTAGGGGACCGTGTGACGGCTCTCCAGGTCGGTGCGTCCGGCCAGGTCGCTGCACCCGAACAGGCGTATCAGGTCGAAGTGGATGTAGGCCCTCACGGCGAGCAGTTCGCCCTTGATGATGCGGTAGTTGACCGAGTCGAGTTCGTCCTTCCGGCGGTCGATGTGGTCGAGGGCGTCGTTGACGTTGGTGATCACCGAGTAGGATTTCTCCCAGACCTTTTCGATCACTTCAGTGGATTTCGTGGTTTTGTAGTTGTAGCGGTCGAGGTCGTAGTCGTCCGCGGCGGTGTTCTTGCGGGCGTCGTACTGGCGGCCCAGTATTTCGACCATGTGCCACGTCAGGTTTTCGCCGTAGAGGTCGGTTTTGCCCATGGCGAGGTAGCAGCCGATGAGCGTCTGCTGGAAGCCTTCGGCCGAGGAGTAGTGGTCCTCGGCGCGGATTTCCGACGGGGGCGTCACGTCGAGCCAGCTCTCGCACGAGACGGCTGCGAGGGCTGCGGCGGACAGAAGGAGGTATTTGATGCTGTTTTTCATGGCTTCGGTGGTTTGCGTTAGAAGGTTCCGGTCAGCTGGAACGACATGCTTCGTGCGAAGGGATAGGTCGTGCCGCGCTCGATGCGGATCGACGAGAGCGTGGCGATGTTGTTCATGTAAAAGGCCAGCTTGAGCCGCTTGAGGCGGATTTTGCTGATCAGCCGCGGGTTGAACTCGTAATAGAGGCTCAGCGACGAGAACGTCAGCTCGTTGTTGTCCTGCACGAAGCGCGTCGTGGCCCGGGTCTTTTCGTCGTGCTGCTTGCCGTTTTCGTCGGTGTAGGAGCCGAGTTTCTTGAACATGGCGTTCTGGCCCGGGGTCTGCCAGCGGCCGTAGAGCACGCGGCGGTCGACGTTGTAGTGGATGTCGACGTTTTCGACCTTGTTGACCAGCGTGGTGTTGTACCGCTGCCCGCCGCCGAGGAAGGTGCAGGTGGCGCTTAACCCGAAGCCCTTGTATTCGGCCGCGAAGCCGAAGTTGCCGCGGTACTTGGGGTCGCTGATGCCGGCCACGACCTGATCCTGCGCGTCGTACTCGTAGGTCAGCGTGCCGTCCTTCCTGACGTAGATTTCCTGACCCGTCGTGGGGTCGATGCCCAGCGACGGCACGGCCCAGATGGCGTTCATCGGCATTCCGTCCTGATAGATCAGCACGGGCGTCGAGTTGCTCTTGTCCTGCGCCTGGGCCATCATCTTTTCGTTGTAGGCCTTGAGGCTTTCGGAGAGGTTGATGATGATGTTCTTGTTATAGGCGATCGAGCCGAAGAGGTTGAAAAAGCCCTGTTTGCCCTGCCAGAGCGTATAGCTCAATTTGGCCTCGATGCCGCGGTTGCGGACTTTGCCCAGGTTGTCCTTCACGGTGTCGAAACCCGTGGAGGTGGGGATCACCACGTCGGTGAGCATGTTCTCGGTCACCGAGTTGTAGTAGTCGAAGGCGATCGTTGCGCGGTGGACCGTAATGTCGGCGCCCACGTTGTAGTCCATGCGCTGTTCCCATTTGAGGGCGGGGTTGGGCATCTTCGAGAGGTAGGCGCCCGTCTGTCCGTGGTAGGTGGCCCCGGTGTAGTAGAGATAGGTGGCCAGCACTTCGTTGGTGTCGTAGTTCTGGTTGCCCGTCAGTCCGGCCGAGGCGCGGATCTTGAATTGTTTCAAAACGTCCTGATCGCGCAGGAAGGGTTCGTTGTGGAGGTTCCACGCCACGCCGGCGCTCCATGCCGACGACCAGCGGTTGTCGGCGCCGTAGAGCGACGAGGCGCTTTCGCGGAACGTGAGGTCGACGTTGTAACGGTCGTCGTAGCTGTACGACGCGGTTCCCAGGAAACTGATTTCGCGCGTGATCGACGAGATGCCGACGGGCTTTTTGTCCTGGGCGTACTGCCGGGCGAAGGTGATGTCGGCCGTCTGGCTGTTGGGGAATCCCTCGGCGTAGTGCTGGTAGGCGCTGTACGTGTTTTCGGCGATCCGGCCGCCGGCGTTGACGTAGAGGTAGTGCCTGCCCCAGTTTTTGGCGTAGTTGGCGTAGATTTCGCCCGAAATGTCGCTGCTCTTGCCGTTGTCGAGCTGGTAGGAGCCTTTGCGCAGCTGCATGCTCGTGCTTTCGTAGGCCGAGGTGGCGAATTTCGAATGCTTGGCCGGATAGAATTCGTCGGCGTCGCTGCGCTTTACGGCGATGCCGAGGCGGGCGGTGAGTTTCAGCGCCTCGGTGGCCTGCCATTCGGCGTAGAAGTTGTCCGTCACGCTGGTGTAGGTCTCGCGGTCGAGCGTTCCGAGCGTGGCGTCGTACATCGGGTTGGCCACTTCGTCGTAGGCCCAGCGGGCGATCTGGCCCGTCTGGGGATCGACGGCGCTCCAGTAGGGATTCATCCGGGCGTAGTCCCCGAAATCGCCCCACGGCGAGTTTTCGCTCTTGGTGTTGCTGACGCTCAAGATGTTGCGGAACAGGAAGTTCTTCTTGCGGTACGAAACGTTCACGTCGCCCGAGAGCACCGTGCGCTCCGAACCCTTCATCACGCCCGCCACGTTGTTGTACGAGAAGTCGATCATCGCCCGCAGCTTGCGGCTGTCGCCCAGTTCGACCGAGAGGGTGTGTTTGTGGCCGACGCCCGTGCGCAGGGGTTTTGCGAGCCAGTAGGTGTCCAGCCCGCCGAGCACCTGCGCTTTGAGTGCGTTGTAGCGTTTGGTGAGATCCACCTGCGTCTGGGGATTCGCCGAGGTGTAGACGCCCTCGATGCGCTCGGCCTCGAGCTTCTCCCAGGCGTTGCAGAGGTTGTAGCTCGTCAGGTCGGGCATCGACACCTCGATGCTTCCGGTGTAGGTCACCAGCTCCTGATTGCCGGCCAGGCGTTTGGTCTCGATGACGATGACGCCGTTGGCGGCCTTCGAGCCGTAGAGCGCCTTGGCCGCGGCGTCCTTGAGGATGGTGATGCTCTCGATACGGGTCATGTCCATGTCCATCACCTTCTCGGCCGTGGTTTCGAACCCGTCGAGGATGAACAGCGGCTGGTTGGGGCGGTTCTGGTAGTTGCCCTTGATATTGACGCCCGTGGATTCCGAGGGGAAGGTGGTGATACCGCGCAGCTGCATGTCCGGCAGCGTGTTGGGGTCGGAGCCCATCAGCGTGTTGTCCATGATGTAGAGCGACGGCTCGATGTTTTTCAGGCTCTCGAAGACGTTGCGGTTACTCACGCGGGCCAGCTGGCCCGACGTGATGGTCGTGGCCGAACCCGTGTAGCTCTCCTTCTTGCGGGTGAAGATGCCGGTCACCACGACGTTTTCGATCTCCTGTTCGTCCTGCACCAGCCTGACCAGACTGGTCTGTGCCGAGGGAAGCGTTTGCGAGACGTAGCCGATGTGGGAGAAGATC
>OGOV01002325.1_pt1 | contig 14500 bp, 16 predicted proteins | sample 1552711 | NCBI WGS metagenome assembly OGOV01 (sample SAMEA2580216, study PRJEB22360) | human gut metagenome | biome: human gut; feature: human-associated habitat; material: faeces | place: Denmark | collected 2008/2010 | reverse complement strand
ATTCATAGTATTTGTTAAATTTTTTCCGCCATTTCCTTTGATATTTCCCTAAAGAAATATTTTTTATCGATATCTTTTGCAATCATTGGCTCAAACAATAAAGATGTTTTTCCAGCACCAGAAACACCACATACTAGTGTAGGATAAAATCTTTTCTCTTCTGCTATTTTAACTGTTTTACCATTTACTTTATCTGTTCCAAAAGACATCTCACAAGTATAAGCACCCCAAGAGGCAGATTTATCAGCAAGGCTAATTCCTTTATAATCGTAAATTGATTCATATATTGTTTTGGTATCATGTACTGTCATTAGTAACCATTTTATAACAGGATAGAATGTTGTTAATGGTAAGTACAGAGCAACCGCGGAGAATGCTGGTTTAATCAAATTATAAAAGTTAGATGCGATGTATGAAAAGTTTGGTACTGATAAGAATAACATCCAACCAAATTGGTTCGTGAATTGTGTAAACATCGATACAATCATTATATAAATGCTGATTAAATACACATCAAATAGTGCTAATTTAGATTCATCTGAGTCAACGAACTTAGATGAACACGAAAATAGAAATGCAAATACCGGGCAAGCAAGTGCTAGGGTATAAGTAATTGGCCCCCAATATGAAACTGCCATTCCTGTAAAAATCATCATAAGCATTTCTACTATTCTGTCTACAACTAAATAAGCACTTATTAAAGTTAGTACATATGTTAGAAAAGTATTTCTGTCTGTTTTTAGATATTTTAAAAATTTGTCTATTGCTTTCAAAAGATTCACCACTTTCAAATTATTTCATTTATTAAAATTTATACATATCTATTATCCTATAAAATGAAGAAAAAAACAAGTATTTTGAACAATTTTATAAGCTTTTTTATGCTAAAAATTTATTAAACTTACAAATTAAGTATAGTAATTGGTTTATTGAATATATTTTATAAATAAGGGGAAGGAGAACATATGTCTAAGGAAAAAAAGCAAAGTTTCATGCAAGGAATTATTACTTTGATGTTTTCGCAAGTTTTAATAAAATTATTAGGAATGGTATATACACTTTATTTAATAAAAATTTTAGGTTTATTTTATAAATTATATTTGACAAATAAAAATGGTTTTGGAGATGCTGGAAATGCTATTTATAACAGTGGATTCCAAATCTATGCACTACTGTTAACGATTTCTTCAATAGGTGTTCCAAATGCTGTTGCAAAACTTATTTCAGAAAAATTATCAGTGGGAGACAATAGGGGAGCACAGAAAATTTTTAAAGTAGCGTTTGCCTTTTTCTCTGTAGTCGGTTTTACAGGTTCAGCATTATTATTTTGTGGAAGTGATTTTATTGCAAATGTATGGCTTCAAATTCCGGAAGCAAAGTTAACACTAATAATACTTGCACCATCAATTTTCTTTGTTTCGTTAATTTCTGTTTTAAGGGGCTATTTTAATGGGCACGAAAATATGAAACCAATGGCACAGTCTCAAACAATAGAACAATTTACAAAAACAATATGCACCGTTGCTATAGTTGAGTTAATATGTTTTTTTATGGGAAATAAAGATACTACAGCTGTAATGGCTGCTGGAGCAAATTTGGCAACTAGTATTGCCACCTTTATTGGCTTTATATATTTGATATATTTATATAATAAAAAAGAAAGATACATAAAATTTAATAAGCCAAAATATCATAGGCAAGAAAGAACAGTAGAGATAGTAAAGAAGATAATAATAATTGCAATGCCACTTACTTTTAGTGCAATTTTAGGCTCACTAAATAAAAATATAGATTCCTTTACAGTTGTAAGGGGATTAAAAACATTTTTAACAGAAGAACAAGCTAAAATTCAATATGGAATACTAAGTGGAAAAATAGATACACTCGTAACTTTTCCTTTATCGTTTAATATTGCACTTGCAACGGCTTTGGTTCCAGCAGTATCGGCTGCAAAAGCGAGAGGAGACTATAAGAGTATAGAAAAAAGAGTGTCTTTTGCGATACTTATTACAATATTAATTGGACTGCCATGTAGTGTTGGAATGGTAGTTTTCGCAAAGCCAATTTTACAAATGTTATTTCCAAATGCAAGTAGTGGAGAATTTATATTTCAAATAAGTAGTATTTCGATTGTATTCATTACATTAGAACAAACTATAAACGGTGCTCTTCAAGGACTGGGAAAACTTAAAGTACCCGTAATTGCACTTTCAATAGGAGTGTCTATTAAGCTAATTTTGAATTTAATATTAGTAAAAGTAAATCCAGATTCATTCGTTTTGGGAGGAGTTGCTGGAGCAGCATTTGCAACTGTAATGTGTCATGTTATTTCCATGTTTATTAGTTTGATAGCATTAAGTAAAAATATTAAAATAAAATTTGATTTGTCGAAATATTTTATAAAACCAATTTTAGCAAGTTCATCAATGGGAATAATTCGGAATATATACATATAATTTACTAAAAGGTATAATTATGCAAAATATTGCTATAATATTAACAATAATATTTGCAATAATTGTTTATGTAGTAATATTAGCAATTACAAAAATTTTTAGTAAAGATGAATTATACATGTTGCCATTTTACAGCAAATTTAAGAAAAATAAGGTCTGTAAACCTTGAAAAATAAGCATTTTTGAAAATAGAAAACCGCAAACCTTAGAGATTTAACACTTTTATAAAATAAATTTGAAAAAAAAGAAGGATTTTATCAAACCTTGGCGAATAATGTAAGTAGTAGATGCAATAATTATCTACATATACAATCTTATTAGGAGGTAATTTAAATGAACAAATCTGATTTAATCGCAGCCATAGCTGCTAAAACAGAATGCACAAAGAAAGATGCAGAAGCAACATTAAACGCATTTGTTGACGTTGTTACAGAAGCTTTAGTAAAGGGAGACAAAGTTCAATTAGTTGGATTTGGTTCTTTCGAAGTTAGAAAAAGAGCTGCTAGAAAAGGAAGAAACCCACAAACTAAAGAAGAAATCAAAATACCAGCATCAAAAGCTCCAGTATTCAAAGCTGGAAAAGCTTTAAAAGATTTAGTAAACAAAAAATAATTGAATTAATATAGAAATATGAATTCATATGAATACATGGAAAAAATTCCATGTATTTTTTATAATTTATTGCTTTTTATAAATAAAGTTGCTATAATTGTGTATGTCGTATTTTTTACACTTTATATCCCATAATTGGGGAAAGGCAGAGTATGATTGAAAAAATTAAAAGAGTTGCAAAAGAAATTGTTAAGCCAACCAAAAGGCCAGAAGGTCCAATAGACTATTTTGTGTATAAAGGAGTGTTTGGCATATATTTTGCTACAAACGGCAGAACTTTGGCTTGTTGGATTAAGCCGTGTAAGAAGTTATGTGATGATGGCAATGAAGTTAATCTTCCTGGTTACTGGAAGGATGTACATAGTACACAAAAGGTGACTATGGATGGAGAGTTTGTTCAGTTAACTGCAGACGAGGCTTGGCAACATTCGACAGGCAACTTCTAAGAAAAAAGATGCAAACAGATGCTAATGCAAATGTTTGCATCTTTTTTCTTAGAAATTGACATAACATTTGCCAAAACAAGGAAAAAATGGTATAATAAAGAAGTATCCGAATATAAATACTTGTCCCCAATAATTGGGGAAAGGAGGAAAAAATGAAAGTTAAAGAATTATGGAAGCGGCTAATTATTAGTCACAAAGTACCCAAACTGCCGCAAGGTTACGTATACCAAAACAGGATTTTTGGCTTTGAAATTGCTGGAAATCACGTAGGCCAGATATGCTGGATCCGAGGAGGAAAGACACTTTCTGGCAAGGAGGTACCAGGTTTCTGGAAAGAGTTGGATTCTTCGGATGTCATTGATATGAACGGCAAATCGCGAAAAATGACGTTGGAGGAGTTCGAAAGGTACCAGGCAGTCCTTAACGAGTAATTGATTACAGAACAACATGGAAACTACGATGAAGTGACCATGTTGTTCTGTTTATGTAAATAAATTTGGAATAATTTGCCAAACTAAGAATAATATGTTATAATAGAAAGTATGAACGAAAGGAGGAATCACATATGACAATTGGCAGTGTGATAAAAGAAATGCTTGGTAGGCAAGCATGTGTGAAAATGCAATAGCTATAATTTTTTAATAAAACGATGAAAGGAAAAGTCAAGATGAAAAGTTATTTGGAGATTATTAGCAAAGACGAGACCTTTGCACTGTGCGAAGTCGAGATGATCCCGGTAGACGAAAGTGCTAAAAAGGCATATGTAACGAGTCAAGTAAAAATGACTTATGTTCCTATGTCGAAGTTTAGCATGGTCAATGGTACAATCGATGAAGGAGATGTCTTTATTGTTCTTCACAACTCGGGCAGAGTTATTAGAGTCTGCGAGAGGGATATTGAAGAAAAATCAAAGAGAAGAGCACTTAAACAAAGAGGAGTCGCTACAGTTTAAACACTGCATAGGCGGGGGATATTATCCTCCGCCTTTTGCATGAAAAAAATTTGGATTAAGAATATTTAACATCTATTTAATATTATGAAGCTATGATATAATATATATGATTTTAACATGAAAGAGGAAAACTTGTATGAGGATTTTAATTGTAGAAGACGAATTTAAAATTGCCGATGTAATTGCCAGCAGACTTAGAAAAGAAAATTATATAGTAGATGTATTTGGCAATGGAGAAGAAGGTTTGGATAATGCTCTTACGAATATATATGATTTAATAATTTTAGATGTAATGCTTCCTAAAGTTGACGGATTTAAAATTTTGGAAGAAATCAGAAGAGAGAAAATTAATGCAAAAGTAATAATGCTGACTGCAAAATCTATGATAGAAGACAAGCTTACAGGCTTTAATAACGGAGCAAATGATTATTTAACAAAACCATTCCATATTGATGAATTAGTTGCTAGAGTAAATGCACAGCTTAGAATGGATAATGTACAAGTACAAAAAGACTATGTAGAAGCAGGAGATTTAAGGCTTAATATAAAAAATACAACATTAACATGCACTACAAACAATGAGTCTATAGAAGTTGTCTGTAAAGAATTTATGTTATTAGAATATCTAATGAAAAATCAAAATCAAGTTTTACAAAAAGAACAACTATATGAAAAAATTTGGGGACTAGATAATGAATCAGAGTCAAACAACTTGGAAGCATATCTTTCATTTATAAGAAAGAAAATTAAAATAATAGGGTCTAATGTTCAGATAAAAGCTATTAGAGGTCTAGGGTACAAATTAGAAGTTGATTAGAGGTGAAAAAATGGAAAAGTTAAAGAAAAAAATATTTTTGGTAATGTTTGCTATATTAACAATATTTCTTGTGAGTGTATTGTGCATATTTAATTTTCAAGATTACAATCATGAAAAAGTAGAAATAGAAAATAAATTAAGTAGAATGGAAAATGATAGACAGGCACCGGGAATGCCAGTTTTTATGGATGCAGTAGTATATACGGTAAAATACAATACATCAAATAAAGTAACAGAAGTAATAAACCATACAGATAACAATATTTCGGATGAAAAAATAACTCAGATTGCAGAGGATATATTGGAAAGTTCAAATACGAAACAAGGAAGCAAGATTGGAAATTTATATTTAGACAAATACTCATATTCTTTTCAAGCACCAAACACACTAACTATAGTAGATAATACATCAGCCAAGGCAAAATTAGAGTCATTATTAAAAACATCAATTTTAATTTTTGCACTAATAGAAGTTATAATAATTATTTTGACTGTAGAAATAACGAGATGGATAATAAAACCAGTAATAGAGTCATTTAACAGGCAAAAACAATTTGTGGCAGATGCATCACATGAACTAAAAACTCCTATTGCGGTAATAATGGCGAACGCAGAAGCGTTGGAAAAAGAGCCAGAAGAAAAGAAATGGTTAAATAATATAAAGAGCGAAGCGGACAGAATGAATGAGCTAGTAACAAGCTTATTGGATTTGGCAAAATTAGAAGAAGGAAAAGAAAAAGAGGTACAGCAAGAAGAAAATTTATCAAAAATAGTAGAGATGTCTGTATTAACATTCGAGAGTTTGATGTATGAAAATAAAATAGAACTAAAATATGATATACAAAAAGACATAAATATAAAATGTAATAGTAGTCAAATAAAACAACTAGTAGCAATACTCATAGACAATGCTATAAAACATAGTGAAACGAATGGAAAAATAAGTATTGCACTGAAAAAACAAAAGAATGATACAGTATTAACAGTATCAAACAGGGGAAAAGAAATCCCAAAAGAAATACGAGAAAAAATATTTGAGAGATTCTATAGAGAGGATGAATCTAGAAACAGAGACACAAACAGATATGGCTTAGGGCTTGCAATAGCAAAAAATATAGTAGAAAATCATAATGGAAAAATATCGGTAGAATCGGAAAAAGGAATAACAACATTTAAAGTGGTGCTAAAATAAGCATCACTTTGTTGCATTCTACATAAAATGGTGCTAAAATAGATAGTACAAATCCAACGATTTGATTATACGAAGGGAGAATATTGTTTATTTAGACGTTCAATAAGTAGCTGTAAAAGAAAGGATAGCTATAAATGTCAAAAACTTATGTGTTAAATGATAAACAAAGAAAAATTGTAGAAAAAAACTTGAAAGTCGTTCCGTACTTTTTAAGGAGGTTACCTTGTAAAAACACTGAATATGAAGACCTGTTGTCAGTAGGAAACATTGGATTAATAAAGGCAGCAGCAACATATGATGCATCGGCAAATAATACGTTTGGAACTTATGCTAAAAAATGTATAGAAAATGAGTTTTACATGGCAAAGCGAAAAACTAAAAATCGGTCAAAAGAAATCTCTTTGGAAAGTATAGTAACATGTAAAGAAGAAGGAGACGACAAAATATCACTTAAAGACATAGTACTAGTAGATCCGACAGACTTTACGAAAGGAATAGAAGAAAGAGACTCATTAGAAAGAACTTTGGAACTCTTACTAAATATGAGTTCACTCAAATTAAAAGAAAAACAAGTAGTTTTCTATAGATTAGGAGGAATGAAACAAACCGAAATAGGAAAACAAGTTGATCTTTCGCAAGCAAGTATTTCGAGAGTAATAAAAAGTGCCTTTAGTAAGGTTAAAAATTTTATTGACCAGAACCCAGACTATACTAAAGAAATAAGAGTTCGGGTTACTCCAACGAAGTACTACCTAAACATCATGTTGGAAGATGAAGCAAAATGCAGATTAGCATATCAAATTCTTACAGAACAGAGAACATATACCGATAACATTCCGGATTACATGGTAAGCATCGGTGGAAGCTCGATAACTGTAAGCACTTATGCTGAAGAAGAAGCATACATAACAATTGCGGAAATTCTTCCAAAGATAGAACCTTATAAACAGAAAAAAACAAAAAGGAGAGACGTTTATAAAAAAGATAAAGAGAATGCGAAAGTATATGAATTCATGATGTCCCAGGATGTCCTTGTAGTAAAAGAAGTTACAGCAAAATTTGCCAACATTAGATATGTTGACGTTTTCGCCTTTCTGAGGTATGAAGTTAGGCATGGAGCAATAACACGCATTGGACGAGGTAAATACAGAGTAAACAAATAAATTCCCAAGCCCCACCGTTAAAATAACGGTGGGTGTCTTGTTATTTAAATAATTTTTTACAAAAAAATAAAAATTTAATATTCATTTAATTTTTCAAAACTAAAATAGCATCAAGATGAAAGAAAAACTTTTTGAAATATTCGAGACACAAAAATCTTTTATTTACAAAACGTGTCGAAAATTATTATATCTTGAGGAGGTTAGAAAATGAAAAGAAAAACAAAAAATATAATTATAATTACACTTATAATTATACTAGGAATTGCGAGTGGATTTACAGTAAAACTTGCAAAAGATAGTGTGAGTACAAATTCTGAAAATGTAGGACAAAACATGGGAACTCCACCAGATCAAGGTGGTCAAGGAGGGCCCGGACAAAACGATAATAATGCTGGACAGAACCAATCCGATAACAGCATGGGACAGAACCAGGGCACACCACCTGCTAAGCCAGACGGTAGTGGTGATAATAGCAATATGAGTGAACCACCAACAATGCCAAATGAAAATAATGGCAATAGTATGGGAGAACCACCAACAAAGCCAGATGATAGTAATGGTAATAGCACATCAGAGTCACCAACTAAACCTGAGGATGGTAGTAACAATGACTCGTCTGAAATGCCAACAAGACCAAGTGATAATAACAATGGAATGCCAACAGAAAACAGGGAAAGTAAAGAAATCAACATTGAATATTATATTTTATTTGGTGTTGAAGCTTTCTTAATAAGCTTATTAATCGCATTTTTAATAATGTCAAACTTCAATAAAAAGACGATCGCAATGACTCTAAGTGGTGCAAAAAATATTGTAATATTAGTCTTAATAGTTGCAATATTAACAGCTGTATTAACTGTGGCACAAGCATTTATTGCAAATAAATTAATCGAAACAAACCAAACACAAAGCGGAATGCAAGCATCAAATGGAATGAAAATGCCAGGCGGAAATGGTGGAGCATCAAGTAATGTAACATATACGGCAAGCAAAGAGATTACCGAAGATGCAACAATAAGCAGTGGAGAATATTCTTCTACAACAGCAGATGAAAACGCTTTACTTGCAAGTGGAGACATAGATGTAAGAGTATCTAATGTAAATGTTACAAAAACGGGAGATTCTGATGGAGGAGACAGCAGTAACTTCTATGGAAATAACTCGGCAGTGCTTGCAAAAGATGGAGCAAATTTAACTCTAGACAACATAACAGTTGCAACAAATGCAGACGGTGCAAACGGAGTATTCAGTTATGGAGGTTCTGCAACAACAAACAATTCATCGAGTGATGGAACAACCGTAACAATAAGCAATTCTAACATTACAACCACGGGAGATAACGCCGGAGGAATAATGACAACTGGTGGAGGAACGACTAATGCAACAAACTTAACAATAAATACGAGTGGAACATCAAGTGCAGCAATAAGAAGCGATAGAGGTGGCGGAAAAGTAAATGTAGAAAAAGGAACATACACAACAACAGGTCAAGGTTCTCCATCAATATACTCAACAGCGGACATCACTGTAAAAGATGCAACTCTAGTTGCTAAGGCATCAGAAGGAATAGTAATAGAAGGTGCTAACACTGTAACAATAGAAAACTGCGACTTAACAGACAGCAACACAAAACTAAACGGACAATCAATAACCTACAAAAACGTATTCCTATATCAATCAATGAGTGGAGACGCTTCAAACGGAACAGCAACATTCACAGCAAAAAATAGCAACATAACAACAAACAATGGAGATACATTCTATATTACAAACACAACTGCAACAATCAACTTAGAAAACAACACAATAATAAACAACGACAGCACAGGAAACTTCCTAAGAGCACAAAAAGACTCATGGGGAAAGAGCGGTTCAAACGGCGGAAATGTAACACTAAAAATGACAAATCAAAAAGCAGAAGGAAACATCGTAATAGATTCAATTTCAACATTAGACATGGAAATGGCTGAAGGTTCATACTATGAGGGAACAATCAACGGTGCAAACGAAGCTAAAAGTATAACTTTAAAATTAGATAGCACATCAAAAATAAAATTAACAGGCAACTCTTATGTAACTTCATTAGAAGATGAAGATTCAACATATAGCCACATAGATTTTAATGGATATACACTATATGTAAACGGAGTAGCTATAAATTAGGTAGAAGGCAGCAAGAAATTGCTGTCTTTTTGCATCAATTTTATTGAGAATAAACAGAAAATATGATATAAATTAGAAAAACGAGAAAGGAAAAATAGCATGAAAGTTTTAGTTATATCAGATATACATGGTTCTGGATATTATGCTGACAAAATAAGAGAAATAGTAGAAAGAGAGAACCCAGAAAAAATAATTTTATTAGGAGACTTATATTACCATGGTCCAAGAAACGATTTGAGTCAAGAATACAATCCAATGAAGGTTGCAGAAACATTAAACTCAATGAAAGACAGGCTATTAGTAGTAAGAGGAAACTGTGACGCAGAAGTAGACGAAATGATTTCAGAATTCAAATTCAACGACCACATATTAATGGAGATAAACGGAAAAAAATTCTACTTCACACACGGACACAAATACAACATAGAAAACATACCTTATGACGATTTCGACATAATGATTTATGGTCATATACATCAAGGATTTATAGAAGAAAAAGAAGGTTTGATATTTGCAAATCCAGGGTCAATATCACTACCAAAATGCAACACAGCACACAGCTATATCATATTAGATGAGAACAAGATAATATTAAAAGACGTAGATGGAAAAGTAATACAAGAATATGAGTATGATAAATAATGGCAAAGACTGGAAATGTTGCTAAAAACATGATATAATTTGGCTTAAATTAGGAGGTTGTATGGATAAATTTGAGCAAATTATATATATAAATATTGATGATTCTGGGAAATTGGTAAATAGCGAAAAAGTTGCAATTTATGCTGGAGTAGTATTTACGTCAAAAAAAGAAAAAGATAAATTCATAACGCAGTATAGAAGTATAGTACAGGAACTTAAATGTAGATATTGTAAAATTAACATTGAAGAATGTAAACAAAATGACTCTTGCCCCGAACTTAAACACAATATGCTAAAGCCAGAACATAATAGGCAATTAATGAATTATATTAGGAAATATATGACTTTGTGTTGTGTAATAAACAATGGTAAAGTATATTTAAACATAAAAAATGATAGAGCGTCAAGGGGAAGATTTCTGGATTATTCATTAAAATTACTAATAAAACAAACTGTAAAAGGATTAATTAAAGAAAATAGAATAAATCCAGATAATCCAATAAGGCTTGTAATTAACATAGATGAGCAAACAACTAAAACAAATGGCTATTATAATCTTAGGGATGGAATATTGGAAGAATTAAAATACGGTATAAATAATTTTAATTATAGTTGTGCATATAAACCAGTTGTAAATTCGGATTTAGATGTAAGCGTATGCTACCAAAAATCGGAAAAAAGTTATTTAATACAGGCTTCCGATCTAGTTGCCGGAACAGTGAGAAATTTATATCTAAGGAATATAGACGATGCAATGGAATTTTCTAAAAGAACAGCTTTTATTAACTACAAGATATTTTTACCATAAATGAAAAGAGGTTACCGAAGTAACCTCTTCCCAACTAGAATGACGTACTTAACATACGCTTAATTTTTCAATCATTATCTAGCTATCGACCAAACGAAGGATGAATCCTTCTGGTATTTAAATTGTAACATTTAAAAGGATAAATGTCAACAATTATAATAATATTTTATGCAAGAAAAATAAAGATATACGTGGGAGAAAAAAATGTTAAAAATTTATAACATACTACAAAAAATGGAATTTTTGAAAGAAGTAGCGATACTTGAATATGAAGAATGGGCAGATAATCCCGAAGAAGATAAAGAAGCAAGAATAGAAAGAAAAATAGAAAAAATAAAAATCAAACTAAAGGGGAGAGACTTTTGCAAATTGATTCTTGTAGATAACGATAAATTAATAGGATTCATATCAATATTTCCAGAGGATTGCGATGAATGTCCGGAACTCAGTCCATGGTATGCAACGATGTATGTAAAAAAAGAATACAGAGGACATGGTTATTCTAAAATATTAAATGATGCAATATTGAAGGAAGCAAGAGAAAGAGGATTCAAAGAAATATATCTAAAAACAACATTGAACGATTATTATGAAAAATTTGGAGCAACATTTGTGAAGAAAATAAGTGACAAAGAAAAGATATATAAATTTGAGTTATAGAAAGGGAATATATTATAAAGATATTTTATAACAAAAGTAGTGTAAAGCAATCTAAGAAAAATAGATTATGAAAATGTTATCTAAACTTATAACAAAGATAGGAGGTGCTAAAATGATTTTATACAGTGAAGAAGAAGGTCTGATAAAAGCAAAAGGTATAAAAAAATTAGATGGAACTAGAGATGCAAACTACAAGTTACCACACATAGCGGTAGGAGTATTTTCAGAATATTTATTAGAAGATATTGTGGAAAAATTTGAATGCGTAAAGGTTGGGGTTATTAGTGGTGCTAACTGCAGTCGCCCAGTCTATATTATGAAATATGAAAATATAAAAATTACATTATTTATGGCAGGTGTAAGTGGACCATGGATAAGTGCAGACATAGAAGAATTGAGTACGAACGGGGTAGACACGTTTATAATTTTCGGAAACTGTGGAGTACTAGATAAAAAAATAGAGGACTGCTCGATAATAATTCCAAATAAAGCATTTAGAGATGAGGGAACAAGTTATCATTACTTACAAGATTCAGAATCCATTGAAATGAACAAGAAATACAAAAATTTATTTAAACAGGTGCTAGATGAAAATGGATATAAATACGAGGAAGGCGCAACTTGGACGACTGATGGCTTTTATAGAGAAACAAAAGAAAAACTAGAAATATTTAAACAAAAAGGTGCCGTTTGTGTAGAAATGGAAGGCGCATCAATTGCGGCTGTTTGCGAATATAAAAAATTAAAATACTTTACATTCTATTATGCTGGAGACAATTTAGATGCAGTAGAATGGGAAGAAAGAAGCCTAGGACAGCTAACGAGTTTTGAAAAGAAAGCCAGAGTGCCATATTTAGCATTTGAATTAGCAAGAAAAATTGAATTATGTAGTGAATGAGAAAGGAAAAAGCTAGCAATGAAGGTTTTAATAGGAACAAACAATAAAGGAAAAGTTGAAGGTGCAAAGCAGGCATTTGAAAAATTTTACGAAAATGTAGAAGTAGTAGGAGTATCTGTGAACTCAGGTGTTAGCGATGAACCTGTGAATGATGAGATTTATCAAGGCGCAAGCAATAGAGTAAACAACTTGATTAAATATGCAGAGGATAACAATGTAGGAGCAGATTTCTTTATAGGAGTTGAATCTGGAATTACAAATAAACTGGGAAAATGGTGCATTATTCAAATAGCTGTAATCAAAGATAAAAATGGATATGAGAGCTTTGGCACAGGTCCAGCATTTCCAGTACCAGATAAATATGTAAAGGAAATTATAGATACAGATTTAGGAATTGTAATGGACAAAATATTTAATGGAAACGGGCTAAAGAATGAAAAAGGTGGCATAGCGCATCTTACAAAAGATGTTGTTACAAGATATGATTTAACAAGAGAAGCATTTATAATGGCACTAACTGAATTTATAAATGGAGACATTTGGAGAGATTAGAAATATTATATTCGGCTTGTCCTAGATTTATGACACAATTCTGTATAATCTGGTACAATCCGTGGACGGAGGAAAAATGTTACATAAAATGAAATTACAAGAAGATCCATTTGAAAGAATAAAAAATGGAACTAAAACAGTAGAATTTAGATTGTATGATGAAAAAAGACAAACCATACAAATTGGTGATGAAATAGAATTTTCAAAATTACCAGAATTACAAGAAAAATTATTAGTAAAAGTAATAGACTTATATAAAGAAAAATCTTTTGAAAAGCTATTTAAAAAAGTATTTGTAGGAGAAGATGAAGAAAAAATCTGTTATGATGATGTTCTGTCTGATTCTTGTTCTGGCACTTACAGGATGCCGGTCAAAGAAAGAAACGAATGACCAGAGCAATCAAAAAGGAACGGCGATTTATTACACAAACAATGATGTGACAAAACTCATATTAAAAAGAAAAAATATCAGATTAAAAGGCAGTCAGATTCAGAAAGTTCAGACGTTATTAGGAGAACTTCAGAAGACGCCAAAGAGTCAGAACATACGGTCTGTTATACCAAAGAGAATTGTGATCAACAGTTTTGAGGTGAACAGCAATATTGTTCAGGTTGATTTTTCAATGGGATATAAACGGATTGCAGAGAACAAAGATTTAATCTGTCGTGCGGGGATTGTTTATACATTAACTCAATTGAAAGGAATTAACTATGTATCATTTTCGATTTCAGGAGAACCTATGCTTGATACAGATGGAACAGCATTAGGAGCACTTGGAAGAGACAGTTTTGTGTTTGATGAATTGCCAATGAAATGATTTATGAAAAAAAGACCTATGGTTCTTATATTTACCGGAGTATTATCCGGAATGGCCGTTGTATGGAATATTTTATCCATGACAACGGCTTTTTATTTACTTGCAGGACTCTGCATTATGGTGTGTATGTTTTGCTTTGATAAGGGATATGGATGGATCATCGTAGGAATGATCTTAGGAATTATATTTGCTGCATCTGCTAAAATTTCGATGAATCTTGATTTTTCACAAGTCAGATATAATGAAACACAGGACATCATAGGAAAGGTAGTTGAAGTATCGCAAACAAAAACCGGAAAGCAGGCATTGCTTCTTAAAAAT
>OGOV01002322.1_pt1 | contig 14517 bp, 10 predicted proteins | sample 1552711 | NCBI WGS metagenome assembly OGOV01 (sample SAMEA2580216, study PRJEB22360) | human gut metagenome | biome: human gut; feature: human-associated habitat; material: faeces | place: Denmark | collected 2008/2010 | reverse complement strand
TATATGCTGGGCTGCGCAAGCAGGACTGTATCATCACTACGGAGTTCCCAAGTATCCACTGGACCAGAAAATGTTCGGAATCTTCGAACATCGGGTGCTGGAACCCTTCCATTCTATTTTCCGCGGATTTGATGATTGCTTCTATGTGCCGCATAGCCGCCATACGGAAGTACGCAGGGAAGATATCCTCAAAGTGCCGGAACTGACATTGCTTTCCGAATCGAAAGATGCAGGCGTTTATATGGCTATGGCACGTGGCGGACGTGAGTTCTTCGTGACCGGACATTCGGAATACTCTCCCTATACCTTGGATACGGAATACCGTCGCGACTTGGAGAAAGGCTTGCCGATAGACATGCCGGTGAACTATTACTGTCACAATGTGCCGGAGGAAGGACCGTTGGTGACATGGCGTGCCCATGGAAACCTGTTGTTTTCCAACTGGCTGAATTATTACGTGTATCAGGAAACTCCTTACGATATTAATAGTATCCGATGATCAGACAAAGACCAGTAGAGCTTCTGGCTCCGGCCCGCAACGTGGAATGTGCCATGGCGGCAGTGGACCACGGGGCAGATGCCGTGTATATCGGTGCTTCCCGTTTCGGGGCAAGGGCATCGGCGGGCAATTCCGTGGAGGACATCGCCCGCGTGGTGGAGTATGCCCATACGTTCCGTGTCAAAGTGTACGTCACGGTCAATACGATATTGAAGGACGAGGAACTGCCTGAGACGGAAAAGTTGGTGTGGGCGTTGTATCGTGCCGGAGTGGATGCGCTCATCGTGCAGGACATGGCTTTGCTGGATCTCGACCTTCCGCCCATCCCTTTGCATGCCAGCACGCAGATGGACAACCGTACACCGGAGAAGGTGAAGTTCCTCCATAGTTTAGGGTTCAGCCAAGTGGTGTTGGCGCGTGAACTGTCTTTGGCCGAGATTCAGGCCGTGCATGAGGCTTGCGACGTGCCGTTGGAGGTCTTTGTACACGGGGCGCTCTGTGTCAGTTACAGCGGGCAGTGCTACGTGTCGCAGCATTGCTTCGGGCGGAGTGCCAATCGGGGAGAGTGCGCCCAGTTCTGCCGGTTGAAGTTCGATATGATAGACAGTGACGGGCGTATGATAGAACAAGGGCGCCACTTGCTTTCTTTGAAAGACATGAACCGAGGGGCGGATTTGGAACGCTTGTTGGATGCGGGCGTGACTTCGCTGAAAATCGAAGGACGTCTGAAGGACGTGGCATACGTGAAAAACGTGACTGCGTGGTACCGCAGCCGTTTGGACGAAATCTTCAAACGCCGTCCGGAGTACCGCCGGGCTTCATCGGGGCAGGTCTCTTTGGCGTTCACACCCTGTTTGGAGAAAAGTTTCAACCGAGGATTCACTCGTTATTTTCTGGATGGCCGTACACCTGATATTTTTTCGTTCCATACGCCCAAATCGTTGGGTGAAGAAGTGGGGACGGTGAAAGAAGTCCGTGGGAAATGTATCGTCGTGTCCGGAGTTAAGCCGTTTGCCAACGGTGACGGACTGTGCTTTTTGGACGAGCAGGGCAACTTGCAGGGATTTCGCGTGAACCGTGTGGAAGCCAATAAGATTTATCCGGCGGAAATGCCGCGTGTCCGTCCTCACGCCCGTCTGTACCGCAATTTCGACAAGGCGTTCGAGGACGTGCTGTCCCGTCCGTCCGCTGTCCGCAAAATCCGGGTGGAATGGACGTTGGGCGAGTATGCCGAGGGTTTCACGTTGGAGGTGCGCGACGAGGACGAGGTGTCGGTCGCCGTGGCTTTTCCCTATCCCAAAGAGAAGGCACGCAGTTCGCAGGTTGAAAACATCAAGGTACAGTTGTCCAAGTTGGGAAATACACCGTTCGAGGCGGGCGGAGTAGAGATTCGTCTCCTTTCCGACTGGTTTATCCCTTCTTCCGTATTGGCCGATTGGCGCAGGACGTTGGTTGGGCGGTTGTTGTCGGCACGTAAAATGAATGAACCGCGAGAGGTGCGCCTCCTTCCGACGGCCTTTACACGCAGCCGGGATGAAAAGCAAGGGAAGGCTCCGGTGCGGTGGGTTCCGGAAGAGGTGACGTATCTGGCCAATGTGATGAACCGTAAGGCAGAGGATTTCTACCATAGGCAAGGGGCAGTGCGCATCGCTCCGGCTTTTGAGGAACGGGAACCTGCCGGTGCCGTACTGATGTTTTGCCGCCATTGCCTGCGTTACAGCATGGGGTGGTGCCCGCGCTATGGAGGAGGGAAGTCCCCCTTCCGGGAACCGTATTATTTGGTCTCGTCCGACGGACGTCGTTTCCGTTTGTCTTTCGACTGTAAAGCCTGCCAAATGAAAGTCTATGCCGATGCGGAAGAGTAACTTTTTTCTGATTTGCCTGTTATTAGGCAGTTTGTTGTCGGCCGGTTGTTATTACCAGAAGCCCGATTATTCCGACGAATGGGATTTGACGGAGAAACGGAAGGATTCGCTTGATTTTGAGGCTTCCCATCATTATAACCGGAATTATAATTTCGTGGTGGTGGGAGATTCGTTGTGCCTGCAAACCGTCCATCCCGTCCATAATCCTGTGCATGCCGGTGTGCCGGAAGACACCGTGGCTGTATTTGCGGACGACCGCCTCGTCGTGGCTGAAGTCATGATTGTACCGGAGGACTCGGTGGATTCGGTTTGGGTAAAAGTAGCCCGCAACCAGTCTACCATGGGTTGGGTGCATGAGCAGGATTTACTGGCGCGGGTCGTTCCGGATGATTCCATTTCGCGGTTTATCCATACCTTCAGCAATACGCACCTGATATATTTCCTGTCCGTTTTAGGCGTGCTGTCAGTGTTATGGTTAGTACGCCGCATGCGTCGCAAGCGTTTCCATATCGTGCATTTCGACGATATCGGAAGTTGTTATCCTACCTTGCTTTGCCTGACCTTGTCCGGCGCTGCTACGCTTTATGCAAGTATGCAGAATTTTGTGCCTGATACGTGGACGGAGTTTTATTTCCACCCGACACTCAATCCTTTCGGATTGCCGTTTATTTTGGGCTTGTTCGTGGCTTCCGTGTGGCTGATTGTCATTCTGGCCATAGCGTCGGTGGAAGACGTTTGCCGGCAACTTCCCTTTCAGGAAGCCATGCTGTACTTGTTTGCCTTATTAGGCGTATGTGCAGGGTGTTATCTCTTCTTTTCGCTCACCACGTTGTATTATCTCGGCTATCCTTTTTTCTTGTTTTACGTCGGTTGGGCGTTGCGGCGTTATTTCCGTTATGCCCGTTGTCCTTACGTTTGCGGACGTTGCGGGGCCAAGCTTCACAGCAAGGGGCGTTGCCCGCGTTGCGGTGCATGGAATGAATGACCGGTATGCCTTATCCGGAGGGGGTTAGAAATGCAGGCTGACATCCACTCCGAACTGTAACGGATTGCCCCGTTGTCCGAATTTCAGGTTGCGGGTGGTAGCGGCCGAAGTAAAAAAGAAAGCATCGTAGTCCGTATCCGTCAGGTTTTTGCCCCAGATGTCGATGCGTACGGTTCCGAAATCCAAACCGGCATGGGCGTTCAACAGCGCGTAAAACGGCTGGTGGAAAGCGTTGTCCTCGCTCCAATAGATTTTTCCGGCTCCCGTGGTATTCACGCCGAAGAAGTAGCTTTTTACCTTATGGTGTTCCAAAGGTTGTTCGTATTCCACACCTGCCGCGAGCGTGTGCATGGGGACAAAAGGCACATGGTTCCCGTCATAATTCACCGCCTCTTGCGCTGTTTCCGCCCGGGCTTCCTGCGCTTCATAGCGTTTGAATACGGAGTGCGTGTAGCCGTATGACGCATGCCACGTCAGGCGGTTGTCCAACCATCCGCCGCGCAGTCCGATTTCCGTACCGCAACTCCGTCCCCGTCCGGCGTTGACCATGACACGCCCCAATCCGCTGCTTACGAATTTGGAAATCTGTTGGTCGTACACGTCCATGTAGAACACGGCGGCATCCAGTTGTATCTTGCCGTCCGAGAACGAGAAGTGTCCGCCCGCCTCATAATTATAACTGTATTCCGGTTTGAAGCGAGTTTGTGCCGGCGTTCCGGAAAACTCCTCCTGTGGAATTTGGTGGACAATCATCTGTTTCACGGCTTCCGGCATGTGGTCGTACATCGGCCCGTCCAACGTTTCCGCCGTCTTGTTCTTGACGGAGCGCATCATCCGGCTTTTCAAATCGCCTTGTACCAGGTCGCTGAACATCTGTACGTTGTACCCTCCGCTGCGATAACCCTTGCTCCAGCTTACGTACACGTTGTTTTGCGCCGAAAAGTGGTATTGCAAAGCCACTTTGGGTAACCACTGCACGTAATCGTGTTTTAAACTGCCCCGGAAACGGCTGTCGTCCGACAGGCCTTCGAGGACGAGCGGCATCATGGGAGAAGTAAGCTCTACACCGTAGTCCATGCGGCCACCGTAATCGTAGTCCAGTCTCATCTTTTCATATTCCACACGCAGGCCGGCTACAAGGCTCAGCCCTTCCGCCCCGAATAAGTCGTTGAATGTGCTTTGGTGGAAAGCGGCAAGGTCGGTGGTCGGGGTGTCGAAAGCCCCGTCGGCCACGTAGGGAGAGACGGGCATGTCCAATGTAAGTCCCATTCCCATCGGGCTGATGGCTGCGTTGGCCTTGTCGAACACGGTGTTCATGAACTCACGGGTCAGGGATACCGGACTTTTCGTACGTAAAGCCTGGTGCATGGCGTAGATTCCGCCGGTCCATTCCCAACGGCGGTTGTTGCGGCTTTTGAAAGTCAGTTCTTCGCTCCAGGAGTTGATGCGTTGCTTTTGTGTCATGCTGAATTAGTCCGCGTCCGTGAAATCCTGATCGAGCGTCATGTTGTCGTTCAAGTTTTGGTAGGCCGTGACGGACGACAGGATAAACTTGTCGGCGGTATATTGTGCGTTGAGGCTGCTGTTCAGCAGGCTTCGGCGGTAGAATGAAGGACGGTTGTAGAGGATACGCCCTATACGGTCGGGACGAGACTCTTCTCCTTCGGTGACACCTAAATAGCGGTAGGGATAACCGTGATCTTCACGATACGAATAATCGGTAGAGAAGTCCAGCTTCCAAGCCTCTGCCGGAAGGTAAATGACCCGTACGCGTCCGCCTCCCGTTTCGTTTCCTCCTACCGTCTCATGCCGGGTGACGTTTTTGAAGAATCCTTCCGAATGCTTATAAAATCCGCTCAAGGCGTATGCCATCCTGTGGCTTGTCTTTTGGTAATGCGATGCCGACAACTGGTAACCCTTATCTTTTACCGAAGTCCCCAAGCGGATGTCCGTGCCCTGATAATGGAACGGGTTGCGGGTAAACACGCGGAGCAGGCCGCCCATGGCATTCCGTCCGTACAGTGTGGCCTGCGGGCCGCGCAACACGTCCACGCGTTCCACGTCCAGCAATTCAATGTCGTAGGCACTTTTGTCGGCATATCCCACGTTGTCCACGTACAATCCTACGGCCGGAGTATTGATGCGCGAACCGATGCCGCGGATGTAAGCCGCCGAGGTCAGGCTGCTGCCGTAGTCCGGCATGTAGAAGTTCGGTACGAAAGCCGAAAGTTCCTTCAGCGAAGCAGTATGTTGGTCGTCTAATGCCGTCCGGTCGAAAAGGGAAACGGCGATGGGAGCCTGCCGTAACTTGCCGGTTTCTTTGGGAGAATATACGATGACCACCTCTTCGATGTCTTTTACCCGTGCGCTGTCTTCCGCCGTTTCCTCGATGGGGAGCGCGTATGAAGGTGCGCCCGAGAGGAATAATACTGCTGATATGATACTCAATCTGTCCATCCGTGGTTTTTGTTTCGGGATGCAAAGTTACGATGAATCGTCGGGTGGGGCAATCCTTATTTATTAGGATTTTCCGTCAGGGCATGGTCTCTCCGTGGGAGAGAATAAAGTCATGTTTGTATGTTCTTTTCTTTACACTATGAGCCAAGATACCCCTGTTTATTCTTGTTTTTTCCTTGTTTTTTTAGTCTCAAATAGCTGTTAATAAGATTATATTTTTGTTTCCAACTTTAAAACAAACTCCGCTTTGTGTGCATTTTCCTTCCTTTCTCCGATTTTTATGAAGAAGAAAATTTTTCATTCGGCTGAGAAAACATTTTTTTTCTCCGCAGAAATCCTGATTTTTCTCCGCGTGAAGCGGAACGTTTGGGAGCCAAACGGGATAAAAATGTGCTGAAAACCCCGATTTTTCTTCTAATTGATGGAGAATGGGATACAAAAAACGAATGTCATTTTGTCAGCAGAACGTGCCGCAGGTTGACACATGGCAGCACGCCTTGCGGACGAAATCTGCCCGGACCGTACAGATTGCAGGTGTGCGGAAGCAAAAGGGATGCAATGTGTTTTGCGTCCGGCGCGTGAGAATCGCTCCGGTTCCGCCGCGCCGGGTTTGGGGTGGAAATACGCGAATCTCGGGTAAGGTTGTGTGGGGACAAAGAGATGGTGACATGAAAGTTTATTTAATGTTTTGCTTGAGTATAATACCTGTTTATGAAAAGTGGTCTTAAAGCTAAAATAAACGCCAAAAATCCGGCCTTCAAAATACGATGCAAATTCTTTTTTTGACAAGAAAATCATAACTTGTACATATTCAGTTAAATAACGAATTTTCAATATCCCAAAATGCAAACTCAAATATTTGGAATTTGCTCAAAAGCATGCTTAACTTTGCGATGTGAGAATTAAATATATGTCGAACATGAATAAAAGTATTGCCTATGGAATGATACATGAATGTAATGGTAGAGTATAGAGCAAACTGGTATTTAAGAACTAAAAAATTAAAACGATGAAAAAAGCAAAATATATTGTAGCAGTCATATTGTTTGTGCTTTGGGGACAAGTGGGTTTGGCTCAGGGTGGGGTTGCTCCAAAGTCCGGGGAATCATTGGACAAAGAAACTGGTTTTTCTTTCTGTCCCCTTGATTCGATACCGGATTGGGTAAAAGAGAAAACAACCCCCAAAGAGTACGAATTGTGGAAAAAGGCATCCCGATATTACCAAGTGGATTATTCCGTATTGCAAAAAGACTTGTCCAAAGACCAGAAACGCAGGCTTTACGAAAGTTTGGAGGAAGCCTGTGAAAAGATGGAAGTTCGCGGGAAGCAGGAAGGGGTGGATGAAATGCTCACCTTTGCGCTACCTGCACCAATAGATTCCACGATCGTGTGGAATACGTGCAGTTACGTGAAAATAGATGAAAATCTGTCTTTCAGGAAGATTGAAGGAATCGTGTTCCATTCGAAGGACTATCCCGAAGCCCAAGTGAAAGTGATTGTGTGGTGCGTGTACGACAAAGCCAAAAACAGCGTGCAGGTCATCAAAGAAGATATGCAGAAAGCAGGGCAGGCCATCGAAGTGAATGGTTCCCATACTGTCGGTTATGACTCGGCGAACGGTCGTCTGTATGGTTCTTGCGGAGGCTCTTTGGTATATTGGGATGAGCATAAGGCTTATCAGAGCGAGGATTTCCACAAGGGATATAACATCCCTTTGAAATAAGCTTCTTGCTTCACTCCTTTCAGATACGGTCCGCCTCGATGTACCCGTTCATGACCGCATAGATGGTGAGACCCGATACGGAACGGACATTGAGTTTCTCCATGATGTTCTTGCGGTGGGAGATGACAGTTGTGGTGCTGATGCACAAGCGGTCGGCAATTTCTTTGTTGGTCAATCCGCGCACGATGAGCGTGAGTACTTCGATTTCACGGGTGGAAAGGCCGTTGGGGTCGCTCGGAGAAGTATTTGCCATATAAGGGTGGTTCATATTTTGCGGGAGGTGTCGGCCATGTGCGTGTGAGTGCTGTTGCAGTTGTAGCAAAGCACGTACCATGCTGTCTTCGCTTTGGTAGATGTTCAATGTGTGGAAATGCGAGGTTTGAGGGGTACCGGCCGCCCCGTTAGTCAGCACGATGGTCTTTTCTTTTCGCTCAATGAAGAATGCGCTATGTTCCAAAAGGGTTTGGGCCGAGATAAAATAGTGGAAATACATGTCCGGTGTGTCGCGGACCAATTGCTCGAAGCTGTTGAACGTGCGGACGGTAGCCATGGGCATCATCCGTTCGATAAGTCCCCGCAGCCCCATGCAGGTCAGTGTATTGGCGTCTATTATGGCTATTTCGGGGGATGGTTTCATGTTTGCAGGATGTATTCCGAGACAAAGTTACTAAAACTATTTATATAAAAAGGAAAGGAGACGAAACAAAATTCTCCTTTCCTGAGTAGATGTCATCTTGTATATTTCCGTTTAATGGCGCAATTCATAAAAAGCCTCGTCTATGTGACGGGCGCGGCTTGGAGTGATGTCTAACTCCATATCCTCCAAAAGGATAGCTTTAGGCGAAATGATACCAAGACCTTTTCCTCCTGCGGGATCAAGGTTATAGACGTTCTCTTCTTTTGAAATGGCATGCATGCGCTTGAATTGTTCGCGTGAAGGAGAGTTGTAGTTTCCTTCTACAAGTTCTTCCTTGCCGGTGCTCAAGTCTACGCGAATCAACGCGTAGGGTGAGGTTCTGTTCTTTCTTATGATATAGGTGTGTTCCAAGCCCGCTTTTTTGGCCGCTTTAAGAAAACGTTTGTAAAGTTTGCTATAAGGGACGGGGCGGTTGGACGTGACACGGAAAACACCGGCTGTGTAACGTGTTTCCAAGGTCCGGCTTAATCCGTCGAAATGTTCGTTGCCGGTTGAAGCCGGACAGCCCAAGGAAGGTGTCCTGCCCGTCAGCATGTGCTTCAGTATTCCTTTTTCTATAATGGGCAAAGTCTTCGGTTTCGTCCCGTCCGCGTCCACTTGACGGTAGCCCAACAGCTTCACACCATTATAAACGGAATCGTTGCCCAACTGGCATACCGATAAGGCCGGGGGAAAGACCTGTTTACCCAGATAGCGGTGTTTCCGGTCTGATTGGTTCCGGATAGAGATCCAGTATGAATGGGAGTAATCGGCAATCTTCTCCGCCAACAGCTCCATGGCGGCATCGTCTTCGTATAAAACCGGGCCTATGTACAAATCTTCCACAGCCTTGGCTCGGTTTTTCTGTTGCATGTATTCGGCAAATCTGTGCAGCTCGCCTATGAGCGCGTCTTCGGACGGAAGGTCGTTGATGCCACCTACGTGCAACCTGTAATACTCGGTCTTTACCTCATTGCCGTCTGTTTTTATGCTGGCACGCGCGGTAATGTGGAATACGGTGTCGGGTTGCAGTATTTTTTGCCCCTCAGACGTGAGACGGTAATAGTCCACACGCTTCTGGTAAACTTTGACACAATGGTTGAACAGTTCCGGATAGTCTGAAAACACCTTTGACAGCCGGTTGGACAGTTGCTCCATATCCGTCACGGGACAGGGAATCGTGAGTGCGGAAGGGCCTATCCACACGGCAGGAGGCATTCTCTTGAACTCCGGCACAACCGCATTGTCCGCCGGTTTAGGGTTTTGTTTCAGGTGCGTCCTCTTGTTGTCAAGCCTTTGGACGGCACCCTGATAAGCTATTTCGCTTTTTGACCGAAAGGCATCGCGGATTCTGTCATATCCGATTTCGTCGGGAATGTTTTGCGGGTGATGCTCTACGCCAGTGTCGTTTGTCACAAGCGAATCGCCCAAAAAAATATGTACGGAGATACTGTTCTTGACATTTCCTTTTCTTTTGTTGACGCATACGCCTCCGGACGATTCCGTTCCGGATGTGTGTTTTCGTTCCAAAACATAGTTGACAAACAGGGGGACGGTGTTGTGTCGGGTTGCCAGTTCATGGCATACATGTGCCATCTCGTCCTCCATGGCCTTGAAGATGAGGGAACTGTCAGCCATGGCTCCCGTGTTTTCAGCCTCTGTCGTCTTCGGCGGGCTTATAAGGTCTTGTTTGCTTTTTATGATGGCTTTCTGTCCTTGGGTCTCGATTTGGGACACATAGACCATGGGCGATGTGCCCGAGACGGGGATGGAGCCGGATTCGGAACCGCAGAACCCGGTGAACAGCTCGCTTTCTCCTCCTGCCGCCTTGATCTGCGAGAACATGGACAAGGGGGTGCCTATCAGCGAGACGCCCCGTACCAGTTGGTCGTCCCGTCCGTCGGCAAACACCCGGTAGACTTCAATCGGACTGACATTGAACGCATTGATGGCATTGGCCTTTCCTCGGGTCGTAAATCCTCCTTTTACCGTACGGAAGTAATAGCCGTATTCTTTGCCTTGACGTTTTAACTCCTCTATCAGTAGGTTTCTCAGTTGTGTTTCGGAATAAGGTTCGGTCGTTTCTACGATGAGATTGGATTGGCGGGGATTCGGGTCACGGTCGTTGGACGCACGACCGTGACCGTTGCTTCCTGCGAATTCTTTTACGGGGGTCCGGCTCATCAGGTATTGCCGGAGATAACCGTCTTTCACGCAGTTCACACGCTGACCTTTTACTCCCTCGTCGTCGTAAAGGTAATGGCCGCTCAATGCTTTTCCTTGGTATGTGGTCAACGTGGGATCCAGATACAGTTGGAAAGAAGCAGGCAAGATGCGTTGGTTCAGCATTCCGCTGATTTCGTTGTTGACCGATTCCCGCCGTTTGCCTTCCAGACGATGTCCGAGCACTTCGTGGAAGAATACGGCACTGGCTTTGCCGGAAAGAATGGCCGGGCCGGTATAGGCTTCTGCCATGGGAGCCTTGCCCAGGGCTTCGGCACGTATGGCCAGGCCCCGTACCTTGTCTTCCAATTCGGTCGGAGTCGGCAAGTCTTTTTCTGAATAGGTAAAGATGTCTTCATACAGCGGACAGGGTGTCCCGTCGTCCGCTTCTGCAACCGCTTCCAACATCAGCCGATAGGCTTTACGGTTCTGTGCTATCACGGTTCCTTCCGTATTTACGATGGTGGTACGTTGGAGGGAATAGTCTAAAAAGACTTTGCCCGAAGTCAATTCGTAGTCTTTGAATAACCGGCTGGCATCATTGATATATTTTTGAAACCTTTCCTTGTCTATGTCGGTTTCCGCCTCAGAGTATGGTCTTTCGTAGTAAGTTTCCACAGCCGCCGGGGCAAATGTCGTCACGGAATCCAGTTCCGTGACGTTTGTCTTTTGGCTTGCCTTCATTTGTTGGTAGATTTTCACGGCTGCTTCGTAACGTTCCAATATTCCGTTCCAAACCACTTCTTTGATGACCGGTATGGCATCGTTGTCCAAAGGTAAGCTTGTTGACGGACGTTCGTATGTAAACGTGCTACTGGGCCTGTTTTGGGCCAGATAGGAAAAGTTGTCCAAGTCCGGGCTTCCTACCCTTACTTGTGGCGTGAGGATGCGCGTATGGTTCTCGTCCATTGAAGACAGCCCGAAATCACTGCTTAGGAAAAGCCGCTTATTGTCGACGACCCTGAGCGATATGAAGTATGCCGGAGTTTCCTTGTTCTTTAGTTTGTCAAAATAGAATTGTACTTCGTTGCGCAACACGTTGACGAGCGTATCGTGAGCATAGCTTTCGGCATGGGTGTTGCATACGAATGATATATAGGAAAAAACGAATAATAGCAGATGTTTCTTGTTCATGGTGAAAAGGGATAAAAGGTTAAAGACCATATTCGTCAGCAAATGTACATAACATTACTTATAATTGCAAACAAATCTTTATAGTTTTGTGGTAGAAATTTTCTCCTACCGGATGGTTCAGGATTTTCCGCATACCTACCCCGGAGTTTTGCAAAAAGGCCCTTCATCCTTCAGGCCGTATGGCAATCCTTTCATTACCTTGTGGTTATGAGCTGAAAGATATTTCAGGCATCTTTCAGCCACGCTTCATTTCGTTTGGCGCAGAACGGAAAATCGTTCGCCTGAGAATGAAAAATCATTCGGCTGAGAACTTTTTACCGCTTTCCGCAATGAAAGAAAGCTGAAAGATGCCTGAAACATCCTTCATTCCGTAATATATTATAGCACAATATGTTATCGTATAACCTGAAGGATGAAGGCTCTTTTTTGCAAAACCTTGGGGAGTGTGTGGGGAACCGGATTTGTGGATGCCGGAGTACCTATACGAAAATAGGAGGAAAAGCATGCTTGCCTTTCCTCCTATCTTATTTTCTTTTTAAATTGGTTTTCAAACTAAGGTGCATTACACTTAACATGCTGCACCGGCATTCAGGTTTTTGTTACCGAACAACATTGAAGTACTTGAACCCAAGAACTTACCGTTGTTCTTCTTTGAACCCATTGCAACTGCCATAGCTACTACGACCGCTGCGATAATCATTAATCCTGTCATAATCTTTTTTCCTTTCTTTTTAATCTAACAATCTTTTACCTAAACATTGCTCCTTCACGGAGCTAAATACCTAAAAACTAAATATCTTTTGTTCCTTATGACACTACAAAGGTACGGCTATTCTCCCTGCAAAACAAGTAAAAGGTCATTTGTTATCATTTAAATGCCCTTTTCTTGATATAAATCAATGAAAAGACCTTGAGATACTGATTTTTTTAATAACTTTGCAACGTTTTGTTCCGTCCGGCCTATGGGAAAGCCCTTTCAGGCCGGCGGATGAAAAGGGAATCGGGTGGAAATCCCGGACAGTCCCGCTGCTGTGAACTCATTGTGCGGTTTGTTTCAAACCTCAAGCCACTTCCTTATTATAATAAGGTGGGAAGGCCAACAAGCCGGAGTAAGTCAGAAGACCTGCAAAACGTAGTCATGCCGGAATCTCCGTGGGATGGGAGGAAGGTGTCGTGAGTGAAGAATGAAGAATATAAATGGGCGTATACAAGGAATCTCATAAAATGAGAGGATGGTTGCTTGTGTCATTTTGTATGGAGGCTGTGTTCGTGCTCGCACAAAATGGTGCGGATAGCGTGGATGTGGGGCTACAACAGATGAAAGGCCTGACGGTGACCGAGAAGGTTTTGCCTGCAGCCGTACGTTCGGGTGCTCCTGTGCAGACGCTTGATAAGGCGGAACTGGAGCGTATGGGCGTGTTAGATGTGTCGGATGCCGTACGTCATTTTTCGGGAGTGACCTTGAAGGATTATGGCGGTGTGGGAGGGTTGAAAACCGTTTCCGTACGCAGTCTGGGTGCGCAGCATACGGCTGTGCTCTACGATGGTGTAGCCATAGGGGATTGCCAGTCGGGACAGGTAGACATCTCCCGTTTCTCGTTGGATAATGTTTCTTCATTGACGTTGACTATCGGGCAAAGCGACAATATTTATCAGACAGCACGCATGTCGGCTGCTGCAAGTGCATTGAGCATCGAAACGAGCCGGCCTGATTTTGAAGACCGGGATTTCAGTCTTTCGGCGAAGGTGAAGACGGGGTCTTACGGTTTGGCCAACCCGTCATTGTTCTATGCCCATCGGTTCACATCGCGTTTGTCTTGTTCTCTTTACGGAGAATATTTGCGTGCCGACGGGAATTATCATTTTACGATGATGAACCTGACCAAGCCGATAGAAGGGAGGCGTAACAATAGCGACATCGGGGCATACCGTGCGGAGGTGAATCTTTTTGCCCGTTTGACGGAACGCCAGGATTTGGATGTGAAAGGGTATCTGTTCGATTCCCGTCGCGGATTGCCCGGCAGTGTGGTGTATGACAACCCTTATGCGGCCGAGCGGCTTTACGACCGAAACTATTTCGGACAGTTGAGGTATGAAAACCGTTTTTCGGAGAAGTGGAAGCTGAAAGCTTCGGGTAAGTTCAATTATAGTTGGAATAAAGATACAGACAAGAAGGCTGCCGGACCGACGGAAGACCGTTTCAGGCAGACGGAGACCTACCTGACCGCCACGTTGTGGGCGACGCCGGTGAAAAACCTTTCTTTTTCGTTGGCGCAGGATTTTGTCTATAATGATTTGGCCACGACATTGGAGGAGTGCCAATACCCGGAACGTTATACCAGCCTGACGGCCTTTTCTGCACAATATCGTCATCCGCTTTTTCAGGTGACGGCTTCCTTGCTGAATACGTTCATTACGGAACGGGTGGCTTTAGGGCGAGCGGCCGACGACCGTAAGCGGCTTTCCCCGGCGGTGAGCCTGACGTGGCGGCCTGTGAAAAAAGCAAGTTGGCGTTTGCGTGCTTCTTATAAAGACATATTCCGTGTCCCGACTTTCAATGACCTCTATTATCTGCTCATTGGGAACAGCCGCTTGCGTCCGGAAAAGACGCGCCAATGGAACGTAGGGACAACTTGGGCCGGACGTATGGGGCGTGTGGCGGATTACGTGAGTCTTTCCGTGGACGGCTATTATAACGAGGTCGACGACAAGATAGTGGCGGTGCCTACGATGTTCGTGTGGAAGATGTCCAATGTCGGCAAAGTGGAGACGTATGGCGTGGATGTCAACCTTGCTGCGGAATGGACTTTGGCGAAAGCCTGGAATCTGGGGATGACCGCTGCTTATAGCTTCATGCAGGCGGAAGACGTGACGAAACGCAGTAGCAAGTTGTGGCGTCATCAGATAGCCTACACTCCGAAGCATTCAGGGGCTGGCGGTTTGGTGCTTGAGACC
>OGOV01002316.1_pt1 | contig 14540 bp, 10 predicted proteins | sample 1552711 | NCBI WGS metagenome assembly OGOV01 (sample SAMEA2580216, study PRJEB22360) | human gut metagenome | biome: human gut; feature: human-associated habitat; material: faeces | place: Denmark | collected 2008/2010 | reverse complement strand
CGCCGCCTTTCTCATCGTGACCGGCACACAGCAGATCACCGGCCGGATCGATGGCGTTGCATCGATGGTATTTGTTCTGGCAGTTTTTTTGATCTCGATCTATACGGATGGTTATGTGTGGGGCGTGGTGGCTTCCCTGATCGGCGTGCTGGCCGTGAATTTTGCGTTCCGCTCCCCTTACTTTGCCTTCAACTTCACTCTGCCGGAAAACCTGTTCTCGGGCATGGCGATGCTGGTGGTGTCCATTATGACCAGCACCCTGACCACCCGCATCAAAAAGCAGGAACAGCTGCGGATGGAGAGCGAGACCGAAAAAATGCGGGCCACCCTGCTGCGGGCCGTCTCCCACGATCTGCGCACGCCCCTTACTTCCATTTACGGGGCCTGTTCCACGGTCATTGAAAATTATGACAGCCTGGAAAAAGAGCAAAAATTAAAACTTCTTGGCGAAGCCTGTTCCGATGCCCAGTGGCTGAACCGGATGGTGGAGAACCTGCTGTCCGTCACCCGCTTTGACGGCGGGCAGGTAGCCGTGCAAAAGACCCCCACCGTGCTGGACGAACTGATCGACACCGTGCTGGTGCGGTTCCAGAAGCGCTACCCCAAGGTGCCCGTTACCACCTACCTGCCCGACAGCTTCATCGTGATCCCCATGGACTCGATGCTGATCTCGCAGGTGCTGACGAACCTTTTGGAAAATGCCGCCGTCCACGCCGAGGGGATGACCCAGCTGACCCTGCGGGTGTTCACGCTGGGCAGCCGGGCAGTGTTTGAGGTATCGGACAACGGCTGCGGCATTCCGAAGGAGCGCCTGCGCACCCTGTTCACCGGTGTGCTGCCCGCCGATGCCGCGGCCGACAGCGGCAAGCACGGCATGGGCATCGGCCTTTCGGTCTGTGCCGCCATCGTCAAGGCGCACGGCGGCGAGATCCAGGCCGAGAGCAAGGTGGGCGAGGGCACCAGCATCCGCTTCTGGCTGGAGACCGAATCGATCGAGACGGAGGAAAACGAAGATGAGCAATAACAAATTCAAGGTTCTGGTCGTGGAAGATGAGGCCAACATCTGCAGCTTTATTGAGACGCTGCTGGAGACCAACGGCTATCAGGCCCTTGTTGCCAACACCTGCGCCATGGGCCAGACCCTGTTCACCTCCCACAATCCGGACCTTATCATCCTGGATCTGGGCCTGCCCGACCGGGACGGTCTGGAGCTCATCCGTTTTGTGCGGCAGAAGTTCCTGACCCCCATCGTCGTGCTCTCGGCCCGCACCACCGAGCAGGACAAGATCGAAGCGCTGGATCTGGGAGCCAACGATTACATCACCAAACCCTTTGGCACCGGCGAGCTGCTGGCCCGGGTGCGCGCCGCCCTGCGCACCAACCGCTTCGGCGTGCTGGGCGGAATGCCCGGCGGCGTGTTCCGGGCACAGGGGCTTGAGATCAACTACGAGCGCCGCAAGGTCTTTGTGGACGGTGCCGAGATCAAGCTGACTCAGACCGAATACAACATCGTGGCCTTCCTCTCGGAACATGCAGGCCGGGTGATGACCTATGCCGCCATCGTGCGGGCCATCTGGGGCGATACCGACTGCGGCAGCACCAAAAAGCTGCAGGTCAACATGGCAAACATCCGCAAAAAGCTGGGCAGCGTGCCCGGCCGCAACACCTATATTCTGAACGAACTGGGCGTGGGATACCGGATGATCGACGAGGACACCGATGTCAGGCCCGAAAGCTGAGGACTGCGTATGCTTCCTGCACTGATCATTTTTCTGCTGACCTATCTTCTGATGCTGGCCCTGCCGCAGTACCGGCCTTTTGCCGCGCTGGGCGGGGCCGCTCTGTTTCTGGCTCTGGGCGCGGCGGGCCTGTGGGATTTTACCCTGATGGATGCCGCCCGGGCTGTGGACTTCAATGTCCTGCTGATGATGGCGGGCACCATGGGCACGGTCTCCCTCTTTATTGAGAGCAGGATGCCCGCCCGGCTGGCCGAGCTGCTCATCGTGCGGGTGCCCAATGTGAAATGGGCCGTGTGTATGCTGGCCCTTTTTGCCGGGGTCATCAGCGCCTTTGTGGACAATGTTGCCACAGTGCTCATGGTGGCCCCGGTGGGCCTTGCCATTGCCCGCAAGCTCAGGATCTCCCCCGTGCCCGTCCTCATCTCCATTGCGGTCTCCTCCAACCTGCAGGGAGCCGCCACCCTTGTGGGCGACACCACCAGCATCCTGCTGGGCGGTTTTGCGGGGATGAACTTCTTCCATTTCTTCTGGATGGAGGGCAGGCCCGGCATCTTCTTCGGGGTGGAGCTGGGGGCGCTGGCCTCTCTGGGCGTGCTGCTGTTCACCTTCCGGCACGAGACCCAGCCCATCTCGGCCACGGTGGAGACCGAGGTCACCGACACCATTCCCTCCGCCCTGATGCTGTTGACGGTGGGCCTGCTCATTGCGGCATCCTTCCTGCCCCAGCCTGCGGGCGGTCTGCCGCTGGCGTTCTATGGCCTGCGCAGTGGTCTGATCTGTGCAGGGGTCTGCCTGTTCGGCATCCTGCGCGCCTTCCTGCGCCGCCGCTCGTTCGCGCCGTTCCGGCTGGCGGCCCGGGAGCTGGACTGTGACACCCTGCTGCTGTTGTTCGGGCTGTTCATCCTGATCGAGGGCATCCGCAAGGCCGGGGTCATCGATGCCGCCGCCCAGCTGTTCTACACCCTCTCCGGTGATGATCCCTTCCGGCTCTATACCCTGCTGGTATTCGTCTCGGTGGGCCTTTCTGCCTTCATCGACAACATCCCCTATGTGGCCACCATGCTGCCGGTGGTGCAGGGCATTGCCGGGCTGATGAACGGCGGTGCAGGCTTCCCGCCCGAGCTGTTTTATTTCGGCCTGCTCACGGGCGCAACTCTGGGCGGCAACCTGACCCCCATTGGCGCTTCGGCCAACATTGCAGCCATCGGCATCCTGCGCAAGCAGGGTGAGCAGGTGCGCACCTGTGATTTCCTGCGCATCGGCATCCCGTTCACGCTGGCAGCTGTCCTGACAGGCTATGTGTATCTCTGGCTGGTGTGGGGCGCGTAAGCGCTGCCGTGGCCGTGCGAGTGCCGGCCGCCTGCAAATTCGATCCTGCTGAGCCGAAGGCCTGCGTGCCAAAGCAGAAGCAAAAAACGCGCCGTGTCCAACGACACAGCGCGTTTTTCTTGTTTATTCCAACCCGATCTGCTGGGCGTATTCTTCCAGCAGCTCCCGCTCCAGGAAGGGGGTTTTCACGCCCTCACGGTCGCGGTAGGTCTCGTGGCCCTTGCCGATGACGGCGATCAGGTCGCCCTCCTGGGCGTGATCCACAGCGTAGTGGAGCGCGTCCAGACGGTCGGGGATCTCCACAAACTTGGCATCGGGGTTGCCCTTGTTCATGCCCACCCGGATATCGGCGAGGATGTCCTCGATCTTCTCAAAGCGGTTGTTGTCCTCGGTCAGGATGGAGAAATCCGCCATTTTTGCACAGGTCTCGCCCATGCCGTAGCGGCGCAGCTTGGAGCGGTTGCCGCCGCAGCCGAACACCACCACCAGTCGGTGGGGGTGATAAGCCCGCAGGGTGGTGAGCAGGCTCTCGGTGGAGACCTCGTTGTGGGCGTAGTCCAGCAGGATGGTAAACTTTTTGCTGATGGGCACCAGCTCCACGCGGCCCTTGACCACGCACCTGCCCAGACCCTCATGGATGGCGGCATCGGGCAGGCCCAGCACCTTGCCCACGGCCAGGGCGGCCAGCGCGTTGTAGACGCTGAACTCGCCGGGCATGTTCACCCTGACATCCATATTGTCCCTGCCGGAGACATGGAACGCCACGCCCAGAAAATCGTGGGTGCGCAGCAGCTCACAGCCCTCGGCGCGGTAGTCGGCCTTTTCACTGCGGCCATAGGTCACCAGCTTGCAGGTGTGGCCTTCCAGCAGGGCTTCGGTGTTCTCGTCATCGATGTTCACCACGCCCACATCACACCGCCGGAAGAGCTGCCCCTTCCAGCTGCGGTACTCCTCAAAGGTCTTGTGCTCACCGGGGCCGATGTGGTCGGGGGAAAGGTTGGTGAACACGCCGATATCATAGTGCACCCCCGCCACACGATCCATCATCAGGCCCTGGCTGGACACCTCCATCAGGGCCACGTCGCAGCCTGCGTCCAGAAACTGGCGGAAGGTCTTTTGCAGCTCGTAGCTCTCAGGGGTGGTGTTGGCGGTCTCCTGATGACGGCCCATGAAATAGATGCCGTTGGTGCCGATCATGCCGACCTTTTTCCCGGCAGCTTCCAGCACGCTCTTGATCATGTGGGTGGTGGTGGTCTTGCCCTTGGTACCGGTCACGCCGATCATGGTCATCTGGCGGGAGGGGTTGCCAAAGAGGTTGCCGCTCATCAGCGCCATGGCATAGCGGCTGCTCTCCACCTTGACCACGGTCACACCGGGCATGGCAGAAAGGTCGATGTCATGCTGGATGACCAGCACGCTCACGCCCTTGGCGGCGCAGTCCGCGGCAAACTCGTGGCTGTCACGCTGGGTGCCCACGATGCAGACAAAGGCAAGGCCCGGGGCCGCCTTCCGGCTGTCGTAGATGATGTCCTGCACTTCGGTATCCAGGCTGCCCTGCACCAGCGTAAAGGGCACGCCTTCCAGTAATTGTTCCAGCTTCATAACATTACACGCTCCTCATTGGGTCGTTTGGGGTTGGTTTGCATCGCCCGCTGCCGGGGTCGTTCCTTCGGCGGGGGTCGGCTGTGCCGTCTGTCCGGCTTCGGGTCCTGCCGGGGCCGCGGCGGTATCCGTTGGTGTTTCGGCAGCGGCATCTGCAGCGGCTTCGCCCTCTGCCGGGGCGGTGCCGTCTGTGGCCGTGCCTTCTGCCGTTTCACCGGTCACACCTTCTTCGGCGGGTGTTTCCTCCACCGGTTCAGGCAAGATGTAGCCGGAGGGCAGCTCCGGCTCGCCCTGTGCAAAGGTAAACTTGCGGGTGCTGGACATGCTGATATGGGTGAAGTCCAGCTTTCCTGTGTCAGTCGCGGCACAGCCCTTGCCGTCCTCATTCAGCAGGACGTGCTTTGCCAGCTTGAGCTTATATTCCAGCTCATTCAGGGTGCCCAGCCAGACGCTGATGCGGTCCTGATAGAGGAAAGCCATCTCGTCCACATCCGCAAACTCGATGCGGGTCACGTCGGCGCTCATGCCTGCGGCATCCAGCGCGGCCAGCAGGGTGTTCAGGCTTTCCAGCCGCTGGTCCGCCTCCTCCTCAACAGTGCCGGAGGCGCTGCTGTCGGCGGCGCTGTCCGGGGTGCTGTCGGCCTTGGGCTCCGCCGCAAAGGTCAGCTGTTCGCCGGGCTCGGCAGAGACCGGTTCGCCGCCGTACAGGGTGGGCAGACCGGCAGGCTGGGCAGAATCCTTTTCCAGGATCTTCAGGCCGCCCGAGAGGGTCAGCCAGCCGGAGGAGATCTGCATGGCCCAGGCAGGCTGGGCTTCTGTTACCCGCACCACCACGGTGCCGGGGTAATCCCGCTCCACCCGGATATCCTCCAGCATGGGGAACACTTTTTCCAGCGCGGCGGCCTTGCTGCCGGGGTCAAAACTGAAGATATTCTCTTCCAGATGGACATCCAGCGCCTGCAGGATCTGGTCGCTGGTATAGCCGCCGGCCTCCTGCACCACACCGTCCGCTGTCTGCACCTGAATGGAGCTGATCTTGAACAGCATCGTCACGGTGAGGTAGACCCCCGCGCCGATGACGCAGAGCAGCATGACAAGGGCCGTGAGCCGCCGCATGAGCCTGCGCCGCCGGATGGCGGCCCGGGTCAGCTTCCGCTTTTTCCTGCCCTCCCGCCGGACGGGGTCACGCCGGGCGTTCTGCCCCTGCACCGGCCGCATCCGCTGGCCGTTACGGCTCTGGGCGTTCTGCGGGCGGCGCTGGGCGTTCCGGTTCTGGCCGCTGGCCGGGCGGCGGTTCCGCTGGTTGCCCCCGGAGGTGCGCCGCTGGCCGCTCTGCCCGCTGCGGGGGCGCTGTGCGCCGCTCTGGCTGCTCCGCCCACCGGTGGGAAAGGTGATGCTGTTATCCGGGTAGGAGCCGTAGTTCACCGTGCGTTCCGTATACCGGCTGGGGCGGGGCGCATCGGGGTCATAATTGGGGTTCGTGATGGGGTGGCCGCCGGAGGAATATCCTGCGTACCCGCTGTACCCCAGGTCACTGCCAGCACCCGCGCTGCTGCGGCGCTGGGTGCTCTGCCCGCCGCGCCGGTCATCCCGGGCCTGATCGTAGGCCCGGCGGCGCTTGCGGTTCCGGCTGTTCCGGTCATTCTGCGGCATCCGGCTGCACCTCCTTTCCTCTGTTTTTTCCTTCCGTTACGGGGTCTTGACCAGCTTGAGCAGGGCATCCGCAATGCGGTCCAGGCTGTCGTCCACCGACAGGCTCCGGGCATTGCGGCCCATCTCAGCCAGCTTGCCGGGCTGGGCCAGCATCCCGGAAACGGTCTGCACCAGCTTTTCGCCGGTCAGGTCTTTTTCCTCAATGACCACAGCGGCACCGGCCTTCTGCAGCTCCATGGCGTTGTAATACTGGTGGTTCTCGGCCACGTTGGGGCTGGGGATGAGCACGGCGGCACGGCCCACAGCCTCCAGCTCGGCCAGTGTCAGGGCACCGGCGCGGCTGATGACAAGGTCCGCTGCAGCCAGCAGCTCGGGCATATTGTTGATGTATTCCTTCACCACAAGGCTCTCGCCGGGGGCAAAGCCCTTTTTCTTTTCCAGATCCTGAAACAGCTGCACGCCGTACTGGCCGGTGGCATGGAGATGGAGGACGGGCTTGTGGTTTTTCTGCTCCCAGGCGCAGAGGTCGGCTACCACCTCGTTCACGCGGCGGGCACCCAGACTGCCGCCGAAGGAGAGGATCACGGTGCGGTCGCCTGCGCCCAGTTCGGCACGGATGGCTTCCCGGTTCTTCGCCTGGGTGAACACCTCAGGCCGGACGGGATTGCCCACCACGATGGTCTTTTCGGGTGCGCCCAGCTTTTCCACGGCGGCGGGCACAGCGGCGAACACGATGTCCACATCCGGGGCCAGCAGCTTGTTGGTCACGCCGGGAAAGGCGTTCTGCTCATGCAGGGCGGTCTTGATACCCTGTCTGGCGGCGCAGCGCACCACCGGGCCGGACACATAGCCGCCGCAGCCAATGACCAGGTCGGGCTGGATGTCCTTCATCATCTTTTTGGCTTTGGGGCCGGAGAGTGCCAGATTCCACAGGGTAATGAGATTCCGCTTGATATTGTTCAGGCTCAGCTTCCGCTGAAAGCCGGTGATCTCGATGTGATGAAAGGGATAGCCCGCCTGTGTGACCAGACGGTACTCCATGCCCTCCTTCCGGCCCGCAAAATGGATCTCGGCGGTGGGGTCGGCTTTTTTGATGGCTCCCGCAATGGCCAGAGCCGGGTTGATATGGCCGGCAGTGCCGCCGGCTGCAATGAGTACACGCATCTTGGTTCCTCCTTACTGTTCTGTCTGCGCTCGGCGCGCGGTATCCAGCACGATGGTCTTTGCCTTGCGCTGGCGCTCCCGCTCGGCGTGGGCTTCCTCCCGTTCCAGACGGGCCCGTTCGCCGTTGCGCCCGATATTGACCATAACGCCCATCTCGGCCAGCAGCAGGATCAGGCTGGTGCCGCCGGAGGAGAAGAAGGGCAGCGAAATGCCGGTGTTGGGCAGGGTGTTGGTGACAACGGCGATGTTGCAGAACACCTGCCAGGCGATCTGCGCCATGATGCCGATGCCCACCAGCGTGCAGAACCGGTTTTCGGCATGGAAGGCGATCCAGAAGCCCTGCACCAGAAAGAGGACGAACAGCACGATGACGATCACCGCGCCGACGAAGCCCAGTTCCTCGCACACGACACTGAAGATAAAGTCGTTGGTGCTCTCCGGCAGCCAGAGCTGCTTTTCGATGCTGTTGCCAAGGCCCAGCCCCGTGGCACCGCCTGAGCCGATGGCGTACAGGCTCTGCTTGGTCTGGCTGGTCATCCGGTCAAGATCCTGCGTCCAGCCGTCCAGTCGGCTCTGCAGGTAGTCGATGGAGTCCACATGCTTCAGCAAAGTCTCCAGCAGGAACAGCGCGGCACCGGCACAGCCCCAGGTAATGATGCCGCCGCTGCCGCCCAGCAGCAGGATGGTGCCCACGATGGCTGTGGTCAGCAGGATGCCCGACATGTGGGGCTCCAGCACCAGCAGGATCAGGACAGGCACCAGCCACAGGATGGGCCGGATGAGCTCCACCACGATGCTGTGGTGGACCCACTTGCGCAGGGGCACCTCGCCGAATTTGATCTGCGGGGTCCTGGCGGCGATGTCTGCCGTGAGCAGGATCATCTCAAACTTTGCCACCTCAGAGGCCTGTAAGGTCAGGCCTCCGAAGCTGATCCACCGGCGGCAGCCGTTGATGGGGCTGCTGAACAGCACCAGCACCAGCAGGATCAGGCAGACAACATAGCCCAGCTTGACCATTCTGCGCAGGAAACGGTGGTCAAAATAGGAGAACAGGAACATCATGCCCAGGCCCAGCACCGTGCAGAGCAGCTGGGATTTGATGTAATGGAAGCTGTCCCCAAAGCGGAGATAGCCCGTGGTATAGCTTGCACTGAACAGCATGACCAGCCCAAACACCATGATGATGGCCAGGGTTGCCATCCAGTTGAGCAGGATGGGCGGCCAGGGGCCGGGGTCCCGCTGAAAGACGGAAAACGGCTCTGCTTTTTTTCTGCGGAGTGTTGCCAAACTGCACCCCTCCTTAACTGATTTTTGCCAGCTGAACGGTCAGCGCCACGCCCAGCATGGCAATGACACAAAAGGTATAAAAGATCTGTTCCGCGCTCTGGCCCCGCAGCTCCAGCCAGCGGTGGAGCGGTGCCGAGCGGAACAGCTGCCTGCGGCCCCGGCTGGCCTTGCAGACCAGGATCTGCAGGGCCACCATGCCGCCCTCCAGCCAGAAGGGCAGGGCCAGCGGCAGGGTGAGGTCAGGCCAGCCGATGCACAGGGGCACGCACCCCAGCATCCCGGCCAGAAACAGGCTGCCCACGCTGCCCAGCCGCAGCTTTGCGGGCGGGAAGTTCCAGAGCAGGAATGCCATCAGGGAACCGGCCAGTGCGGCGGGCAGAACGCCCAGTGGGAACCAGCCCAGCAGGGTCATCACCCCCATCAGGCCCAGCATGGCCGCAAAGGACGTGCCGCAGACGATGCCGTCCATGCCATCGGCAATGCGGGCACACTCGGCCAGTGCGACCAGCAGCCCTTCCCACAGCAGCGGGGCTGCAATGCCCAGATCGACATAGCCCACACCCGGCAGGGTGATCCCGGCTGCAAGGCAGCCTTTGGCTCCCAGCAGCACCAGCACCACGGCACCGGCAGCGGCTTCCAGCCCAAGGCGGGTGTGCCGCCGCAGGCCCAGCACAGAACGGCTGCGGATGCGGGCCAGATCCTCCAGCAGGCCCACACCGCCAAAGAGCAAAGCTCCCAGCAGCGCTGTGAGCAGCCGGACCGAGAACAGGCTCTCGGCCCCCAGCAGCTCAGGCTGGGCCACACAGGCGGCTGTCCAGCCCACGCCCACAGCGGCCAACACCCCCACCATCAGGCAGAGCCCGCCCATGGTGGGGGCCTGCGGCGGGCGCTCCGGCTCGGCATCCGGCGCTTCCTGCCCGGGTGTCTGCCGGGCCTTGGGTTCATCCCAGCGTCCCTGGAACGCCCGCAGCAGCGGCACCATCAGATTCCCGAGCGCCGCCGTGAGGAAGAACCCCAGCGTTGAGGCGGCGATCAAGGCGAAACGAATCATAGCTCGATGTTACTCCTTGTAAAAGATCTCCAGCACTTTTTCCAGTGCCATGCCGCGGCTGGCCTTGACCAGCAGGGCATCGCCGGGCTGCATTTTGTTCAGCAGGGCATCGGCGGCCTGAGCGTAGGTGTCGGCATGGAGGGTTGGCAGCCCCTTGGCGGCAGCCACCACAGCAATGCGCTTGGCCTGCTCGCCATAGGTAACGAGGTAGTCCACCTTGTTCTCCACAGCCTGACGGCCCACCTCCTCGTGGGCGGCGCGGCTGATATCGCCCAGCTCCAGCATATCGCCCAGCAGGGCAAAGCGGCGCTTGCAGGGATACTCCCTGAACATGGCCAGCGCGGCCTTCATGCTGTCGGGGTTGGCATTGTAGCAATCCTCAATGACATCCACGCCTCTGACGTGCACCACCTTCTGGCGCATCCCGGTCTGCTCAAAGTCGGCCAGACCGGCAATGACCCGGCGGGCATTCAGCCCCAGACGGGTGGCGGCGCAGTAGGCAGCCAATGCGTTGGCCACATTGTGACGGCCCATGGCGGGGATCTTTACGAGGAAAGTCCCCTCCTCGTGATCCTCCAGCACAAAGCTCATGCCCTTTTCATCCTGCTGGATGGACAGGGCACAGACATCAGCGTTCTCATCGCCCAGGCTGAACCAGACCGGACGGACATGGTCGGGCAGAACGGCCTTGCGCAGGAAGGGGTCGTCTCCGTTCAGCACCAGCGGAGCACCCTCCGGCAGACCGGCGCAGATCTCCAGCTTTGCCTTGCAGATGTTCTCCTGACTGCCCAGATTGCCGATGTGGGACACACCGATGCAGGTGATGATGCCTACATCCGGGCGGGCGCACTTGCTCAGGCGCTCGATCTCTCCGGCGTGGCTCATTCCCATCTCCACCACGGCGTACTGGGTCTCTTTGCCGATGCGAAACATGGTGCGGGGCAGGCCCAGCTCATTGTTCTGGTTGCCCTCGGTCTTGATGGTACTGCCAAAGCCTGCAATGGCGGCGTAGGTCATCTGCTTGGTGGTGGTCTTGCCCACGCTGCCGGTCACGCCCACCACTTTGGGGTGGAACTGGCTGCGATAATTGGCACCCAGCACCATCATGGCGTGGTAGCTGTCCGGGCAGATCACGCTCTTCTCCTCCGGCACGCCTTCCACGGGGTGGTTCAGCACCACGCAGAGCGCGCCGTTTTCCAGCGCCTTGGCGGCAAAATCATGGCCGTCGAATTTTTCGCCCGGGAACGCCACAAAGATGCACCCGGGGCAGACCTCACGGCTGTCGGTGGTCACCAGCGTGACCGGGGTCTTGCACTGGGCCAGCGCGTTGACGGCCAGGCCCTCCAACAGGATGTTTGCTGCAATTGCTTCCATACTCTCATTCCCCTTTATCCACAGATCAGATGTACGATGGTTCCCTGCTGGACGCTGGAGCCGGGTGCCTCACTCTGGCTCTGGACCGTGCCGGAGCCTTCGACTGTGCAGTTGAGCCCTGCGGCGTTCAGCATCTGCCGGGCAAAGTCCGCGCTCTTGCCGGTCACGTCCGGCACCTCGGCGTGTTTGCCCTCATAGGTATCGGTATACAGATAAACGGTGGTGCCGTAGGGCACCTCTGCCCCCGCGCGGGGGTACTGGTAGGTGACAAGGGCGGCGGTCTGGTCGGATTCGCTCTCGGCCAGGTGATGCTTCAAACCCTTGATGTTCAGCTGCACCTGCGCGTTGCTCCACTCCTTGCCCGTCAGGTTGGGCACCTTGACGGTGGTGCCGCTGCGGTCCACGCCGTCGGTGGCGATGCCCAGATAGGGCGCGATCTCGCTGATGATGTTGCCCACCACAGGGGCCGCCAGAATGGAGGAATAGTCGGTGCGGGCATTGTTGGGGTCGTCCAGCATGACATAGACCAGGATCTCCGGGTCGTTGGCGGGCAGGACAGCCGCAAAGGATGCCACCTTTTTGTAGTCGCCATCGGCGCGGCGGTCCATGTTCAGCTGCTCGGAGGTGCCGGACTTGCCGCCGATGCGGTAACCTGCAACGTAAGCGTTGCCGCCGCCGCCCTGGGTGCCGTCGCCCACCTCAAACTCCATGATCTGGCGGATGGTCTCGCTGGCGCTCTCGCTGATGACCTGACGGCGGATGTTGGTGCCGATCTCCTGCACCACATTGCCGTTCTGGTCCGTGATCTTATCCACCACATGGGGGGTGACCAGATAGCCGCCGTTGACTGCCGCCGAGACGGCAGTGCACACCTGCAGCGGGGTCACGGCCATGGCCTGACCAAAGGCGGAGGAGGCCAGCTCCACCTCGCCCAGACGGCTCTTGCTGTAATACTGCATGAAGCTGGTCTCATTGGGCAGGTCCACACCGGTGCGCTCGGTAAAGCCAAAGGCATCAAAGTAATCATAGAACAGGCTGGAACCCACGCGCTGGCCCAGCTGGACAAAGTAGATGTTGCAGCTGTTGCGCAGGGCCTCGGCCAGATTCTGGGCCCCGTGCGCCTTTCTGCCGGCGCAGTGGTAGGTCTGCTTTGCCACGCTGTACGCGCCGGAGCAGTTCAGGGTGGTGTAATAGGTCGCCTTGCCGCTGTCCACACCCATGGCGGCGGTGATGACCTTGAACACGCTTCCGGGGTAGTACAGCTCGGTGATGGTCTTGTTCTTCCACTGGATATCCCGGTAGGTACCGGTGTAGTCGGCCTCCGCATCCGCAATCTTCTGGCCGTTCTCGTCCCTCAGGTAGTTGCCGTTCTCATCTTTTTTGTAGATGGTGTACAGCTCCGGCTCGGCCTGCACCTGCTCCGTCAGGTAGGCCAGATTGGCGCTGAAATCCTGTGGGTCATTGGGGTCAAAGTCCGGCTTGGAGGCCATGGCAAGGATGGCACCGGTCTTGACGTTCATCACAATGGCGCAGCCGCGGTTCTCAACGGTGTTGGCCGCCACGGCCTCGTTCAGGTAGCGCTCCACCACCTCCTGAATGTTCACATCCAGCGAGAGCACCAGATTGGAGCCGTCCTTGGCGGCGTAGGTGGTGGCGTTTTCATCGGCAATGGCATTGCCGTAGGCGTTGCGCAGGGTGATGGTGCGGCCATTCACACCGGCCAGCGTGGACTCATAGGAGTTTTCCAGACCGTACACGCCCTGACCATCCGCATTGCAGAAGCCCAGCACGGCGGCGGCAAAGCGGCCGTAGGGGTAATCCCGCTGGAAGCCCTTGGAGGCCGACACCGACACCCGCCCCTTGCGGACAGTGGGGGTGCCGTCGTCGCTCTCCTGCTGGCCCAGACCCAGCTTGGCCAGGATCTTTTCCAGCGCACCGGCAGATTTTCCGCTCTTGCTGTGGGCCTTGTTGTAGGTCTTGACGTATTCCTCAATGGAGAGCTTGATGGCGTTGTTGACCTTGGTGGCCAGCACCTGATAGGAGCTTTCGTTTTGGGAGAGGGCATCGCAGACCGCCTGATACTGGGCCTGGTACTCTGCTGAAGTGGTGTCCACGCTGTCCAGACTCTCGCCGTCGCCCGAAAGCAGGCGCAGGGTGATCTGGGTGCAGACCTCCTTCATGGCGGCTTCATCGATGGTGCGGATCTCCGCCTTGGTATCCTGATCGGTGGTAGTGGTATACAGGGCCGTGCTGTAGGAGGGGTCGGCCCAGATGGTCCAGACCACGCTGGTGGAAGCCAGCGTGATGCCGCTGGTGTCGTAGATCTCACCGCGGGTGGCCTGAATGGTGCTGTCCAGCAGCTGCTGCTCGGCGGCGTACTGGCGGTAGGTGGCACCGTCGCGGATCTGGATCTTGTACAGGCTGTAGATCACGGTCAGCGCGGCGACCACCACAAGAAGCACGGCGGCACCAAAGCTGATATGACGCAGCCGGGCACTGAGCCGTGCGTGCGGGTCCGCACTGCGGCGGCGGGCACTGTTCTTTTTGGGATTGGAGGATGGTGTTTGCATTGCGTACTCCCGAAGAAAACCGAAAAAGCGTGCGCTGCCGCACGCTTTTCGTTGTTTGGTTTATTTTGCCGTTCTGACAGAGGCAAGAATGGTCATTGCCCCATCGTGGAGCAGATCCGACCACTGCCGCACAGCGGATGCCTTGCGCACCAGAACGCTGCCCTCATCCAGCCGGATGTAGGTGATCTGGCTCTGGTCGATCTTCATCAGCCCCAGGCGGGTGGCGGTCTCCTCAACACTTGTGATGTTGGTGCGGCTGTTCAGGGCACTGTTGTAGTATGTATACTGGCTCTGCTCGCTCACAAGCTCTGCCTTGGCGCTCTGGATCTGAGAATTCAGCTCCACCAGCTGTGCCTCGCTCCACAGCAGGCTCACCGCAAAGCCCACCAGCAAAGCCGCGCCCACCAGCTGCAGCGCGTGCTGCATGGCGGCCCGCACGGGATTCAGCCGCTTTTTGCCGCCCTTTTCTACCCGCAGCGGGACTTTGGGCTGTGCCTGCGGCGCTCTTCTGCGCCGTACCTCTGTCATATCGTATGCTGCCTGACCCATGGTGATCTCCTCCTCACATCTCCGGGGCTGTGCCGCCCTCAGATCTTTTCCAAAACCCGCAGGTGGGCCGAGCGGCTGCGCCGGTTCTCTTCCAGCTCCTGCGTGTTGGCTTCAATGGGTTTGCGTGTGATCAGCTTTGCCTTGGCCTTGCCGCCGCAGACGCACACCGGGAACTCCGGCGGGCAGGTGCAGGCCGTGGCCCAGCGGCGGAACTTGTTTTTC
>OGOV01002301.1_pt1 | contig 14607 bp, 10 predicted proteins | sample 1552711 | NCBI WGS metagenome assembly OGOV01 (sample SAMEA2580216, study PRJEB22360) | human gut metagenome | biome: human gut; feature: human-associated habitat; material: faeces | place: Denmark | collected 2008/2010 | reverse complement strand
CCTACCAAACTCTTGAGCGCAGGGGAAGCCCCTATACTTGAAAAACGCTCCGTGCGTCTGCACGGAGCGTTTTTTGTCTTATGAACCGGGAAGGGATCAATAGAACTTCTTTCTGTTCTTGCGAGCAGCTTCAGACTTCTGCTTACGCTTCAGGCTGGGGCTGACATAATGCTCTCTCTTCTTGACCTCTGCGATGACGCCGGCCTTTGCACAGCTGCGCTTGAACCGCTTGAGAGCATTCTCCAGGGACTCGCCTTCCTTGACGCGAACTTCAGACATTGTTTTCCCTCCCTCCGATGCAGCCGGCTATTTCCAGGCTGCTTTCAGGGCCAACATAATTGGCTTCATTATTATAGTGAACAGGCGTTGTAAAGTCAAGCATTTTTTTCGCCTGTCCGGCAAATTTCAAAAATTTTGTTTACTTTACGATCAGGTTCACGAGCTTATTTTTGACAAGGATGACCTTGACGATGGTCTTGCCGTCGATGGCGCGGGCGACCTTCTCGTTCTGCTTGGCGGTCTCGACGATGAAGTCCTGCTCGGAGTCGACGGGGACGTTGATCGTGCCCTTGAGCTTGCCGAGGACCTGGACAGCCATCTCGACGTGGGAGGCGACGGTCTTGCTCTCGTCGTATTCCGGCCAGGGCTGCTGCATGGCCATGGTACCGGTCTTCGCGGCCTCGCCGGTCAGCTCCCACATCTCCTCGACCATGTGCGGTGCAAACGGGCTGAGCATGAGCATGAGCATCTTCAGATCGCCCTTCGTCAGACCGTTGGCGTAGAACTCGTTCACCATGGTCATGAGGGCGGCGATGGCGGTGTTCATTTTGAGCTCGTCAATGTCCTGCGTGACCTTGCGGATGGTCTTGTGGATGATGGCCTCGTTCTTTTCGCTGAGTGCTTCGGAGTCGGAGGCCATGTCCATGAGGTTCCAGCAGCGGTCGAGGAAGCGCTTGGAGCCCTTGACGGCCTCATCGGACCAGGTGGCGACCTTTTCAAAGTCGCCGATGAACATGATATACAGGCGCATGGTGTCCGCGCCGTAGGCCTTGACGACATCGTCGGGGTTGACGACGTTGCCGAGGGACTTGCTCATTTTTCGTCCCTGCTCGTCGCGAACCATGCCGTGGATATAGACAGTGTCGAACGGAACATCGCCCATAACGTACAATCCGAACATTATCATTCTTGCAATCCAGAAGAAGATAAGGTCATAGCCGGTGGCAAGGGTGGATGTTGGGTAATAATACTTCAGCTCGGGGGTTTTATCCGGCCAGCCGAGAGTGGAGAACGGCCACATGCCCGAGGAGAACCATGTGTCAAGAACGTCGACATCCTGATGCAGGTTTGTACTGCCGCATTTCGGGCAGCGTTCGGGCGCGTTTTCTTCAACAATGGTTTCTCCGCAGCAGTCACAATAATAAGCGGGAATGCGATGTCCCCACCAGAGCTGGCGGGAAATGCACCAGTCACGGATGTTGTACATCCAATTATAGTACGTTTGAGCATATCTTTCGGGAACAAAGCGAATTCGTCCGCTTTCAACCGCCTTAATGGCGGGCTCCGCAAGATCCTTTACGGCAACGAACCATTGCTTGGAGACCATGGGTTCGATAGTTGTGCCGCAGCGGTAGCATGTGCCGACGTTGTGGCTGTAGGGCTCGATTTTAACCAGTGCGCCGCATTGCCTGAGATCTTCAACAAATATTTTGCGGCATTCTTTGGTTGTAAGTCCGGCGTATTTCCCGCCGAGTTCGTTGATATGCCCATCCTCCGTGAACACACACATGCGGGGGAGCCCCGTGCGCTGACCGACTTCAAAATCGTTCGGATCATGACTCGGAGTGATTTTAACGGCGCCGGTGCCGAAGTCCATTTCAACATATTCATCCGCAACTATGGGAATTTCCCTGCCGATGATGGGCACAACAACGGTTTTGCCGACAATTTCCGTATAGCGCGGGTCATTGGGGTTAACGGCTATGCCTGTGTCGCCGAGGATGGTTTCCGGGCGGGTCGTTGCGCAGATGATGGAATAGCTGCCGTCCGGCGCATCATAGCGAACATGCCAAAGATTGCTGGGCTGTTCAACAAAATCAACCTCCGCATTGGAAATCGCCGTTTTGCAGTGCGGACACCAGTTGACGATGCGGTCGCCGCGGTAAATCAAACCTTTTTTATATAAATCAACAAAAACTTTCGTAACTGCTCTGCTGCATCCGTCATCCATTGTGAAGCGTTCGCGCTCCCAATCGCAGGAAGAACCGAGCTTGCGAAGCTGAGTAACTATGCGTCCGCCGTATTCTTTTTTCCATGCCCAAGCATGCTCAAGAAAACCCTCTCTGCCGATATCCGTTTTTGAAATGCCTTCGGCCGCAAGTTTGTTAACAACCTTAACTTCGGTTGCAATAGATGCATGATCCGTGCCGGGCAGCCAGAGTGTTTCAAAACCGCTCATACGCTTGTATCGAATCAGTATGTCCTGCATGGTTTCATCAAGTGCATGTCCCATGTGGAGCTGACCCGTGATGTTGGGCGGGGGAATCACAATGGTGTAAGGTGGTTTATCGGGATTCGGCTCGGAATGAAAATATCCGCGCTCTTCCCATTTTTTGTACAGCCTTTCTTCAACCGAAGAAGGGTCGTAGGTTTTGGGCATTTCATCGGGTGCAGCTGCGGTGTCTGCAATTCTCTCCGCGTTTTCAATGCCCTGATTGCTGCAATGATCGCACATTTTAAGTACCTCCGAAAAATAAAATCGCACCTCTCATCTTCAAAGGACGAGAGGTGCGCTCGCGGTACCACCTTTGTTGAACACAGCGGCCGGTCGGATGCGGGCAATCATCAAAAACAGAAAATCGCAGCACAGAATGCCGAACGAATGCGTTCCACTTGAATCGCCGTAACGGGGCGTGCCGTTCGGGTTGCTACCCCCGAATGCTCAGAAGCGACCTTCACACACTGTCCCTGCAATTTTCCCTTTCAGCCGAGGGGAAAAATCTCTTTTGCCGACAGAATGCTACTCCTCTTCGTCAACGCAATATTAAACAAACTTAATTATAACCGATGCATAAGGCCGTGTCAACAGCAATGCGGTAATATATCAAAATCGTCAATTTTTTGCTCCGCAGTGCGGGCAAAAGGCAGCAGCGGAATTCAACTCGGAACCGCATGCAGCGCAATAACGCTTTGCCGAACAATCGGGTTTTGAGGAGTCGTCGGCGGGAAGCTTATTGCCGCAACACGGGCAGAAAGCGGAAAGCTTATCAATCTGACGGCCGCAGCTCGGGCACTTAATTGTGCCGTCAACGGCATGAAAATCTTCGCGGCTGCATTCATACTCATTTGCGGCATCACCGCTTCGATTGTCGAACGAATCCTCGGCGAACTCGGCGGAGGAATCATCCGAGCCGCAGCAGCATTCTCCGTTGCTGTCGCTGCTGCCGTTAGTGTTAGTGTTGATTTTGGACTTAACGCTCGAAAGCTCTGCCGTAAGCTTTTCGATGGAAGCATGAATCTCGCGTATCCTGTCAAATACGGGAACAAGTTCTGCCGGCGGTTCGGCATCGTTTTGGTGTGCTTCCCAAACCAAAAGACCAAGATGCTCATAAAGCTCTGAAAGCTTGCTCTTTTCTTCAGAAACCTTGTATGTTATTTTTGCGGAATCAACAAGACCCTTCGCCTTGTCGCCGATTTTATCAAAAAAAGCCATTTGAAACCTCCTTATTTATACTGTGCGCGTGTTAACCGAACTCTTAATCGGTGCCTGCATAGTAATGCGCCGATTAAATCATTTATATACGTTTATGCGGGAAATACATTATTTCGCGGGGTTGCCGAACAAAAACATAACGCCGTGGAGACCGTCGGCGCCCCGTGAACAATGCCCTTGGCAAATCATATGCCCAAGGAGGAACAAACAGAATCAACAATGTTTCCGATAAACGGAATATCCGATCTGTTGCCCATTGCAGCGCGGTAGGAGCAGTAAAGCGTGAACAGCGCAACAATTGTGCATATGATCCAATGCACAGTCCTGAAGAACCCGAATTTTCCGAGAAGGATTCCGAATATCAACGAGGATACAAATGTGACAATATGAAGAAAGATAACCTGAACACACGCTCTGCGCACGAATGAGTTCTTTTCAATGAAAATCAGCACAACAGCGCAGACAAACGTTACGAGGGCAAGAAAACCCCAGAAGCCGTTCAGAATGCCGAACACGGCAGTGAAAAGATAAACCAACGAGGCCAGCGTGTTTGCCTTCATTGAAGGAATAAGTGATGAATTTCCGTTTCTCATATTTTTACCTCCGTATAAGTTGAACAGTATTGCGAACCGGTATATCCCAACCCAATAATTATATAACAACATGGCGCGGAATGCAACACAAAAAAGGACATAATCCGATCAATTTGTTGTCAATACATAGTCGCACGGCACAAAAATCCGCACAGAAAACAACCGGTTGTCAAAAGCTCCGTCGGCTGCATCAACGAAATGCGGCAACCGCAAGTCCTTTGGGAAAATGATTCTTAAGCACGCCGTCAACCGCCTTGCCGAAACCGAGTGTACAGCCGTCAACGGAAACCGCAGCAAAACCGCGCATATTGACAGGAACGGGGACAGTGTTGCCCGAAAGGTATCGGCGAAGTTCATCCGATTCCGGCAGAAAATCAATTTCATTGCGGGAATGCAGCCCGTGGCACGCAACAAAAAACGAGTGGCAGGGTTTGAACCTGCCTTTAAGCAATTCACCGACTTCAACCCCGAGGGACAGTATGCGCAGCCTGAGCAGGTTTTCATGAAAGGTGAACGGTGCATAAACAATTCTGCCGTCAGACATACGGCGAATTTCATGAAGAAATTCATTTAACCTTGATTCATCACTGAAATCAAGAAAGGAATCCCTGAGGAACTCTGTAAGCGCCGCAATTTCGGCTTTATCCTTAATCCGCGGCACGGCAACAGCATCCGGTATGCAGTCGGAACGTTTTGCACGTCCGCTGCGTGTCCCTGCTTTTTTTTGTGCGGTGCAGGCAGATTCCGCGGAAGCCGTGAATGCGGAAGTGTCGGGAAAGCTGCTGCGGTTCCTTTGCAGTCTTGCAGCAAAATGCCCTTCTCCGCAGCATGTATGCGGATAAAGCCTGTGCTGCATCTCAACAGTGAATTCCGGATGCATACGGCAAAACTCCTCAATTACATCTTCGTTTTCCTCGCGTGAGAATGTACATGTGGAGTAGATAAGCTTTCCGCCGGGCGCAACGCAGCGGCATGCACTTTCAAGAATTTGCTGCTGACGCTTGGCACATGCCGAAACATGTTCCGGTGACCATTCGGCAATTGCGGTCGGATCTTTTCGAAACATGCCTTCGCCGGAGCAGGGAGCGTCAACAACAACACGATCGAAATACTGCGGCAGGGCTTCAGCAACGGCATCGGGATGAGCGGATGTTACAACGGCATTCACGATTCCGAGCCGCTCAAGGTTGCGGGCAAGCAGTTTTGCGCGATTCGGGATAATTTCGTTTGAAACAAGAATTCCGCGGCCGCAAAGCCTTGCGGCGATTCCTCCGCTTTTGCCTCCGGGCGCGGCACAAAGGTCGAGCACGCGCATTCCGGGAGCTATTTCGGCAGCTTCGACAACGCTCATGGCGGAGGGCTCCTGCATATAAAAGAGCCCGGCAATATGATAAGGATGCGTTCCGATATGCTCCGGGTTTTCGGTAAGTATCAACCCTTCGTTAAGCAGCTCCGATTGCTTGGTTCGCCACGGACAAAGGTCAAGAAAGCGTTCCTTTGAGATTTTAAGTGTGTTTATACGCATTGCGCGGACGGGTGCATCCGAATAACAGGCAATAAAACGCTCATACTCAGCCGTGGTTTCGAAATCGGTGCGCATTCTTTTGATGAATGCGTGAGGGAGTTTGCTTTCGATGCCGCTGCCGCTGCAAATCTTGTGCGGACATTGTGCGTCATGGGACAAATCGGATAAAGTCTCGCTCGAAAATGTATTGTTTGAATCCAAAATTCGCATTCCTTTCAATATCTGAATCTGAAATTAAAAATCTGTTCGCAAAGATCAACCGGTGCGCTTTCGCTGCCGAGCAGTCAAAAAGCGGCGGTCAGGCTCGGCTTGGGAATGAAATGCTCCGAAACGGGGTTCATTCTGTGCCGTGCGCAAACCGCCGCAGGGTTTGAATTTCTCAAAGAGAAAATGCAGTGCGGCGATTACGCCGCAGCCATTATATCATGCAGTGCAGCCGTTCAGCAATGCCGTGTGCTTTATTTAAGCAGGCTCGCCGTGCTTGTTTCCGTGAACTGAGTGGTATAAAGATCATAGTAATAACCTTTGAGTTTCAACAGTTCGCGATGCGTACCGGATTCGGTGATTCTTCCGTTGCGGATAACAAGAATTCTGTCCGCTGACCGGATTGTGGAAAGCCTGTGCGCAACAATGAAGCTTGTTCTGTTTTTCAGAACGGTCCGGATCGCACTCTGTATAAGCACTTCGGTTTCGGTATCGATGGAGCTCGTTGCTTCATCAAGAACGAAAATACGCGGGTCGGCAAGGATAACCCTTGCAAATGAAATCAGCTGCTTCTGACCTGTCGAAAGCCTTGCGCCGCCCTCGCCGACTTCGGTATCATAGCCGTTTTCGAGCTGTTCAATGAATTCATCGGCATGAACCGTTTTTGCGGCAGCACGGACTTCTTCATCGCTTGCATCCTTTTTGCCGTAACGGATATTGTCCCGTATGCTTCCGGAGAACAGGTGCGGAGTTTGCAGAACATAGCCGAGCCTGTCCTGAAGCCAGAGTTGACTGCGCTTGCGGTAATCCGTACCGTCAATAAGAATGCTCCCTTCGGTCGGTTCATAGAACCTGCAAACAAGGTTCACGATTGTGCTCTTGCCGGCACCTGTTTCACCGACGAGTGCGATGGTCTCGCCCTGTTTAACCACAAGACTGAAATCTTTCAGCACTTTTTCGCCGCCGTTGTATGCAAAACTCACATTGCGAAATTCAATATCGCCGCGGATGTCCTCCCAGTTTTCGCGTTTAGGGTTCATGCAGTCACCGTATTTTTCAATAACTTCGGGAGTGTCCGTAATATCGCTTTCGGTGTCAAGCAGCGAAACAACGCGTTCGGCACTCGCCTGCGCACTTTGCATTTCCGCGAATATACCTGCAAGCTGCTGAATCGGGTCAAACAGGTTGGTGGTGTACGAAATGAAGGTTGAAAGTACACCGATGGTCATTGCCGCACCGAATACAGTGGGTGCGATAACGGTGCGCCCGCCGGCGTAAAGCGCAAGAGCGGTTCCTACCGAACCCAAAGTCATAACGATGGGGGTAAACATTGCCGAAAGCACGGCAGCCCGGATAGAGGCTTTCCGCATTTTGCCGGATTCTGCTTTAAACTCTTCAAAATTACGTTCTTCACGAACGAGCGTTTTCGTCGTGACCGCACCCATAATGCCCTCATTGAATGCACCTGTAATGCGGGAATTCTGTTTGCGTACGATTCGGTGCTGCTGAAGAATTCTTTTTTGAAACCATGCGCACAGAATCGCAATCGGCGGAACAACAATGAGCACGAGAAGGGCGAGCTTCCAATTCATTGAAAGCATCATGACGGTGCAGCCGATAACAAATCCGCCTGACCAGAGAATATCCGTAAGACTCCATGCGATCATGTCGCTGAGGCGGGGAATATCGCCGATCATTCGCGCCATGATGTAGCCGACTGCGGTCTTGTCATAGTACGAGAATGACAACTCCTGAAGCTTCTTGAATGCGTCCTGACGGATATCATAAGCGATCGCCATTTCAAGCTTTCCGGCGCGTGAGATAAACATCACAGTCCCGAAGGATTGAAGCGCAATGACAATAAAATACACTGCGGCGAACGGAATGAGCCGCTTAATATCACCCTGCATGATTATGCTGTCGATTGCGTATCTGCTCAGCTGAGGGTAAACAAGGTCGATAGCCGCAACTATGAACATGAACACGATCAGCGGAATCAGCAGTTTTTTTTGACGCAGTCCGTAAGCAAGCAGCCGCTTCCAGACCTTCATGTCAACTTTTTTATTAAACTCCTCTTCTTTAAGAGCAGTGGTGGTAAGTTCTTCTGACATTAGTTTTCCTCCTGTTCGGATCGGAGCTCATCTTCAAGCAGATTCTGAATATCCGCAATGCGTTTATACAGTCCGTCCTGCTTAAGCAGCTCCTCGTGTGTTCCCGTCTGCACAAGCCTGCCGCCTTCAAGCACAAGAATCTTGTCTGCGCGGCAGAGCGTTGTGATACGGTGCGAAATGATGAATGTCGTGCAGCTGCTGCGGCGCGAATGCAGTGCATCGCGGATTGCCGCATCGGTTTCGGTATCAACCGCGCTCATCGAGTCGTCAAGCACGATGATTGGGGCTTTCTGCATCAGCATTCTTGCAATTGCAACGCGCTGCTTTTGTCCTCCGGACAATGTAACGCCCTTTTCGCCGACGACAGTGTCGTAACCGTTTTCAAAACTTTGAATAACGTCATGCACCGATGCAACGCGGGTGGCGTCAAACACTTCTTCAACGGCAGCATCAGGGTTGACAATGCGAACGTTTTCCATGATCGTTCTGGAGTAAAGGAAGGGTTCCTGTAAAACGATGCCGATATTGCGGCGCAGATGATGCCGCTCTATGTCGTTGATATTCACGCCGTCGATAAGAATTTCACCGCTGCGGCATGTGTACAGCCTTTGCAGCAGCTGCACAAGGCTGGATTTGCCGGAACCGGTGGAGCCGAGAATAGCAACGGTTTCGCCGCGCTTTGCAGTGAAGGTGATGTCCTTAAGGACTTCCTGTCCGTCCTCGTAGCCGAAATCAACATGGCGGAACTCAATGTCGCCGTGAATTTCCGGAGTCAATGCTTTCCCGGGTTCTTTTTCGGTGGGGACTTCAAGAATCTCGTCGATTCTGCCGAGAGAGACGCTTGCCTTGCCAAGGTCGGCAAGGGTTCGCCCAAGCTGACGAACGGGCCAGACAAGCATTGATGTGTAGCTTGAGAAAACAAGCATTTCACCAACCGAAATTTCTTTACGGAGAGCTAAAATGATGCCTGCAACAAGACTGATGCCGATTTGCAGATAGCCAAAGCCGTCAGTGCAGCCCCAGTAGTAGGCAAGCATCATAAGAAGCTTATCGTTCTTTTTGCGAAAATCAGCGTTCTTCTCCGTGAAGTTTTCAAATTCGCTGCGTTGCTGCCCGAACGCACGCACAACACGCATTCCGGAAACGTTCTCTTGAATAACGGCAGAAAGCTTGCCTTCGGCCTCGTCCGAAAGAGTGAACTGATCCTTAACAAACTTGAAATACACGAACGATGCAACGGCAAGGAACGGCATTATCATTACGGAAAAAGCTGCAAGCTTCGGATTGAGCGTGAACATGATTATTGCAGCGGCAACGATCATGACGATTGTGCGAATGATTTCAAGCAGCTGATTTGTAACAAACCTGCGGATGGTGTCAACATCCGATGTGCAGCGCTGAATGATATCGCCGCTTGAAATATGCTTGTAATAGTCGTAAGGCACGTTCGCGAGGTGCGAATAGAGCCTGTTGCGCATGTTGTAGGACATTGTTTCCGCGCCGTAGGCAATCTGACTTCTGCGAATATAAACAGAAAGCGCATTCACACCTGTTGCAGCTATCAAAGCAATGCCCATGATATAGAGATGCTGTTCAAGAAAAGGGATTCCGCCGATTGAATCTATAAGGCGTTCGATCCAAGGGGCAACCGCAATGCCGCCGCTGTACCCTTCTTCGGCATAGCCGATGAGAACATAGTCGATGGTAAAGCTTGTTATGAGCGGTATGCAGTATGCGGACAGAGCCGCAAAAACTATGCCGAGCGTTCCGAGAATGAAATGCCCCGCCGTGCCGCGGCAGAATTCCGAAACAAGCTTCCAATTGATTGCGCGGTGCTTGATCTTTTCTTTTTGTTTCTTAGTCTTTTTGTCCATAGTTCCTCCAAAACTGTCGGTTGAATCGAAAACATGCAGCCGCTGTTCCGGTTCGGATGTGCGCCTTGTGATGCCACAGCGGGTGAAGAGCTTTTTCGTTTGGCACACATGAATTCCGCACGGAGCAGAAAGCGGAACTGCGGTGCATGCCGAAGTAAACGTTTATGAATTTGAAACGCCCCGAAAGCATGTTCCGGAAAAGGTTGAATACATGCCTTTTCGGAAAAGCGGCTTTGAAGCAGATTTCGGTTTTGAAAAGAGCGTGCGAGCCTGCGTTTATTAAACAAGGCCGAGTAACGGAAATCGGCTTTGAGCTGTTCGCCGAAGTGAACTGCTGCGCTTAAATATATGAATTGCAATGATAAGGTCTATGGGCAAAAACCGTATCTGCCGACGCGCAAGCGTGTGTTCGAATGCTCTTTTCTGTTTTCAAGTTTCGAAAAAGCGTTGACTTGCAGCAATTGCGGCAAAAAAACGAGCCGCAATCGTGCTTGCGGCTCGGATAAGGCTGATAACATCAAACCCCTGTTATTTGCTCTTGCAGCAAAAGTCAGGCATTGATGCACCGAAGGCGGCCGACTGCACAAACGGAAAACGGGTATACACCGAAGCCGTTGATTCCTGAGATAATCCTGTTCATGCTTTAACCTCCTTCATCTGATGGTACTCTGTTTATGGGTATCCGCCGCATGATCCGACGTAACGCCTGCAAGGTTGAGTTATTTTCAACAATGCGTCATATCGGAACGGATGCCCGGCAACATGCTGTCATTATATTCCCATTTTTCAAAAAATGCAACACTAAATGCCCGAATAATAATTATATATTGCGTCAACCCCGTGACCGGGCTTGACAATGCGGAGCAGTTGAATATAATACCAATTATCGGTAATAATGATTATGTACACCGATCGGTTTAATGCGTGAGCAATCCTGCGGCATAGGCAAAGCCCGAGCTTCGGGGAATATCCCGGGTGCCGCGCTTCCTTACGGCAGACTGTGATTCTCATCCGACATTGAATTCGATTTCAACACAATGTTATCGCATTGCATCAAGTATGCATCAAACTTCGTACTGCTGCACGGTTTCTGCGTCGGAACGGAGGCAGGGCAGTGCTTTTGCACAATTAGTTTCACACATACGGGTGCATCAGCATAACTGAAGTGTTATCCACATACAGGAGGTATTGTTATGAAAATCAGACCTTTATTCGACAGAGTTGTTATCAAGAGCTGCGAAGTTGAAGAAACCACCAAGAGCGGGCTCATCCTTACCGGAAACGCAAAAGAAAAGCCCCAGATGGCGGAGGTTATCGCAGTCGGCCCCGGCGGTGTTGTTGACGGCAAGGACGTCACGATGTCCGTAAACGTCGGCGACAAAGTTATCTATTCAAAGTATGCGGGCAATGAAGTCAAGCTTGACGGCGAAGAATACATCATCGTTCGCCAGAGCGATATTCTTGCCGTTGTTGAGTAACACGACAAGACGCTGAGCATAATTTGATTCGGTATGCACCCGTTTCTGTCTGCTCAGTGGTCGCAGCAACTTTTAAAACTTTACTGAAAGGAAGTATTTTTTATGGCAAAACAGATAAAACACGGAGAGGATGCACGCCGCGCTCTTGAAGCGGGTCTTGACACTCTTGCAAATACGGTTAAAATCACTCTCGGACCCAAGGGCTGCAATGTTGTTCTTGAAAAGAAATACGGCGCACCGCTTATCACAAATGACGGTGTTACCATTGCGAAAGAGATCGAGCTTGAAGACCCGTTCGAAAACATGGGCGCACAGCTCGTTCGCGAAGTGGCTGCAAAAACAAATGACGTTGCAGGCGACGGCACAACAACAGCAACAATTCTTGCTCAGGCGATCGTTCGCGAGGGCATGAAGAACGTTGCGGCAGGTGCAAATCCCATGGTTCTCCGCAAGGGCATTGAAGCAGCAGTTGAAGAAGCTGTTGCAGGCCTTAAGGAAATCAGCAAACCCGTTTCCGGCAAACAGGAGATCGCACAGGTTGCCTCAATCTCCGCTTCCGACGAAAGGGTCGGCGCACTTATTTCCGATGCAATGGAAAAAGTCGGCAACGACGGCGTTATCACCATCGAAGAAGGCAAAACAATGAAAACCGAACTCAACGTTGTTGAGGGTATGCAGTTTGACAGAGGCTATGCTTCTGCATACATGGTAACCGATTCCGACAAGATGGAAGCTGTTCTTGATGACCCCTATATTCTGATTACAGAGAAAAAAATCAGCAACATCCAGGAGATTTTGCCCGTTCTCGAACCTATCGCACAGCAGGGCAAAAAGCTGCTCATCATTGCGGAAGATGTTGAGGGAGATGCGCTTGCAACTCTCGTTGTGAACAAGCTTCGCGGCATCTTCACCTGCGTTGCGGTAAAAGCCCCCGGCTTCGGTGACAGGCGCAAGGAAATGCTCAAGGATATCGCAACCCTTACCGGCGGTGAGGTTATTTCCGAAGAACTCGGAATGGATCTTAAAGAAACCACGCTTAACCAGCTCGGCAGGGCACGCCAGGTTCGTGTCGACAAAGAGAACACCACCATTGTCGAGGGTGCGGGCAATCAGGAAGCTATTGCTGCACGCGTAAAGCAGATTCGTGCTCAGATTGCGGAAACCACTTCCGAATACGATAAAGAAAAACTCCAGGAACGCCTTGCAAAGCTTGCAGGCGGCGTTGCCGTCATTTCCGTCGGTGCTGCAACCGAACCCGAAATGAAGGAGATTAAAATGCGCATAGAGGACGCTCTTAACGCAACCCGCGCTGCGGTTGAAGAGGGCATCGTGCCCGGCGGCGGCATTGCGCTTCTCAGCGTTATCGACAGGGTTAAGGCGCTGGAGACAAAAAACGAAGGCGATTTCCGCACCGGCGTTGCAATTATCGTCCGCGCTCTTGAAGAGCCCATCCGCCAGATCAGTGCAAATGCAGGTCTTGAAGGCAGCGTTATCGTTGCAAACGTCCGCAGTGCAGGCAAGCTTGGCTACGGCTACGATGCAGCGAAAAATGAATACGGCATGATGGTTGAAAAGGGCATTATCGATCCCACCAAGGTCACAAGGAGCGCACTCCAGAATGCTGCTTCCGTTGCGGCAATGGTTTTGACCACCGAAAGCATCGTTTGCGATATTCCCAAGCCCGAAGCACCCGAACCTCCCATGGGCGGCGCAGGAATGTATTAATCAGTTGAAAAGCTGAACGAATGAATAATCCGTAAAGCAAAAACCGACAGCAGAGGAACACGCTTCCGCCGGTATCGGTCGACAATATGTGTACGATTAACGCCGGCAGGATGCATTGATGTGTTCTACCGGCGTTTTGTTAATTTACACATAAAAAGAGGTTCGAAAACGTAAAGTCTGTTTTCGAACCTCAAAACTTAAATACAGAGTGCTGAGCGGACAGTGCAAAAACTCACTCAGCCGCAGTCGATCTTTCGGCAGTTTCCTCGTGCAGTTCGAGTTTTTTCGTTGCACTGTCCATGGCATAGGATGCTGCAACACCGCCGGCAAAAAGAACAACAAGAACCACAATCCTCAGGAAACCGATGCCGGCTTGGTTGCGCATAACTTCCTGTATCACACAACCAACAATTGTTGCGAGCAGTATGCCGAACAGTGTATAGAAGGATTGACGATGGAAACGATTAAGCACCTTCCGAACAATCAGCAGCATCGGAATCGCAACAACAAGAATTCCGGCAATAGAGGACAGACCGAGGACGATATTCTGCCCGGGATTGCTGAGAAACTTGGTGAATACTTCCATGAAACTCTTATAAACGTTCATGTTTATAAGAATGAACGATGTACTCACGCCGGGAAGAACGGTGCCGATCATGATTATCCCGCCGCAAAGCGCAGCAAGCAGGGGAGTAAGTTCACGGCTTGCCGCGACTGCTCCGGTACCGGATTCACCCGTAAAAAATCCAAGCAAAACAAGTGTTATTGCAAACGCAAAGCCAAGGATAATATAGAGCCAATTAGTTTTTTTAAACGGTTCGTTACCGTTTGCTTCTTTCAGAAAAGAGGGGATACTGCCGATTACAAGCCCCATAAAAAGGCAGACGATTTCTGTCTGATATTTTGCAAACAGACTGTCGATCAAAAACATGAAAACCGCAAAACCGATAACGCCGCCGATGCCGAGCGGAAGCAGAAAATTAAAATTCTTTTTCGGTGCTTTGAAAAAACCGGTGATCGCTTCAATCGTCGGCTGATACAGACCCATCGAAACGGCAAGAATTCCGCCGCTGAGTCCGGGAATGATTGCTCCCGCACCGATCACAAATCCTGCGAGAATTTTGCTGAGAAACAGATTCAAATTTTTCCTCCAATTTCGAATGCGGCCGAATACACTTCAGCATATTGACCGCTATTCCTTAGTAACAGCAACATTATACCATAAAGATACAGAAAGATAAACCGTTTTTATTTGCGGCAGCATAAATGTTCAAATTGATTCATTTACAGCGGATGCACGCGGCATTCGAACAGTGGTGCAAAAATATATCAAAACATTTTTGAACAAGTTTGTATATTCGAGCATTTTCGGGCGGTTTTTTGCC
>OGOV01002291.1_pt1 | contig 14637 bp, 10 predicted proteins | sample 1552711 | NCBI WGS metagenome assembly OGOV01 (sample SAMEA2580216, study PRJEB22360) | human gut metagenome | biome: human gut; feature: human-associated habitat; material: faeces | place: Denmark | collected 2008/2010 | reverse complement strand
GTTGGAGTGGCGCCCCCACCGAGACCGGCCCGCCGACCCTGTCCATCGTCTTTGAGGCTTCGACCTCCCCGCTCGTCGGCCGCGACGGCGACATCGTGGGTGCCCGTCAGCTCAAGGAGCGCCTGTTCAACGAGGCCGAGAACAACGTGACCATGAAGATCGAGGAGCTCGAGGACAAGAGCGGCGTCGAGGTCTCGGGCCGCGGCATCCTGCACCTGTCCGTCCTGATGGAGTCCATGCGCCGCGAGGGCTTTGAGTTCCAGGTCGGTCGTCCCCGCGTTCTGTTTAAGAAGGACGAGAACGGCAACAAGATGGAGCCTGTTGAGCAGGCCGTCGTCGAGTGCCCAGACGAGTACTCGGGCAAGGTCGTTGAGGTCTTCGGTACCTCCGGCGGCATCATGACGAGCATGGACACCTCGGGCATCGTGACGCACCTCGAGTTCAAGATCCCGACGCGCGGCATCATGGGCCTTAAGAACCGCATCATGAACGTCACCCACGGCGAGGGCGTGTTCTACCACACCTTCCTGGAGTATGGTCCTTATGCCGGAGAGATCGGTAACCGTCAGAACGGCGCCATGATCTCCATGACCACCGAGAAGGCCGTTGCCTACGCTCTGGGTACGCTGCAGGAGCGCGGTCAGCTGTTTGTTGAGCCGGGCACCGAGTGCTATGAGGGCATGATCGTGGGCGAGCGCAGCAAGGCCGGCGACATGGTCGTCAACATCGCCCGTACCAAGAACCTGGGCAACCAGCGTTCCTCGACCTCCGATATCTCCGTGCAGCTGGTGCCGCCCCGCACCTTCTCGCTGGAGGAGGCGCTGGAGTACATCGCCGACGACGAGCTGGTCGAGATTACTCCCAAGAACATCCGCCTGCGCAAGCGTCTGCTCAACGCCATCGACCGCAAGAAGGCCGCCGTCCGCGCTGGCCAGGTCAACAAATAAGCGCTGGGGCTTATAACGTCTAACAAGAAAGGGCGTCGACCGCAATGGTCGGCGCCCTTTTTGGTGCAAGGGGACAGGTTACTTTGCACCACGGTGGAGGAGGTTATCCCCCGAGCGGCTTTCCAGCCAAAGTAAAGTTGTTTAAACATATACATAATTCCACAGGATATAACCGCTTTGATACAAAACCGTTAACAGATAAATATCAACTGGTATTACATTAAAAGACCTCTTTACCAGCGGTTTACATGACTGTTATCTATATTGTATTTTATGCATTGTGGCATAGACGAACCGTCTTAGAAGTTGTCCCCAATGGGTTCTTGCAATGCGCTAGGTAGGTTCTCGTAGATGTTGGGGCTTGTGTTCGATCCGACGATTCGCCGTATTCCACACTGTGTTGTAGGAATTAAGGGACAACTATGGACGCACACCGCTCGCGGTCGCTTGGTATGGCGGCCCTGATCTTCATTTTGATTAGCCTCACCGCCGCAGTTTTTCACGGCGCATCCCCCGTGCGCGCCGAGGATGCAACGACGCCAACGCCGATTGCGATTGATGAGAATACGGCGGACGTTACGGTCGGGCTGTATGCCGATAAGGATCGTCAGCAGCCTCTCGGTAAAGAGGGCTCACCCTCGATTACGACAGCCGATACAATTTACGGTTTTATGGAAGCTCGTTTTCATGAGAATTGTGGGCCAACATCTGAAAGGCTTGAGGCGATTTATACCTTTCCCGACTCGGTTGCTGTGAAGGACAACGCGGGCGGTGTCTTAAGGACGGACGATACCGAGAATGCGCAAAGGATGGGAACTTGGTGCATAAAAGATAACAAGGTCGTTTTTTAATTACGATGCCAGTTATCTCAGCGGTCATCCCTCTTCGCTCTACGTGCGGGTCTATTTTGAGTTTGTGCTTAAAGGCAAAGATGTAGATGACGGCACAAAAGTCGAACTGACATTTCCAGGCGCTGGCGAAGCTGTGCCGATTGAGATCCGAGATGGCGCGGTTGGGGGAACCAAATCAGGTGTCTTTTCACAAGATAGCAGTACTGGAATTGCCAAGATAACTTGGACTATTAACCTAAGTGTTAGGTCGCATGCAACGGATGTAAAGCTGGTCGATACACTCGGCGACTACCTGGACTTTGACCAAAGCAGCTTCAAGCTCGATGGAAATCCTCTTGGTCCGTCCGTGAGCATCGAAGAGCGAACTGCAACGTTGTCGCTAGGTAACCTTTCTCAGGGCGACCATACCGTTACCTACGAAACGACAGTTAGCAAGAACTTGTCTCTTTCTAATGGCACGCCCACGCAAGGTAGGAATAGTGTGCAAGCAACCTGGGGAAAAGCAAATCCCCAACAATCTCCTACGATTAAGGGGGCGTCGGAACCGTTTCAATACGACATGATCCAAAAAGAGGCTGGCTCCGGAACATCATCTGTCATCACTTGGAAGGTTGTGCTCAACAAGGGATCTCTCAAGGCCGATATGTCTGGCTACACCTTTACTGACAAGCTCGATGACAAGCAAGATTATATTGGCAGCTACACGGTCTACAAGGGAGAGACCGCCGATGAAAAACAAAAGATTGATGGGGGAACGCTGAGCGATTCGGGGGATTCATTTAACTATACGTTTAATCCAAACGAGGCCGACCGGTATGCGACCTATTGCATCGTCTATCAAACTAAGCTGAAAGATAAGAATTCCTACGAAAAAGTTAGTAACACGGCAAGTGTGAAAAAAGAAGACTCCGGTCTGCCCTCTGGTGAAAGCACCGCATACTACATCCGTCCTTGGACGGGCAAGACCATTAGTAAAACACTGCTTAATCCGGATGGGGCATCTCGGACCGGAAAAGCAACTTGGCAATTACGCGTAGAGCTCCGTGATTACGTAAATGCGAAAAACCCAACATCTGTTCTTATCAAAGATACCATGCTGGCGGCTTGGAAGCAGACTATGGGGCCGGATACTACTGACGGTAAATCGCATGTAGTTGTCATCGGGGACACCGAATTGGACCAAAACACCGATTGGAAGTTTGAGGGAGGCGCAGATCCGTCACAAGGCAGCAACAAGCATAACTGCAATATCCGAATAATCATTACGGATAAAGTCAAAGAAGCGCTGGATAAGTCCCCTGAAGTGGTTATTACGTATAAAACGGTGACCGACGCACTTCCTGGTTGGTACTCCAACTTCGCCTCTGTCGACGGGTTTAGCGGCTATTCTGATTTCGTTTTTTACTACGTTGAAGACGAAACGGAGCCTTCGGTTGAGAAGAGTGTAAAAATAAATGAAGACGGCTCGCAAGCACGGTGGGATGAGACGTTTGACTGGAAATCAGTGGATGGCTCGAACGACAAAGGTGCGTGGATTGTCGACTGGACTGTCTATGCCAATCGAGCTAAGACGCCTGCCGGTGAGTATTATGGCGCAGGCAGGCTCAATGGCAAGGATGTCGTTGTCAAAGATGAGCTTCCTAAGGGAATGAGTTATATTCCCGGCTCGGCAAAATATTCTTTGTATTCAAATCCCTACGGGGCGGCGGTGCCCGGCCACGAATGGGAACATGAGAGAGAAAAAACCGAGGCTTCGGGTGTCTTGTTGACGCCTGCCGTTGATCGTCGAGAGGTTACGTTTTCGATTCCAACGGAAAAGCTGGGTAACAATACAGGCTATGTGAAGCTGACGTATGCAACTGCTGTCAAGAGGTCAGTGGTCGACACGTCAAAGAACCTCGGCGAGCTTACGAACTCGGCGAGTGCGAGCTCGGGTGATAAAGTATTTAAGGCGGGCTCTGATACCGTACAGATCAAGAACGACGTATTGTCAAAGACCGGTACGTCGGTAAGTAATAGCAAACGAATTCACTACACGATTTTCGTTAATGAATCGGCACTAGACTTAAAGGTCGGAACCGACTACCTCGATCTGTTCGATGTGATGGATTCTAAGTGCACGTTTATCCCCTCGTCGCTTAGCGTATCTGAGAGCGATGACGGCGATTGGCGTGTGCTGACAAAAGAAAAATACGGGGCGGCTCTTGACTCGATTGGCGAGGGTGCTGGAAAGCAGCAGCGATTGACGTTGAGGCTTCCCGATGAGAAATACCTGAAAGTCGAATATGAAGTTCTGTCCGGTGAGTCTGGTACAGTTTCCCTTTCCAACGAGGCACAGCTTGAAGGTGTTACAGGCGGGTATGTGAAACACGAACGTGAATATGACATAGATGCCGGCGCATCGGGAGGCGGAACGGGGCACGGCATTGTGGTCCACAAAGTGGATGAAAAGGACGTTACCGCGCCGTTGGCTGACGCTACGTTCACACTCTATGCGATTGACATGGATAAGGCGCAGGACAGTGCCGGCGTTGATGGCGCAAAGACGGAGTTTTCTACCAAAAAGACTGGTTCTGACGGAAGTGTGACTTTTGGAACGAGTTCGGGAACGAGTTCGGACGCCATGGCTTCCTGCAGGCTTTACTGCCTCGAGGAGACGACGGCGCCTCCTGGATATCGCGCCGCCCAACCAACATGGATTCTGCTCAAGGGCAACGCGCCCGACGAGCAATACGAGCAAGCCATGAACAGGGCGAAATCTCTGCTTGATGCCAATACGGAGATAACGTCAGATGCAGAGATTTGGGTGTATGACGCGCCCCTTGAAGGCAAGGCGACGATAAAAGCAAATAAAGTCCTTAAAGGCGGAACCTTCAGGGAAGGTCAGTTCTCGTTCGCGCTCAAGGACGCCGAGGGCAAAGTGCTCCAGGCGGTGACCAATAATGACAAGGGAAATGTCTCCTTTGACGTCAAGTACAACAAGGAGGGAACCTATACCTACACCATCTCCGAGGTCGAGCCCGAGGGCGCCGTCGACCATGTTAAAGATCACATCACCTATGACAGGACCGTGTACAACGTCACGGTTAAGGTAACTAATGGCACGGACCAGCTCGACGCCCTAGTTACCTATAACGATGGCTCTCAGAATCCGCCGACCTTTACCAACAAGTACTCGACTACGCTACCTGAGGCGGGCGGGGCTGGCTTGACTATGACATATCTTGCCGGCGCTTCGCTGTTGTGTTTTGCCGCGACGTGGATGCATGCTCGTCGCCACCGTGGTCTTGATCGAGATGGTCGCCGTGAGTAAACTGCACCGCCGCTTGTTGACCGTCATGATGGTGGCCATGACGACTATCCTCGCTTTTGCAGCGTCGCCCGAGACGGCCCGTGCTGCCGATGCCGGAGCCATCACGATTGGCGGCGACGTCGCGACGCAATACGATGCATACCAGCTCTTTTCGGCAACTGTTACCGATAAAGCCGGCTCCGATCAAAAGGTTGCGACGGACTTGGCGTGGGCGAGCGATGCAGCTCGTCAGGCTGTCCTTCCCGTTCTTTATGATGCGGGGTTTGATAGCTCGGCATCGACGGCGCAAGAGGCTGCCGAGTGGCTGAATGCCGACGGACATATGTCGACCGCTCTGGCGGCAAGGCTCGCCTGTGCGATTTGCAATGCAGGTGCCGCTTCTGTTCCCCTCAACGCGGGTATGGCGGCCGAGCTGCCCTGTGGCTACTGGCTCATCGTTGCCGACGACGACGCCATCGCCCAGGGCGAGGCCGGCACCGCGCCGATCATGACCCTGGGGGGCGGCAACGCCGTCACCGTCAAGCCCAAGGCCGCGACCCCCAAGGTCGCCAAGCATGTGCTGGAGGACGGCACCGCTGCCTGGCAGAAGGCCGCCGACGCCACGGTCGCCGACGACCTGTACTGGCGCCTCTCGGCCACGGTCCCGGCGGGGCTCACGGCCTACGACCCCTATACGGTGCGGTTCGTCGACACCATGAGCGCGGGGCTCGACCCCTCCAAGGTGGCCGCGAGCATGCGCGTGTACGCGGCGGCGGGCGCGGACGGCGGCTTCGACGCGGTCGCATGTGAGGGCGGCAACGCCAGCTCGACGCCGGCTAAAGGGTGGACAGACATTACTTCACAGTGCAAGATCTCGATCGAGGGCAATGCCTTCACCGTGCGCACCGGCGACCTCATCGCCGCGCTCGGCGGGGCCGACGCCTTCACCGCGGGCGCCCGCGTGGTCGCCGTGTACAACGCGCCGCTCAACAGCGCATGCAACCACGGCATCGCGAAGGGCAACCCCAACGAGGTCTACCTGCGCTACCCGCGCTCTCCCTTTGCCGACCAGTCCGGCGACGCCGGCTTCACCCGCACGCCGAGCGACGACGCGTGCGCCTACACCTGGGGACTCAGTCTGATCAAGCGCTCAAGCTCGGACGATAAGCCGCTCGCGGGTGCCAAACTGCGCATCATCGACGACCGCGGTCGCATCCTAACGACTGACGGATCGTGGTCGACGGATGCCGACGCGTGCATCACCACGGACGCGGATGGCCATGTGGAATTGAGCGGTGTGGACGCGGGTGTCTATACCGTCGAGGAAATCGCGGCACCCAAGGGCTACACCGCCTTTGAGGGCAAGCGTACGGTGACGGTTACGGCTGAGAGTCTAGACGTTAAACAAGTGGCGACCGCGAAGCCCAAGGTGACCGTATCGGTCGAAAACCCTCTGCGGGTTGATACCGCCGATGCCAGGACGGGTTCGATTGAGCTGTCGGTGCTCAACACCCCAAGCAAAGAAGCAGGTCGAGGCTTTATGCCCTCGACGGGAGATAGAACGTTGGTACTGGTGGCGGTTTTGGCTGCCATCGGAGTGGCGGCTATTGTTGTCGCGCTCGTCATCAAGCGGGGAGGAGGTCGCCGTGAAAAATAATTGCCCTTCTTGCTCAATGGCGTACTGCCTCCGTAGCGAGTGACGCACAGGCCTACCGACCTGATGATCATTGGTTTTGAAAAAGTTACTAGAGAACCCTCCAAGAAAAGCGGGGCACCCGGTCGACATGACCGAGTGCCCCGCTTCGTTTGTTGGTGCAAAGTAACCTGGCACCTTTGTGGTGGTTGGTGGCTAAGCGGTGGGGAGTCCTGGCGTGTTAACCGGCTGCTGCGGCTTGAGGCGGGCGTTTCGCCAGATGATCTGGATAACGTAGCCGAGCATAAAGACAAAGGCTACGCCGCTGATGAAGTCACCTACGAGGGGAAGCCCCGTGAGGGCGCCTGCGATTACGCCGCCCACGGCTGCCATGGCGTAGCGGTTTTGGTTGTGTCCGACCATGCGGGCGAGCGCGCACCCCGCAAAGGCACTCGACACCAACGCGATGCCGATAACGCCGCACAAGAGGGCTCCGGCAAGCGACAGACCGGCGATAGAGATAATCAGCAGTAGGACGGCGGGGACGATAGCAATCGTGCCCAGAAGACCGCTCACCCACAGGGGCATGGGGCGCTGGTGGAGCATGCCGGCGGCGCTGGCTGTCGCGCGCGGAAAGACGAGCTCGAGCAGCAGAGCGACAAAGCAGGTCGAGAGGGCCGCGGCGACGATACCGCCGATGACATCGTTAACGGTGGAAGTATCTTCGTTCTCGGTGCGGTCGATCTTGAGGGCACCGACCTCGGCTCCCGCGGCACGCTCGGGGTCCTCGGAGACGTGCGCGTTCACCGTGCCGGTGATGCGGGCGTTCTTGCCCAAGATGAGCTTGTCGGCCCAAACCTCAACATCGCCATCGACGGTGCCATCGATGGTCACCGTGTCGCCCGCAAGTGCTGCCGACTTGGTGGAGCCTCGCAGGGCAACTGTCTCGCCTATCGCATAGAAACAGTTGGAGGTGCTGTCGGAATTGAGCACGACATGCTGACCAACGACCGTGACGCTGCCATCAACCGTGGTCTTGGCAATGTCGATGGTGCGTGCCGCCAGACGGACGGCACCGCCCACCGTGCAGTCGCGGATCGAGAGAGTATCGCCCGCGGCGATGATATCGCGGTCGATGGGCGTATCGTCCAAGTTGAGGGCCTGACCTGCCCAGTACAGGTCACCTTCGACGCCGGACGGATTGGCGTCATTGTCGGTCGCAAGTACGTTGCCTGCGGTGTCCGTGCCAGCGAACGACGCCGTGGGAAGCACGGTGATCGCCAGCGCGATGAGCGCGAACAGGATGGTGATGCGGCCCCACGCTTTACGGCGCTGGGTCGACGGGAATTGATTGCAGGGCATAGTGAATCCTTCGTCAGATGCTCGACATGCACCTAACAGGGTACCCAACGTGCGGGCGCTCTAAAAGAGCCTCTCGGTTGCATTTCGAAGGATGAGGCCGCGCAATCTACTTTTTACGGTGCAAAAAGCGTGCGATGTCTTCCTCAGTGGGGCTTTTGATGTCAAAGCGCAGTGAGAGCCAGCGCAGACCCATGGTCACGACAACGCATACGACCAACGCGACGACATTGCTGACCAAGCCACTCATAACGAGACACACATAGCTTGTCGATCCGGCGATGGCGGCGATGGCATAAAAGTTAGTACGTTGGAAAATGCCCGGAACCACGCCCATAAAGCCGTCGCGCAACATGCCGCCGCCCACCGCGGTAAAAAAGCCCATCATGATGCACACCGCCGGTGCAAAGCCGTAGACTAGCGCCTTGTCTGCTCCAGTGGCGGCGTAGATGCCGACCGAGACGATGTCGAGCAGGGGAATGAGTTTTTCGGGTTTGTCGACGATTGCCGGGAAAATATAGATGATGGCTGCCGTGGCAATGGAAAGTGGGAGCGCCATCGGTTGGTTGAGGATGTAGACGTTGCCCACCTGCAGCGTCATATCGCGCAAGAGACCGCCGCCCAGACCGCAGACCACCGCGAGCGCGACCGCGCCCACCAGGTCGAGTTTGTGCTCGCGCGCAACCAGCACACCCGAGATCGATGCAGCGACAACAGCGAACATCTCGAGCCAAAACGGAATAGCGACCATGGCATCCGATGCATGCGAGGTAATGGTCATAGCGGCGACGACGGGCAAGATGGGGTCCTTTGGATTGTGGGTTTAGACAATGCCCGTACATAGTACATGGTTGGCGGGCGTGGCGACCCTATTGCTCGGTAAACGGTCGGGACTGGGTACGGTCATAGGTTCCATGTTTGGGGATCCGGGTTGATGCTGAACGCGATGGGGGCGTGGTCGAATAGGAGGGATGTCCAAATTTTGAGCTTTGCTCAAAATTTATCCGGTCGGCTTACGCCGACCGCGCTGCGCTAAAAACGCGCCACGGGCGCGTTTTCTTTACGCTCCGCGCCCTGGCGGGTTCGAATCCCTCCTCCTCCGCCGTATTTGCTTGTTAGGGACTCAAAACAAAAAAGCTCCCATTCCCGGGAGCTTTCTCAACCAAAATGGCGGAGGAGGAGGGATTCGAACCCTCGTGACCTTATACAGGCCAAACGGTTTTCGAGACCGCCGCATTCAACCACTCTGCCACCCCTCCGCGTGGGGTAAAAACAAAGCAGGCTCGAAGGCCTGCTTTGGAATTAACTGGCGGAGAGTCAGGGATTTGAACCCTGGAGACGCTTTTGACGCCTACACGATTTCCAATCGTGCTCCTTCGGCCACTCGGACAACTCTCCGTTAAATGCGAAAGTCAGTATACACGAGGAATCGCAAAGTGCAAACAGAAAAGTTGGCATTTTTTAAAACGCTTGGCCGCGCTTGGCGTTGCAGTGGGGTTTGAGGTGCCAAAAAACGGCTTCCGACCAGCGTGGTTGATCAACTCAATTGTTCAAAAGGGGTATTCATAAGCGACTTGGCAGCAAATTTAAAAATCTTCGGGTGGTGCCGTGGACCACTGGTATGCATTTTGCGACCACAGCCTTGTGCCCGTTGACCTGCGGCTTGGCTCAGCTTGTCCCCACGACACCGTATCTTGTCCACAGATCTGTCAAGCTTTTGGACAGCATTTGGTTGGAATGCGCATGAAACGTCGTGCGAGTATGGGCATATGTGGAGGTCATGAGGTTGTAGCTGCATATTCTTGCGGCATGGGAGGTTGAAAGATATTATTACCGAGTCTTTTCCTGCTTCAGGCGCACCTTCACGACCTGAAGCCACATTTGCCCAGAGGAGGTGACAATATGAAGGCTTATGAACTGCTGTTCTTTGTTGACCCGTCGCTCGACCCCGAGACTCGTCTCGCTGTTATGAAGCGTATCGATACCACGATCGCTGAGGGCGCTGGCAAGGTCGACTCCGTTGACGAGTGGGGCAAGCGCAAGCTCGCCTACGAGATCAACGACCTCACCGATGGTGACTACACCCTCATCAACTTCCACGCAGATCCTACCCAGATCGCCGAGCTTGATCGCGTCCTGCGCATCACCGACGCTGTGGTCCGCCACATGATCGTCCGTCGCGACGACCAGGAGTAAGACTGTCGTTTTGGACTGGGCTTGTGCCCCAAGAGGAAGTAGTGAGTTATGAGCATCAATCGAGTGAACATCACCGGTAACCTCACCCGCGATCCCGAGCTGCGCGCCACCGCCGGCGGAACCCAGGTTCTGTCCTTTGGCGTCGCCGTGAACGATCGTCGCCGCAACGCGCAGACTGGCGAGTGGGAGGACTATCCCAACTTTGTCGACTGCACCATGTTCGGCACCCGCGCCGAGGCCGTGAGCCGTTTCCTGGCAAAGGGAAACAAGGTCGCGATCGAGGGCAAGCTGCGCTACAGCTCTTGGGAGCGCGACGGCCAGCGCCGGAGCAAGCTTGAGGTCATCGTCGATGAGATCGAGTTTATGAGCTCCCGTGGTGGCCAGGGTGGCTACGATCAGGGCGGTTACGCCCCCGCAGCTCCCGCGCCCGCAGCACGTCCTGCCGCACCGGTGGCTACGCCGCCCGCGGTCGACGTCTACGATGAGGACATCCCGTTCTAAGGGTTGTTCACCTATTTTTGAGTGAGAGGCGGCTTCGGTTCGCCGAAGTTGCCAAATGAAAGGTATTTTGACATGGCTAATGATTTTTCTGCACGTCAGCCGCGTCGTAAGTACTGCCAGTTCTGCAAGGAGAACACTGAGTTCATCGACTATAAGGACACTCAGCTTCTCCGTAAGTACATGACCGACCGTGGCAAGATCAAGCCCCGTCGCGTCACTGGCGCTTGCACGCAGCATCAGCATGACATCGCCAACGCCATCAAGCGCGCCCGCGAGATGGCTCTCCTGCCGTACACCGTCCCCGTGGTTTCCTCTCGTGGCAACCGCGACCGCGGCTAAGAAGGGAGACACATCATGAAGGTTATTCTTCTCGATGAGATCAAGGGCAAGGGCGGCGAGGGTGACGTCGTAGAGGTCGCTCAGGGTTACGCTGAGAACTTCCTGTTCCCCAAGAAGCTCGCTGTTGCCGCCACCAAGGGCAACCTCAAGCAGCTTGACGAGCGTCGCAACAACATCGCCAAGCGCGAGGCCGTCCGTCTGGCTACCGCCAACGAGACCAAGGCTGCCTTCGAGGGCAAGACGGTCACCGTTGACGTCAAGGTCGGCGACGAGGGCATCCTCTTTGGCTCCGTTACCGCCGCTATGATCGCTGACGCCATCAAGGCTCAGCTCGGTATGGACATCGACCGCAAGCGCGTCGAGCTCGGTAAGCCCATCAAGGTTGCCGGTGCCCACACCGTTGCCATCTCGCTGTACCGCGAGATCAAGGCCGAGGTTGTCGTTCTCGTCGGCGTTACCGCCGAGGAGCTCGCTGCCGAGGCTGAGGTCGAGGAGGCCGCTGAGGGCGCCGAGGCCGAGTCCGCCGAGGTCGAGACTGAGGCTGCTGCCGAGTAGCATTTGCTGCAACGCAACAATCTTGTTCTAAGAAGGGCGCTCTGGGAAACCAGGGTGCCCTTTTGTTTTTTGCGCTGAGTGAGTGTCATGGTGAACGTTGCGTCGAAGCCTTATATACAGGACCGTTCATCCGTTTGGTTCGGTGATGATTGGCGGCGCGCGGCGCGTTTTGGGACCGTGGCTGATACTATGGATGCTCGCAAGCGATATGAATGAGGATGCTCATGGCATATGACGATAGGGAGACCGGGCTGACGGTTGAGGACCGCGGCTCAAAGTTGGGTCTTCCCCAAAACCAAGATGCAGAGGCCAACGTACTGGCCGCTATGCTGCTATCGCCCGAGGTGGTCGAGGAGGCCCAGGTCGAGCTGCAGCCCGATGACTTCTACCGGCCCATTCATAAGACCATCTATACCGCGATGGTCGATATGTACAACAGCCGCATTCCCATCGACTCCATCTCGCTGATCGATTACCTGCGAAGCATCAACAAGCTCGATGCCGTGGGCGGCGAAGCGTACATTTTGGAGTTGATGGGTCAGACCCTGTCGCTCGTCAACTGGCAGCACCATGCCGCCATCGTTCGCCGAGATTCGATGCTGCGCGAGCTGATCGGCGCCACCAACGAGATCAACGCGCTGGCATATAACGCCCCCACCGACACCAAAGAGGTCGTGGAGCTGGCCGAGAGCAAGCTGCTCAAGGTTACGGCGCGCGAGGTCAAGTCGAGCTACAAGACGTTGACCGAGTTTATGGTCGAGGCCTATAACGAGGCCGAGGAAGTGTGCCAGGCCGGTGGCCAGGCCGCGGGCGTGCCCACGGGCTTCCCGTCGCTCGACCGCATGCTCATGGGCTTCCGTGAGGGCCAGCTCATCATTATCGGCGCCCGTCCTGCTGTAGGTAAGACGTCGTTCGCTCTGAACCTGGCACTTAACGCTGCCGCTGCTGGTTATACCGTCGGCTTTTTCTCGCTGGAGATGTCGGGCAAGGAAATTGCCCAGCGTCTGATTTGCGCCTACGCCATGATCTCGATCAGTGACTTCCGCATGGGCCGCATTAGCCCCGAGCAGTGGGCCAATATCAACGAGGCCACGCAGACCTTGTCCAAGCTCGATATTCTGATTGACGATACGCCCGGCACCACAGTGACCGAGATTCGCGCCAAGAGCCGCCGTATGCTCCATAACAAGGAGAAGGCAATCATCATCCTGGACTACCTGCAGCTGGTGAGTCCTCCGCCGGGACGCCGCTCCGAGAGCCGTACCGTCGAGGTTTCGGAGATGTCGCGTGGTCTTAAGATCATGGCAAAGGAGCTCAAGATCCCACTCATCGCGCTGTCGCAGCTCTCGCGTCAGGTTGAATCCCGTACCGGCAAGCGCCCGCAGCTTTCCGACCTTCGTGAATCGGGCTCCATCGAGCAGGATGCCGATATCGTTATGTTCTTGGACCGCTCCGCCGACGAGGCCGAAGCCTCGCGCGACGATCGACCCGACGAGGGCGTTACGCGTATCGTTGTGGCCAAGAACCGTTCGGGCCCGATCGGCGACGTCGACCTGATGTTCCTGCCGGCATCCACCAAGTTCTATGAGCTTGATGGGGCACATGCCGAGGAGTAGGACGGGCGCCCGTTGCACGGGTATACTGGGAATGTTTTGTGCTTCTGCGTGCCGGCGTGGCGCGTAGACAGTCCATGAATGTAAGGAGTAAACATGCCGTCAACCGTTTTGGTCGGTGCCCAGTGGGGCGATGAGGGCAAGGGTAAGATTTGCGACCTGGTCGCCGGCGACTTCGATGCCGTCGTGCGCTACTCGGGCGGCAACAACGCCGGTCACACCATCGTCGTCAACGGCAAGAAGTACGGCCTGCACCAGGTGCCCTCCGGCATCATGTATTCCGACCACGTGTCGGTGATCGGTAACGGCTGCGTCGTCAACCCCAAGGTTGTCCTTGAGGAGATCGACATGTTCGAGGCCGACGGCATCACCACCAAGAACCTCAAGATTAGCGGCAACGCGCATGTCATCATGCCGTACCACATTGATCTGGATGGCGCCTTTGAGCAGAAGCTCGGCAAGAAGAACATCGGTACCACCAAGCGCGGTATCGGTCCGTGCTATCAGGACAAGATGGCCCGCATTGGCCTGCGCATGCAGGACATGCTGGACGAGACGCTGTTCCGCGACAAGCTGGAGACCGCTCTCGCCCGCGTGAACCCCGAGCTCGAGCTCATCTACAACCTGCCCACCTACACCGTGGACCAGATTTGCGATGAGTACCTGCCGATGGCCGAGCGCCTGCGTCCCTACATCACCGAGACGAGCCTGCTGCTCAACAACATGATCGATGAGGGCAAGAACCTGCTGTTTGAGGGCGCCCAGGCGACGCTGCTCGACATCGACCACGGCACCTATCCGTACGTGACGTCTTCCAACTGCACCGCCGGCGGCGCCATCACCGGCTCCGGCGTCGGTATGAAGAATGTCGACCGCGTGCTGGGCGTCATGAAGGCCTATATCACCCGCGTCGGTTCGGGCCCCATGCCCACCGAGCTTTCCTATGAGTCCGAGGCCGGTCACACGTTGACCGAGGAGGGCTATGAGTACGGCGTGACCACCGGTCGCCGTCGTCGTTGCGGCTGGTTTGACGGCCCCATCGCCAACTATGCCTCGCGCGTCAACGGCCTCACCGACATCGCCATGACTAAGCTCGACGTGCTTTCGGCCTTCGACACCATCAAGGTGTGCGTTGCCTATGACGTCGATGGCGAGCGTTACACGAGCGTGCCCGAGCATCAGGTTCGCTTTGAGCACGCCAAGCCCATCTACGAGGAGCTCCCTGGCTGGAAGTGCGATATTCGCGGTATCCGCAACTTCGATGAACTGCCGGAGAACTGCAGAAAGTATGTGGAATTCATTGAGGAGCAGATCGGCTTCCCTATCACCATGGTCAGCAACGGTCCCGGAA
>OGOV01002287.1_pt1 | contig 14648 bp, 13 predicted proteins | sample 1552711 | NCBI WGS metagenome assembly OGOV01 (sample SAMEA2580216, study PRJEB22360) | human gut metagenome | biome: human gut; feature: human-associated habitat; material: faeces | place: Denmark | collected 2008/2010 | reverse complement strand
GTAGGTCTCCACCACCGGCAGCAGTTCCTTCAATTCCCGGTTTACCTGCCGCAGCTTCTCTGCGTCGCCATACACCCGAGGATCGCCCAACTGGGATTCCAGATCCTCATACCGGAGGTCCAGATCCTTTAATTTATCCAGCATAGCTGTGCTCCTTTCTCAAATGTTGAAATTTGAAAAGGAGTGTCGCTATTCCTCCTCCGCCAGCAGTTCCCGGATCTGCCGGAGAAATTCCTCCTGCCAGAAGGTGTGGCCCACATGGCCCACCCGCAGGGATGTGGCCGCCTGATGGGGCTTTCCCGTATACTGATCCATCTGCCGGTAAATATCCTCGCTCTTGTGCTCGCTACCGCGGGTCAGCACATAGGCCACCCGCTTCATCTCTCCGCCGTGGTTTTTGAGGAAACTGCGGATCACGCTGCTGCACCGTCCGGCCCACACCGGGGTACCGACGATGACCAGCCGGTAATTTTCCAGCTTTCGTTCCGTTTCAAAGGGCAGAACGTCAGGGCAGTCCTTCCGCATGGCGTCCATGCCGCTGCGGAGCCAGCCCCGCAGACCGCTCCGCTCCACGCCATCGGTCAATGCCAACAGCTCCGCGTCCATTTCTTTGGCGATGGTCTCCATCACCCGTTTGGTATTCCCCGTTCGGGAATAGTAAATGCAGAGTACATCCCGCATGTTTTCACCTCTGTTTCTTATGCCTCGCCTGCCGCTTCGCTGAGTTCCTCCCAGCGGAGGTACAGGGCATCCAGCTCCGCCTGGGCGGCGTCCTTGTCCGCCACCAGCGCATTGAGCTTTTCATAGTCGCAGGCGTTGGCCTCCATTTCGGCGTCCAGCGCCCCGATCCGCTCCTCCGCCTTGGCGATCTCCCGCTCGCAGATGGTCAGCTGCCGCCGGGCCGCCTGCTGCGCCCGGTCGCCCCGGACCGGTTTTTCTGTAACCATCTTTTCCTTTACAGGCTTTGGTGCTTCTGTTTTTTCCGCTTCCTCCTGCGCCTTTACCTGCCGGTACTGAGCAAAGCCCATGGGATAGTCGGTAATGGTGCTATTGGCCACCTCCCAGATCCGGGTGGCGAAGCGGTTGATGAAGTACCGGTCATGGCTGACGAACAACAGCGTGCCGTCATAGGCCTCCACCGCTTCCTCGATCCACTCTCTGGAAGCAATGTCCAGATGGTTGGTAGGCTCGTCCAGAATCAGGAAGTTGATCTCGTCGTCCATCAGCATACACAGCCGCAGGCGGCTCAGCTCGCCGCCGGACAGCACGCTGACGCTCTTGAACACATCCTCTCCGGTGAACTGATACGCCGCCAGCCGGTTCCGCGCCGACTGCGGCGTGATGTCCAGCTCATAGAGCATCGTGTCCAGTATGGACCTCTCCGGGTGCTCGAAGTGTATCACCTGCGGCAGATACGCCGCCTTCACCGCCGGTCCCAGCCGTATAACGCCGCTGTCCGGGCGTTCGCTGCCGGTCAGCATATTCAGCAGCGTGGTCTTTCCCGTGCCGTTCTCGCCCAGCAGAGCGATGCGCTCGCCCCCCTCGCACCGCAGATACACATCCTCAAACAGCCGCTTCTCGCCGAAGGCCTTACTGACGCCCTTGATCTGCAATACCTCGTCGCCCTTGAACTCCCGGCTCTGGAAGCGCGCCTCCAGCTTCCGCGCCTTCGTGGGCTTCGCCGTGGTCCGCATACGCTCGATGCGCTTCTCCATGCTGAAGGCCCGCTTGTGCAGCGCGTCGTTGCCCATGAAGGCCCACAGGTGCATCTGCTCCGCCGCCTTTTCCAGCTGCGCGATCTTCGCCTGCTCCTTCAGGTACTGCTTCATGCGCTCCTGATACCGCCGTTCCTTCTCGATGGCATAAAAGCTGTAATTTCCGCTGTAAAACTCCGCTTTTCCGTCCTGTATCTCGATGATCCGCGTCACGGTCCGGTCCAGGAAATACCGGTCATGGCTGATGGTCAGCACAGTGCCCCGGAACCTCCGCAGATACCCCTCCAGCCACTCCGTGGCCTGCAGGTCCAGATGGTTCGTGGGCTCGTCCAGCAGCAGGATGTCCGTATCCTCCAGAATGAGCCGTCCCAGGTTCACCCGGGTCTTCTCTCCGCCGGACAAACACGCGAATTCCCGCTGCCGCATTTCCCTCGGGATGCTCAGGCCGTTGGCCACCTTGTTCACCGCCGTCTCCGTGTCCCAGCCGCCCAGTCCCTCGAATTTGGCGTTCAGCTCGCCGTACCGCCGCAGCGTATCCGCGCCGCTGTCCCCCTGCTCCATCCGCAGGGCCAGCGCATCCATCTCGTCCTTCATCCGAAACATCCGCGCAAAGGCCGTCTGCAAAACGTCCTCCACCGTGTACCCCTCCGGATACACCGGTATCTGCGAGATCAGTCCCACCCGCCGGCCAGCGGCGATCTGTACCTCTCCCTCGTCCGGCTCCAGCTCCCCGGTGAGCATACGGAACACCGTGGTCTTTCCGGCGCCGTTCCGCCCCAGCAGTCCCACGCGCTCCCCGCTGTCCACCTGAAAGCTCAGTCCGTCCAGTATTCTCTTTTCCAGATCAAAGGACTTCACCAGCCCTGTAACGCGAATGTCGACCATTTACTCTTTCTCTAATTCCTTTACGATGTTCTCAAAATGCATGGCGCGGGACGCCTTCACCAGCACCGCCGTCCCCGGCGTGAACCGCGCCCGTACAGCGGGCAGCGCCTCCTCCACACCGGCGAACCACTGCGCCTCCGGATCTGTCTCGGTCAGGGCCTTCATCTTCTCCCCCACCGCCACGGTCTCGATGCCCAACTCTCGGCACAGCGTCCCCATATCCCGGTGGGCCTGGGCCGTCAGCGCGCCCAACTCACCCATGTCGCCCAGCACCGCCAGGCGCTTTTTCTGCCGGCTGGCAGCCAGCATACGGATGCCCTCCGCCATGGACTGCGGATTGGCGTTGTAGCAGTCGTCGATGACCAGCCGATCCCCGTCCATACGGATCAGGTGCATCCGGCTCCCCACCGGCGCATAGGCCGCCGTCCCCGCGGCGATCTCCGCCGCCGTCAGACCCAGCCGTTCGCCGATGGCTGCCGCCATGGCCATGGGATAGACCATGTGCCGCCCCGGCGCCGCCGTCTCCAGCCGATAGGCCGCCTGTCCCGTGGTCACGGTGCAGGCCATGCCCTCCAGCCCCCGGTCGTCGATGTCCGTAACGCGGACATCGCAGTGCTCGCCCTCGCCGCAGCGCAGGATGATCTGTGGCAGCGTCACCGTGTTCAGCAGCTCGTCGTCGCCGTTGAGCACCGCGACGCCCTCCGGGGTCAGATTTTCAAATATCTCACACTTGGCCTGCAAAATGCCCTGCCGTGTGTTGCCCAGATTTTCGATGTGGGCGTCGCCCACGTTGGTGATAACGGCGATATCCGGCCGTACCATCTCGCCCAGATACCGTATCTCCCCAAAGTGGTTCATGCCCGTCTCGATCACCGCCGCCTCGTGCTCCGGCATGAGCCGCAGCAGCGTCAGCGGCGCGCCGATATCGTTGTTGAGGTTCCCCTCCGTCCGCAGCGTCTCGTATTTCTGCGTCAGCACTGCGGCGATCATCTCCTTGGTGGTAGTCTTGCCCACGGAGCCGGTCACCTGTACCACCGGCAGCTGGAACTGCCCCCGGTACCAGGCGGCCAGCGCCTTCAGCGCCAGCCGCGTGTCGGGCACCTGAATGTAAAACTTCCCCGGCAGCAGTGCCTCCGGCGTCTTTGCCGTCAGGCATCCCGCCGCCCCGGCCTCCAGTGCCTTTCCGATATAGGCGTGGCCGTCGAAGCGTTCCCCCACCAGAGGGATGAACAGCGCTTCCTGCGGCACGCGGCGGCTGTCGGTGGTCACGTCGCGCACCGACGCGCCGCTGCTCTGCAACACCGTGCCGCCCACCGCGGCGCAGATGGTCTGTACCGTCAGCGGCATCATGCCCGCGCCGCCTTTCGCGCCGCCAGCGACAACTCCACGATCTTCTCGCACAATTCGCCGTAGTTCAGTCCCACCTGCGCCGCCTCCTGGGGCACCAGACTGGTAGGCGTCATGCCCGGCAGGGTGTTGATCTCCAGGCACCAGGCCTGACCGTTCTCGTCCAGAATAAAGTCCGAACGGGAGTACACGCTCAGCCCCAGCCCCTTGTGCAGCTTCAGGGCCATCTCGCCCACCTGCTTCCACGCCGCGTCCGTGATAGGCGCGGGGCACAGCTCCACCGCGCCGCCGGCCTGATACTTGCTCTCATAGTCGAAATAGGCGCCCTTGGGGATGATCTCCACCGCCGGCAGATAGCCGTCGCCCAGCACGGCGATCTGTATCTCCCGACCCTTGATCTTCTGCTCCACCACCACATGGTCGCCGTAGCGCAGCAGGTCGCGCAGGGCCTTCTCCAGCTGTTCCTTCGTGTCCGGCAGCGCCACACCGATGGAGCTGCCGCCGTTGACGATCTTCACGGCACAGGGCACCGGCAGATCCTCCGCCAGCCGGGGGATATCGCTCTCGGTATAGTGGATGTCGTGCCACGGAGCCGTGCGAATACCGAGAGAGTCCATCATCCGCTTCGTCACGGATTTATCCATGGCCATGCCGCTGCCCAGATACCCGGATCCGGTGTAGGGCACGCCCAGCAGATCCAGCGTGGCCTGTATGCGGCCGTCCTCGCCGCAGCTGCCGTGCAGCGCCAGAAATACCACGTCCGCCATGCGGCACACGGTCAGCACGTCCTTGCCCAGCAGGCTGGGGCTCTGGTCCCTCCGGCTGCGGCGCACCGCCTCCAGGTCCGGCTCCACGCGCTCCACCCGGCTCTGGCCGCACAGGCCGTCCGGCGCGTCAAAGATATCCTCCAACGCACCCTCGTAGTCCTCCAACCCCAAAAACATATCCACCAGAATGGCCTTGTGTCCCCTCTCCCGCAGCGCCCTGCACACGCCGGTGCCGCTGGTCAGCGCCACCTGGCGCTCTGTGGACAGTCCGCCCGCCAATACCACGATCTTCATAAGCGTACCCTCACTTTTAGGCGGCACAGCGAAAAACGACCCTGTGCCCCCATGATTTGATACATTATTATAGCACAGCGCCCCGCTGATTACAACCGATTTTGCCCGCTGGTGTGTAAACAAACAAAGAACGCCCCGGCACAGCCGCGGCGTTCTTTTGTTGTCTTTCCTATCGCAGCCAGTCGGGCTTCGCCCGCCCGTGTACGCCGGACACCAGCCCCATACAGGCAAACAGCATCACCAGCGATGAGCCGCCGTAGCTGATGAAGGGCAGCGTCAGTCCGATGACCGGCATCACGAACAGGCACATACCCACATTGATGATGACCTGAAAGATAATGACACTGGCCACACCGATGCAGGCATAGCCCTCCAGCCGGGTCTTGGCGTGCCGCGCCACATACAGGCACCGCAGTATAATGGCCGTCAGCAGCGCCAGCGTCAGCAGGCAGCCCACCAGCCCCAGCTCCTCACCGATCACGGAGAAAATAAAATCCGTGTGCCGGTGCGGCAGGCTGGACGCCGCCTCGCTTTGGGTCTGCGTGCCGCGAAACAGCCCCTGCCCGAATATCCTTCCGCCGCCCAGTGTCAGCAGGCTCCGGGTCTGCTGCCAGCCGGTGTTCAGCGGGTCATAGCTGTGGTCGAACAGGACGATGAACCGGTTTTTCATGTAGGTATCCAGCAGGTCCAGGTCCCACATGGCGTAGAACAGCAGTCCCGCCGCGCCGCCGCCGATCAGGAACCACCGCAGCGCCACTCCCGCCACAAAACACATACACGCGAAGATGAACAGGAACACCAGCGCACTGCCCATGTCGGAGGATATCTTGTAGTACAGCGCAAAGATCACGCCGAAGTGTACCGCCAGCATGACGATGGAGGAAATCGACCGCAGGTCCCGGTTCTCCTTCAGCCACGAGAGCTGTTTCGCCAGCACGATAATAAACGTCAGCTTCACGATCTCCGCCGGCTGCACCTTCACCGGCAGGAACGGGAACTCCAGCCATGCCTTGTTGCCGGTATCCCCGGCAATGCCGAGGGGCGTTGCCAGCAGCAGGATGAACACCACGCCCACCAGGAATATCCACTTCCAGTACTTCGCCAGCTCGTTCAGGTCCACCTGCGACACCACGATATACAGCACCGCCCCGATGCACAGCGCCGCCGCCTGTACCAGCACCAGCTTGCTGGTGTGCATATAGTGTGTGGCGCTGGCGATCATCAGTATGCCGAACAGCGACGTGCCGATGCACAGCGCCAGCAGGACAAGATCGGCCTGTCGGAACACGTCGTTAAAAAGCTCCCGTATCCGTCGCAGCATGGCGGCACCTCCCTTCCCTCGCATTTCCCCCGCACGGCGCACATATCCGTTCCCGCATAGTGTACCACGATTTCCCCGCCCTGTAAACCACCATACTTCTATCAAAAATATTACTGTTTCCGCCCGCTGCTTTCACAGCCCGGCCACCGTTTTCACAGCCCGGCCACCAACAGCGCTATCACCGAAAGGCCCCCCACCGCCAGCGCATAGGGCGTTGCCGCCCGTATGGTGGTCAGGTTGGAAACGCCCGAGCCGGCGGTGGTCATCAGCACCGCGTCCGCATAGAAGCACAGACTATATCCCAGGGTAACGCCGCTCATCACCGCGGCGATCATCAGCGGCGCAGCCACCCCGGCAGCCAGTCCCATCGGGATGAACACAGGAATAGCGATGGTCATTACCGCCCAGCAGCCACCTACGGCAAATACCGTTGATCCCACCAGCACAAACGCCAGCGGCGCGATCAGGCAGCGGGGCACCGCCCCTCCGATACCGTTGATGAGAATATCAAACAACCCCAATGTACGGTTGGCGTCGCTGAGCATCAGGCCAAAGCCCACCACCACAGCAATGGTGGTCATACCCTTAACGCCGGAAAAGAATCGGGCAAAGTATTCTCCCACCGTCATACGCTTCTGTATCACATACAGCAAGAACTGCACCACCAGGCACACGATGATACCGTGGAGCAAATCATTGTCAAACAGCACCGTGCCGCCCACCAGCGCCGCCAGCGGGATAATAGCGTTCCAAGCCGAGGAGACATTGTGCTCATCCACCTCGTCAATGTCCACCAGCTTCTCGTCCTTTTCTCCCGGCTCAAAGGCTGCGCCGCCGGAGGCCACCCGGTGATACGCCTGACGAAGCATGCCCACTTTCGGAAACCAGCCCAACGCCAGCAGCAGACTTACCAGCATCATCGCCAGCGGATAAAACATGAAGGGCACCGCCTGAAGGTAATCCGTGAACCCCAGGCCGAAGTCGGAGATCAGACCCACGCTGAATGCCGTCCAGCTGGTAAAGGGCACCGTCACACACAGGCAGCATGCCATAATGTTGGTCTGCACCGCCAGGTGCTCCCGGGGCAGACGGTTTTTATCGGAGACATCCCGCAGGCAGATGGTGGTAGTCAGGGCATTCAGATACTCGTCCACGAACATGATCACAGACAGCAGCCACGCCAGCAGCAGCGTTTTGCGGGGCGTGTTGGCCGCCTTCGCCAGCAGATCCCGGAAGCCCATGAGCCCGCCGGAGGCCTGAAACAGCGAGATCATTCCGCCAAAGCCCAAAATACTGCACAGTGCAAACTGATAGGAGCTGTTGCCCAGTGTAGTATACATGGCGTCGATCAGCCCAGTGAAAAAATGCTGGCGATGGACCAGCAGCACGGCCAGCAGAGTGGCCAGGACCATTGCATCTGCCATTTTGCGGGTCTTTAGGGCATATACGATCAAAAACGCCAACGGCAGGAACGCCATAACAGTATACAGCACAGGAACATCTCCCTTCTCACACAGAGTATAGCAAACTCCAGCGAAAACCGCAACTGCGCATGAAAAAGCCGGCCTGGTGGCCGGCTTTTCATGCGTCGCTTATACAGACATTCTTTTCACACCGGGGTTCTCCCGCATAAAGGCCAGTGCTTCATCATGGGTGATCGGCGGCTCAAGCCGGACGGTGATCTCCATACGAAGGCAGCCGTCCTGACGGGTGAGGCTGCTCTCTGTCACCTGGCCGCGGTGCTCCTTCAGCAGATCGTCAAAGCGGGTCCGCAGCTCATCCGTATCCTCCAGCTCCACCAGAAGCTCCTGGGTCGTGAGGGCATCCGCCCCCACAGGGAAGCGGTGGAGAATGATCTGGATGGCAACGAGGACAGCCGCCTCGAACAGGCCCAGCCAATACATACCGGCACCCACAGCCATACCGATGGCGGCGGTGCCCCACATACCGGCGGCGGTGGTCAGTCCGCGGATAGAGTTGCCGTTTTTGAATATGACGCCGGCCCCCAGAAAGGATATGCCGCTGACCACCTGGGCGGCAATACGGGCAGGGTCTGCGCCGCGAAGGCCATCCAGCGTAACACAATCCAGGAAAGCGTATTTTGAGACGATCATAAACAGCGCGGAGGTACAGGCAATGATGCAGTGGGTACGGATGCCCGCCTCCTTGCGGCGCTTACTGCGCTCCAAACCCACCAGCGCGCCCAAGGCGGCAGACAGCAGCAGGCGAATGAGAAATTCCAGATTGTCGTAAATAGTCAGGGTCGCTTCGGGCACATATTGCGTCAGTCCGGAAAGCATAACAGTCTCCTTTCAGCGGCACAGGCCGCAGGTATGGTACAGCAAGTATAGTGTGCATCGCCGCTTCTTATGCGGTATAGCGGCATTGGTCGGTAACGGCCTTCTTCAGCCGCCGCAGCGTCGGATCGTCCAGATCCCGGGGATAGGGCAGATCCGTCAGATCAAATTCACAGATCGTACTGTCCGGGTGCATGACAATGATCCGCCGCCCCAGCAGCAGCGCCTCCTCCAGCTGGTGGGTGACCAGCACGATCGTGCGGGGCAGCTTCTCCTGAATGGCCAGGAGTTGGCTCTGCAGCTCTGCGCGGGTCAAAAAATCCAGCGAGGCGAAAGGTTCATCCATCAGCAGCAGTTCCGCCTGCCCCGCCAGCACCCGGGCCAGGCCCAAACGCTGCTTCATACCGGTGGACAGCTCTGCCGGCGTCAGGTCGGCGTAGTCCTCCAAGCCTACCAGGCGCACGAATTCGCTGGCGCGCTCATAGCGCTCCTCCGGCGTTTTTCCCACGCCGCAGGCCATGGCCACATTCCGCTGCACGCTGGTCCAGGTGATGACATAGGGATCCGGACTAAGCATGGCACTGTGCCAACCCTCCGGAATCCGTATTGTCCCGGTGTCAGGCGTCTCTGTCCCCGCCAGCAGCTTCAGCAGCGTGCTCTTGCCGCAGCCGCTGCGGCCCACGATCACGGTGATCTCTCCGGCAGGAATGGTCAGCGACAGGTCGCGCAGCACCTGTCGGGTACGGCTGGGCCGCGTCTCTCCGGTCAGGACGATATCCGTGCCGTAGGTGGTATAGGTTTTATCCACATGGTCAAGAACAACTGCGTCCATAGCAATTCCTCATTTTCTCGTTTCGTCCGCTGAGCAGATGGATGGCACGGCTATCATAGCCCCGGCGGCGAGGCTTGTCAAGCGCCGCCGTCAGCCCAGCATCCCCAGTATCTCCTGCAGGCTGAAATTCTCCCGGTAATAGTCCAGTTCTCCGGCGATCAGCTCATCCAGCACACGCATACCCAGCACCTCCACCGGCGCCCTGTCGTCCGTCAGAAGGCAGTCCCCACCGGTGTAGACCGTCAGATCGGCGGCCACCTCCGCCATCATGGCAGCGTAGTCTCCGTCGGTCAGCGCGGCGCGGCTGGCGGCAAAGCGCTCCGGCAGGCCAGGCGCGTTGGTGCAGAACACCTCCGTATTGGTGTTTCCGGGCACATCGGCCAGATAGGTGTACGCGAACACGCTGGCCATCGTATCACAGAGGTACTGGTTGATGGAGCCATCCTCGCGGGAGGTCATGTTCAGGTTCACCACCATGACGCCCTCCGGCTTCAGATGCTCCGCCACCGCCGCGAAGAACTCCCGGCTGGACAGCTGAAACGGAATGGTGATGTCCTGATAGGCATCCACCATAATCACATCAAACTTTTCCTCCGACGCGGTCAGGTAGGCCCGGCCATCGGCCACGGCCACCTCCACCTCCTCCGGCAGGCCAAAATAGGTGCGGGCGATATCGGCGATCTTGCCGTCGATCTCCGCGCCCTGCACGGTCATGCCCGGAAAATAGCGGACGCAGTATCCGGCGTAGGTGCCGGACCCCATGCCCAAGATCATGGCGCTGCGGCCTGTGTTATCGGTACCGTCCATACCCGCCATACAGGGGGCTGCCAGCGCGTAGTCGTAGTACATTCCGGTGAGCTTACCGTCCTTGTTCTGCACCGACTGTACACCGAAGAGCACATTGGTGGAGAGCGTGGTGGTGTGGTCATCATCCTTAACCTGGAGGTAGTTGTAGATGGACTCGTCCTCCAGGGCCAGGTCGCTCTCCCAGAAGGCGAAGCTGTAGGTGGGCAGCGCAAAGCACAACCCTGCCACCAACACCACCGCAATAATACCGGTGACCGTCTTCTTCCGTTCAAAAGTGAAGTAGACAATACCGATAGCGGCCAGCACACCCGCAAAGATCAGGAACGTGGCCGCCGTACCCACCGCCGGGATGGTCAGGAACGTGGGCACAAAGGTACCGATGATGCTGCCGATGGTGTTCAGCGCATTCAGCTGCCCCACGGTCTTACCGGTGTCATCCAGATTGTCCACTGTAAACTTGGTCAGGGACGGTGTTACGGTGCCCAGCAGCACACAGGGGAAGGCGAAGATCACCAGGCAGGCTGCCAGCGCCGCCCAGACCAGAAAGTTCTTCGTTACGAACGTGGCCAGCAGGAAGGATATCCCGGCGATCATCCATCGGCCCGCAAAGGGTATCAACGCGATCCAGATCGCGGCGATGATGACCCGGCCATAGAGTCGGTCCGGCGACTCGCTCTTGTCAGCCATCCGTCCGCCCCAAATGTTGCCCACAGCCATAGCGATCATTATAACGCCGATAATGACCGTCCAAACGATTTGAGATGAGCTGAAATACGGCGCCATCAGACGGCTGGCGCCCAGTTCCACCGCCATGACGGACATTCCCGCGAAAAACTCTGTCAGGTATAAAAACCACTTACTATGAGTCAGCTTTTTCTCCATGGTACAAGGTCCTCCTTATAGGCTTCTGTCCACCCCGGAAACTACAAATGGTTCTCCCTGGATCGCCTTGTATTATAGCGTAGCATGACCGTTTCCGCAAGTACCTCTCTGTTTTCATGGCCTTCCCGCTGTTCTTCAGCTGCGCAGAAAAAGCCTCCGTTTCCGGAGGTTTTCTCTTATTTTGTGTCAGCTTTCTCGGATCGTTCTTGACAGAGAATAACGAAGCCGGTATGCTGATAGCAACGGGAGGTGCGGCGCCATGATGGATGGAAATATCATATTATCCGTAGCGAAGGCCATGGAGGTCCTTCAAATTCTGAGTCAGGCCGAAAGTCCGCTGTCGCTGAAGGAACTGGCCACCCGGTGCGGATACCCGAAGAGCACCGTATTCGGCCTGCTGACCACCATGCGGGCCTATGACGTGGCGGCGCAGACGCCGGACGGAAAATACACGCTGGGCCTGCGGCTGTTCGAATATGGGCGGCAAGTGGAGCGGTCCTGGGACATCTCACTGGTGGCCCGCCCCTATATGGAGCACCTGTGCCAGCGGACCGGAGCGTCCGTTATGCTCTCGGTGTGTGAGGGCGGCAGCGTGATCACGCTGGATCAGGTGGAGACCCGGGACAATCTGCGCGTCGTGTCGGATATAGGTTCCCGGCTGCCAATCTACTGTACGTCGCAGGGCAAGGTCTTTCTGGCACATATGTCCCGCACCAGTGCCGAGGCGCTGCTGCGCGCGCAGCATATGACCCAGTTCACCCCGCACACCATCACCGATCTGACCGCGCTGATGCAGGAGATCGATCTGTGCCGTGCCGACGGCTACGCCATTGAAAACGGCGAATACAAGATCGGCCTGCGCTCCATTTCCGCACCGGTCTATACCGTGGAGGGCAAAGCACGATACACCGTGGGCGTGATCGGTATGTTCCGCAGCACCCGTTCCGATGAATTCCTAGCGGCGGTGGAACAGGTCTGCGCCACCGCGTCCATGATCTCCACTGCGCTGGGCTATCGAAAAACGGAGGAGCTTTTGTAAGCCATACCTCCGCCGTTATCGGCGCACTGGAGAACGCACTGCACATGATCGCTGCCGAGGGTCACGGCTGAGCCGCGTATGCCTTTGCAGCGTTTCCGGCAACGGCGAAAACGGCTTGTTTTCCAGTCAGTATCCTGATGGGTAATGAGAATGTGCCGAATGGACTGCGGTGCAATACCCGGCCATACCATCTTCTCCGCCAGCCGTTCGTAGTTATAGCCGGCGTCGATCATGATGGCAGTCCCGCCGCCTGTTTTCAAGACGCTGTCTGCTCTTTTCTCACCTTTTCGCCAAATACCCCCGCAGGAAAAACAAAAACACACGTCCGGCCCAGTCAGGCCGGACGTGCGTATATTCTCAGGCCTCACAGAAAGCAAGACCCGATCAAAGTGCAGTCCCCTTCTTCGGCACAAACAAACCACGCATATCGGCACGCTCCAGCTCCAGCAATGATTTCTTCCTTTGGATGCCACCGCCATAGCCGGTAAGGCTGCCGTTTGTACCCACCACACGGTGGCACGGGATCATGAGGGAGATCGGGTTGTGCCCCACCGCGCCGCCTACCGCCTGCGCAGACATTTTGGCCAGTCCCTGCTGGCGAGCCGCTTCAGCGGCGATCTCTCCGTAGGTCATAGTCTTTCCATACGGTATCGTCAGCATGATGTCACAGATACGCTTACGGAACGGTGTGGTATCATAGCGCAGCGGCGGCAGAAACCCCGGTTCCTTACCGGAAAAATAGATATCCAGCCAGCGACCGGCCGCTGCAAACAGCGGGTGTTCCCTTTGTGCAGTCACTTCTGGCAGAACGCTACCGAAATACCTCTGCCCGTTGAACCATAGACCAACGATCGCCTCATCGTCGCAGGCCAGCGTGATCCTACCCAGCGGCGACATATACTCGGATGTCCAGATCATCTCTTTCCCTCCAATCTCTTTTTCGGCTTATGATCTTTCAACTCCGGTATCGCTCCACCGGCCACCGCCCACAGATACAGGCTCGCCACGCTGCCATACGGGCTAAACCGACGGCGGTACATCTCAAACCGCTTACGGTCAATGCTGCGGTGGTGATAGAGCATCCGCAGTCCGCGCTGAATAGCCAGATCGTCGTAACTAAACACATCGGGCCGCTGCATACAGAACAGCAGGATCATCTCCGCTGTCCAGATGCCAACACCCTTCAGACTGCTCAGTTCGCGGATCACCTCCCCGTCCGTTTTCTGCCATATGCCGTCCAGATCAAACGCACCGTCCCGGGCCTTTTGCGCCAGATCTGTGATGTATTCCGCCTTACGGAAGGTCATACCCAGGGCTTGCAGTTCAGGGACTCCCGCCGCAAGGATGCTCTCCGCGTTCACCTCACCCAGCGCATCCCGCATCCGCTGCCAGATGGTCACCTGCGCCTTAGTCGATATCTGCTGGCCGATGATATGATGGACAATGGCAGAGAACAAGTCCGTATCCACGGCACGGTCGATATATCCAATACGGTCAATGATTTCACCAAGCCGCCTGTCTTTCTGCCGCAGATAAGAAAGCTCTGTTTCCCCGTATTCGAAATACACCACTGTCACCGTCCTTTCATCTTCACATACAGGCAGGCACCGCCGCTAAACACCGTGCGACTATGATCGGATACAGTTCCCATAGTGCGGGCTGCACTCTGACACAGAGTATACCATCCGCCCCCGCTGTTTGCAACCACCGGTCCAGTTATCGTCAAACCCATCTCAAACGATACGTTGGTTTCACGTTTTCCTGTCGGCTGCCTATCGACAACATACGCTTCGGTCAGCCGGAGACACCGATGTACTTGAGGCTATTCTTATCTCACCGTACCGTACCGTTTCGTTCCACTCGATCTTCACGATCTGCATTTTCATTCTGTCGTCGCCGACCTTGGTGGGAAAGCGGAAAACCTGCTGACAGATGAGTCCTTCAGATCATGGTACGCCCGACTGGATTCGAACCAGCGGCCTACAGAGGCGGAGTTATCAAGCCGTCAAGCCGGAAAGCCCTGCAGGGCAAGGGTTTGGTTGGTGTTACACAAATTTCCGCCATTCTGAAGAAAAACCTCGGAAGCCTTACAGGGCAAGACTTCCGAGGTTTTTTGCGGCGGAGTGTACCCTGAATTGCAAGGTCGAAATCAGGTTTTTGATAATTTTCAATGTATCGCCTTACTGCCTTTTTCCGGACGATGAAAACCGGAAGTTCTCCGTCTACTATATGGAGCTGGCTCCCGGCAGCCATTGGCAGTCGGAGCCGCATCTGCGGGGTACCACCGAGTTTGTCACCCTTTTCGCCGGTGCAATCGAAATCACGGCTGATCAGAAGGCCATTGTCGTTCAGGCGAGCGAAAGCGTCCGTTTTCAGGGCGACACCACCCACACCTACCGCAACATCTCTGACCAAACCACCATTCTGCACATGATTCTGTATAACCCGTAAAAAGGCGCGAG
>OGOV01002286.1_pt1 | contig 14649 bp, 9 predicted proteins | sample 1552711 | NCBI WGS metagenome assembly OGOV01 (sample SAMEA2580216, study PRJEB22360) | human gut metagenome | biome: human gut; feature: human-associated habitat; material: faeces | place: Denmark | collected 2008/2010 | reverse complement strand
TGGCATATTTCAACTCTATGATATAACTGTGCTTCATGTCCGGATAGATTTCCAGCAAAGGACACAGGAAAAGATCAGCGTATCCTTCTTGTGTATCCGCTTCGGAAATAGGACGGTAGAAGCGGTTTTGCGCTGTCATGGCCAGTGTGAATCCATGTACGAAAAACTCTCCTTTCTGTTTGTCGCGTTGTGAGGCGTAGCGTTTCAGACAGTCGGCTATGTAACCGAAGTAGGCCTGCCAGTTACCATCGTATGCCAAAGCCGAGGCCAGTTCGTCTTTCTCATAACTGCTGAAACTAAGGTCGGCCTCATTGTATGTATTCAGCAAATAGGTGTATAGTTGCTCTTCCACTACCTGATTGGGAATGGTGAGTTTGTTTTTTCCTTTATGCATTCCACTGATGGTAAGCATGCCGAAATAATAGAGCAGACTCACGAAATTGTCCGGATCGACAATATTCGCAGCCGGAAAGCTATCCTTCAGTTCTCCGGTGATATATCCTTGACTTACCAGGGTTTGTATGATGGAGGCATCATGAGCAAACTCCTTGTCCTTGCGAATCAGCATCCGGAGTTTTTCGTAGTCTATGCGTATGTTGCTTTCTATCATTTTCTGTGGTGCTTTGCCACGCAGAATATAGTTCTTGACAAAATAGAGAACCATGTTGGAATTGTACAGGGTAGTTTCTCCGTAGCATTCCGGTGCGAAGCAGTAGTTGTCATACCACGGCTTCATGATATCTATCAGTTGGCCGACGGTATGGTTGAACGGACTGTTTGTGGAATAATACGTCAGCATCTCACGCACTTCTTTTTCCGTGAACCCTGTCATTTCGTTGAACTCCGGTGAGAGGGAGTAATTGGTACCTATATTGAATCCGCTGGTGAGATCATCCATGGTTACGGGGCTTACTCCGGTAATGAAGCAACGCTTGATGCAGGAATCAGTTCCGGCTTTCACTTTGTTGAAGAATGCGCGCAGGTAACCCTCTTTGTGTGTCTCTTCAGTGTATCGGTGCAGGCTTTCGGCATCGGAGAGAATGGCATTGGTAAAGTGGTCATACTCATCGATAAAAAGATAAATTTTCTGCTCAGTCTTGTTGCACTCCGTAAACAGATATTCCAATTGTTCTATCGCTCCTGATTTTTCATCCAGCTTCTCCTTGATACCTTGTGGGAGATAGTCGGCATAGATATCGCAGAAATAGTCGAACATGGTCTGGCAATGTGCGTCCATCCCTTGACGGTAGTTGTGCAATTCCCCGCTGATACCGGAAAAATTGAGTTTCAGCACCAGATAGGTGTTGCGGTCCGGCGTGGGGTGCTTTCCTATGTAGAGGTCTCCGAACAGGGCGTCAAACTTATCGCGGGTGCGTACATCATAATAATGTTGCAGCATATTCAAAGTCAGGCTTTTTCCAAATCGACGTGGGCGGATAAAGAAGAAAAAACGGTCTGATTGTTCTATCAAGGGGATGAAAGAGGTTTTATCTACATAATAATAATTGTCCAGGCGGATGTCCTCGAAGTTCATCATACCATAAGGTAACAACTTCCTGTCTGATGATACATATTCCATAATTTATGCCTTTTTATGAGTACACTTTGAAAGTATAGACAAAGATACGCTCTTTACTCTATATTTCCCAAACAAATGTTCTTTCTTTTTGTTCCAGGCTACTGAAAGAGTGTCACCCCATATTTTAACAAAACTGAAATAATAATCAAACTCGTTGGTTGCGTTCCGGATTTTATCTACCTTTGCATCTTAATTTAAGCATCTTTTTAAGTAAGAATAAACATGATTCGAAAAATAATAAAAGCTCTTTGGATTTTATTGGCAGTCGTGGTATTGGCTATCGTTGTTATCTTTGTTTCTATTTCAAAAGGTTGGATAGGTTATATGCCCCCTGTAGAGGAACTGGAGAATCCAAATTATAAATTTGCAACGGAAATTTTCTCTGAAGACGGAAAGGTGCTCGGAACCTGGTCGTACAGCAAAGAAAATCGTGTATATACGGCCTACAAGGATTTGTCGCCTAATATTATCAATGCTTTAATCGCTACGGAAGATGTGCGCTTCGTAGAGCATTCCGGAATTGACGCCAAAGCGTTGTTTCGTGCATTTGTGAAACGAGGTCTGATGTTTCAAAAAAATGCGGGTGGGGGTAGTACCTTGTCTCAACAGCTTGCAAAACAGCTATTTACTGAGAATGTGGCACGTAATACTCTTCAACGCCTTTTCCAAAAGCCGATTGAATGGGTGATTGCCGTGAAACTGGAACGTTATTATACTAAAGAGGAAATCCTAAGTATGTATCTGAATAAGTTCGACTTCTTGAATAATGCTGTGGGGATTAAAACTGCTGCACACACGTATTTCGGATGTGAACCGAAGGAACTGAAAGTTGAACAGGCTGCTACTTTGGTAGGTATGTGTAAGAATCCGTCACTCTATAACCCTGTTCGCTTTAATGAGCGTTCTCGTGGTCGCCGGAATGTGGTGCTTGAGCAAATGCGCAAGGCTGGTTATATCACTGAGGCAGAATGCGATTCCCTGAAAGCTCTCCCGTTGAAATTGACTTATAATCGTGTTGACCACAAGGAAGGAATGGCAACTTATTTCCGTGAATATCTTCGTGGAGTAATGACGGCACCGAAACCTGTCAAAAGTACCTATCGGGGCTGGCAGATGCAAAAATACTACGAGGATTCTCTTGCTTGGGAAACAAATCCGCTATACGGTTGGTGTGCAAAGAATAAAAAGAAGGACGGGACAAATTATAATGTCTACACTGACGGACTGAAAATCTACACAACTCTTAACTCGCACATGCAACAATATGCAGAAGAAGCGGTAGAAGAACATCTGAGCTTCTTGCAACCATTATTCTTTAAAGAAAAAGTGGGAAGTAAGAATGCTCCGTATGCGAGGTCTATATCGGCAAAACTTGTAGAGGAATTGCTGACAAAAGCAATGAAGCAAACTGACCGTTATCGTTTGATGAATGAAGCGGGAGCGTCCGAGCAGGAAATCAGAAAGGCTTTTGATACACCGCAAGAAATGACTGTGTTTTCTTGGACGGGAGCTAAGGATACGATTATGACACCCATGGATTCAATCCGTTATTATAAGTCTTTCCTGCGAACCGGATTTATGTCAATGGATCCGTTGAACGGGCACGTGAAGGCTTATGTGGGCGGACCGAATTATGTATATTTCCAATATGATATGGCAATGGTAGGTCGCCGTCAGGTCGGTTCTACTATCAAACCATATTTGTATACGCTTGCCATGGAAAATAATTTTTCTCCTTGTGATCAGGTACGTCATGTAGAGCAGACATTGATTACGGAAACAGGAGAACCGTGGTCGCCGCGTAACGCTAATAAAAAACGTTATGGTGAAATGGTAACTTTGAAATGGGGATTGGCCAATTCGGACAATTGGATTTCGGCTTATTTGATGGGGAAATTGAATCCGTATGAACTGGTTCGGTTGATTCATAGTTTCGGAGTACGCAATAAGGCCATTGATCCGGTGGTTTCACTCTGTCTGGGTCCTTGTGAGATTTCCGTCGGTGAAATGGTAAGTGCATATACAGCCTTTGCCAACAAAGGTATCAGGGTGGCTCCTTTATTCGTTACCCGCATCGAAGATAATGAGGGTAATGTGATTTCTACATTTGCTCCACAAATGGAGGAGGTGATCAGTGTTTCCAGTGTATATAAAATGCTCGTGATGCTTCGTGCGGTTATCAACGAAGGAACGGGAGCACGGGTGCGCCGCTATGGTATCACGGCTGATATGGGTGGTAAGACAGGTACGACAAACAATAACTCGGATAGCTGGTTTATGGGCTTCACGCCTTCATTGGTGTCCGGCTGTTGGGTAGGAGGTGATGAACGTGATATCCACTTCGGTTCGATGACTTATGGACAGGGCGCTGCTGCTGCATTGCCTATCTGGGCGAAATATATGAAAAAAGTATATGATGACCCGACTTTAGGATATGATCAGCAGGAGAAGTTCAAACTCCCTGAGGGATTTGATCCTTGTGCCGGTTCGGAAGCGTCGGACGGTGAAGTCTTTGAAGAAACCGGATTGGACGATCTGTTTAATTAAGAATCAGCTTCTTATGCACAAGTGTATTATTTGCATTGGAAGTAACTACAACCGGAAGGAGAATCTGCTTTTAGCACGAAAGAGACTAGCGGATTTGTTTCCTTCCATTCGTTTCACGACCGAACGGGAAACACAACCTTTGTTTTTCCGGAGTCCGGCGTTGTTCTCCAATCAAGTGGCACTGTTTTTCTCCGAAGCGGAAGAAGAAAAAGTGAAGAAGGAATTGAAAGCTATCGAGAAATGTGCCGGTCGTCGTCCGGAAGATAAGAAAGAAGAAAAAGTTTGTCTGGATATTGATTTACTCTCTTTTGACGACCGGGTGTTGAAGCCGGAGGATCTGAAAAGGGAGTACATCGTGAAAGGATTAGAAGAATTAAAATAAAATCAGATATGAAATTTCTGGGAATTATACCTGCCCGTTATGCATCCACTCGTTTCCCTGCGAAACCATTGGCTATCTTGGGCGGAAAAACAGTGATACAACGTGTGTATGAACAGGTAGCAGGGGTACTTGACGATGCCTATGTTGCTACGGACGATGAGCGGATTGAAGCTGCAGTGAAAGCATTTGGAGGGAAAGTGGTAATGACGTCTGTTGATCATAAAAGTGGTACGGACCGTTGTTACGAAGCTTGTACTAAGATCGGAGGTGATTTTGATGTTGTTGTCAATATACAAGGTGATGAGCCTTTTATCCAGCCTTCACAACTTAATGCTGTAAAAGCTTGTTTTGAAGACCCGACTACACAGATTGCCACATTGGTAAAACCTTTCACTGCCGATGAACCGTTTGCCGTTTTGGAAAATGTGAACTCTCCGAAAGTGGTGGTTAACAAGAACTGGAATGCACTGTACTTCAGCCGTTCCATTATTCCTTATCAGCGTAATACTGAAAAGCAGGACTGGCTGAAAGGGCATACTTACTATAAGCATATTGGTCTGTACGCTTACCGCACGGACGTATTGAAGGAAATAACTGCCTTGCCGCAATCTTCTTTGGAACTGGCTGAGTCTCTGGAACAACTTCGCTGGTTGGAAAACGGATATAAAATTAAAGTAGGTATTAGCGAAGTGGAAACTATTGGTATTGATACACCGCAGGATTTAGAACGTGCAGAAGAATTTTTGAAGAGTAGGTCATAATATGAATCGTAAGATACAACCCGAAATACAAACCCTGAAAGATTTTCGTATTCTTCCTCCTGTCCGGACTACGTTACCTAATGGTATTCCGTTGACTGTAATCAATGCCGGTGAGCAGGATGTGGTACGCATGGATATACTTTTCGGTGGGGGACGCTGGCAACAGTCGCAGAAATTGCAGGCATTGTTTACTAACCGGATGCTGCGTGAAGGCACAAAGAAATATACGGCTGCCACAATTGCCGGAAAACTGGACTATTATGGTTCATGGCTGGAATTATCCAGTTCTTCGGACTATGCTTACATTACTGTTTATTCATTGAATAAATATGTGGCGGAAACGTTGGAAGTGGTGGAGTCGATGATTAAAGAGCCGTTGTTTCCGGAAAAGGAGTTGCATACGATTTTGGATACTAATATCCAACAATATCTGGTCAATACCTCCAAGGTGGATTTTCTGGCACATCGTAGTTTGTTACAGTCTCTTTACGGAGAACAACATCCATGTGGGAAGATTGTCGTGGAGGAGGATTATCATGCTATCACTCCCGAAGTTCTTCGTAATTTTTATGAACGGTATTATCATTCGGGCAATTGCTCTATTTTTCTTTCCGGCAAGGTGACGGAAGATATTATTCGACGGGTGAAGGATACGTTCGGCTCTCCATTCGGGCAATATCAGTTGCAGACATCGAAATTAAATTTCCCTTATATTGCCGTGCCAGAGAAACGGATTTTTACGGAACGGGAAGATGCGATGCAAAGTGCCGTAAAAATGGGATATACTACTATCACCCGTGAGCATCCGGATTATCTGAAGTTACGGGTATTGATGACTGTATTCGGAGGTTACTTCGGTAGTCGCCTGATGTCTAATATCCGGGAAGAGAAAGGATATACTTATGGTATTTCGGCAGGAATTATGTTCTATCCGGATAGTGGTTTACTGATTGTTTCGACGGAAACGGATAATGAATACGTAGAACCGTTGATTCAGGAAGTGTATCATGAGATCGATCGTTTACATCAGGAGGTTGTGCCCGTAGAGGAACTGTCTATGGTGCGCAATTATATGCTTGGCGAAATGTGCAGGAGCTACGAATCGGCTTTTTCACTGTCGGATGCATGGATTTTTATAGCTACTTCCGGCTTGGGAGACGACTATTTTTCACGTTCTTTGCAAGCTGTACAGGAGGTTACGCCTGCCGAATTACAAGATTTGGCGCAGCGTTATTTGTGCAAAGAGAAATTAAAAGAGGTCATAGCAGGTAAAAAGATATCATAAATTACTTTCCGGTAGGGGGCTTTTTTGGGAGAGAAATCGTATCTTTGTCCAAATTGTAATTTTAATGAGTAACTACTAAAACCAATGAGGAAATATCTATATACTACACTTTTACTAGCTCTCCTTGCTCAAGGAGGAGCAATGGCACAAGATAACGAAGGAAAAAAAAGCGGATTTTTCGGAAAAATAAAAGATACATTCTCCACTGAAATAAAGATTGGAAATTATACTTTTAAGGATGGCAGCGTCTATACGGGAGAGATGAAGGGACGCAAGCCGAATGGCAAAGGAAAGACAGTCTTTAAGAACGGTGATGTCTACGAAGGGGAGTATATAAAAGGAAAACGTGAAGGATTCGGAATTTATATGTTCCCTGATGGAGAAAAATACGAAGGTCAATGGTTTCAGGACCAACAGCATGGTAAGGGTATTTATTACTTTATGAATAATAACCGTTACGACGGTATGTGGTATCAGGATTATCAGCATGGTGAAGGAACGATGTATTATCATAACGGTGATTTATACGTAGGGCATTGGGTAAATGATAAACGTGAGGGCGAAGGTACATATACCTGGGCGAACGGTGCGAAATATTCCGGGCATTGGAAAAATGACAAGAAAAACGGCAAAGGAACCATGAACTGGGACGACGGCTGTAAATATGACGGTGATTGGAAAGATGATGTCCGTCATGGAAAAGGTACTTTTGAATATACCAACGGCGATAAATATGAAGGCGACTGGGCAGATGATATCCAACACGGAAAGGGGACTTACTTTTTCCATACAGGAGACCGCTATGAGGGTTCTTATCTCTTAGGTGAGCGTACCGGTGCAGGGGTTTATTATCATGCTAATGGTGATAAATATGTAGGAAACTTTAAAGATGGTATGCAGGACGGAAGAGGCACTTTTACCTGGGCAAACGGTGCTGTGTATGAAGGTGAGTGGAAAAATAATAAACGTGAAGGTAAGGGTACTTATAAATGGAGTAACGGAGACGTATATGAGGGCGACTGGAAAGATAACCGCCCGAACGGTCAGGGAACTTTAAAAACTGTTGCCGGAATGCAGTATAAAGGTGGTTTTGTAGACGGTCTGGAAGAAGGACAAGGTGTACAGACCGACAAGAATGGTAACCGCTTTGAAGGTTTTTTCAAACAGGGAAAAAAGAATGGTCCTTTTGTAGAAACTGATAAGGACGGAAAAGTTATTAAAAAAGGAACATATAAGTTCGGAAGATTACAATAGAGAATTGTGGATAAATGATAGTAGGCTGCGCATTGCGTGGCCTATTTTTTTGTGTATATTATCCCTGAAGGGTAAAATAAAAATGGATAATGACCATGACAGTCATTATCCATTTTATTATTTTTCAGTCGACTCTTTTATTAAATAATATATTGTGAACTGATAGATTCGTTATTCATTACTCGTTTGATAGTTTCAGCAAACATATCGGCAATACTCAACTGTTTTACTTTCGCACATTTCTTTGCGTAAGGGATACTGTCAGTAAATACCATTTCTGTCAAGCCGGACTCTTGTACACGGAATGAAGCAGGGTCGGACATTACACAGTGGCTGGCAATAGCACGTACGGACTTGGCACCGGCTTCCAACATAATGTTGGCTGCTTTAGTGATCGTTCCTGCTGTGTCAACGATATCATCGATCAAAACAACATTTTTGTTTTTCACGTCACCAATGATTTGCATAGAAGCTACTTCATTTGCTTTTTCACGTGATTTGTTACAGAGTACCAATGGCACACCGAGGTATTTGGAGAAAGTACTAGCACGTTTTGAACCTCCAACATCCGGTGTAGCAATCACCAGTTCTTCCAGTTTCAACGACTGGATGTAGGGGAGGAATACGGCTGATGCATACAGATGGTCTACCGGGATATTGAAGAATCCCTGAATTTGATCTGCGTGCAAATCCATTGTGATTAGTCGGTCGATACCTGCTACTGACAGTAGATCGGCTACCAACTTAGCTCCGATAGATACACGAGGTTTGTCTTTTCTATCCTGACGTGCCCAACCAAAGTAAGGGACAACTGCTACAACGCTCTTTGCAGATGCACGTTTGGCAGCGTCAATCATCAGGAGAAGTTCCATTAAGTTGTCTGAGTTTGGGAATGTGGATTGAACCAGGAATACATGTGCGCCACGAATTGATTCCTCATATGAAACCGCAAATTCACCATCGGCAAAATGGGTAATGTTCATATTTCCCAGAGGACAATCCAGGCTTGCGCAGATTTTTTCTGCAAGATATCTCGAGTTCGTTCCCGAGAATACCATAAAGGGTGCTTTTTCGCTCATTTTGTAATAGATGTTACCTATTTGTTAATTTGCCTGCAAAGGTAGGAATTTCTCTTATTATTTAGAAGGACTTATTGTATAAAAAATATTTTTCTCTCCAATCTTATCGGAAATATTTGTAGATTTGCTTTCTGAAAACAGAAAATCACTAAAATGAGTTCACGCTTTCCTCTATATATAATAGGTATAGTGTTGTTTGCCTCTTTTTTTTCGTGTACGGATATGGTGCCGACAAAAGAGGTACGGTTGATTGATTCGCTGAACGGGAAGGCGTATGCTTATCGTTACCGAAGTCTTGATTCTTCCTACAAATATGCTGATGCGGCCTATCGACAGGTAAATTTTTACAAATCGGGAAAAGCCGAAGCTTCTAATAATCTTGGTTTTTGTGCGTATATGAATATGGACTTTGACCGTGCGGAAGCATTACATAAGGAAGTCTATAAGCTGACAAAGAATGAACTCGAACTCCTGATTGCTGATATCGGGCTGATGAAAATCTGCCAACGGACGGCAATGAACAAAGAATATTATGATTACCGGAACAGTGCGCTTCGCCGCATGAAACGTATCCGCGAAGAAAGTGACCTCTTTGCCGACCGGCACGAAACACTTCGGCTGGACTATGCGTTTACCGAGTTTTTTATCGTTTCGTCTATCTACTACTATTATCTTCAGCAGCGGCAGGAAGCGATTGACGCCCTCAACCAGATTCCGGAGGATGAAGCATTGACAGATACCAATCAGTTGCTTTATTATCATTATATCAAGGGCTCGGCTTCATTGGTGGAAGCAAATAATCCGGAAGAAAGAAAGCTTCGTGAGTTCGACCAGCTTTACTATACATGGCGGACAGCCGTTCAAAGTAAGAACCCTTATTTTGAAGGGAATGGTTTGCAAGGGTTGGCTAATCTGATGGTTTCTCCTGCCAATTTCGAGTTTTATCGGGTAAGGAGGACGCATGCACTCGACCAATTCGATTTTCCGGTGGATTCACTTATGCCTTTGCGTATGGCACAGTTGGCACTTGAGAAATTTCAGGAATATGATGATTTATATCAGATTGCCGGGGCGTATGTGTCTATCGGTAAGTATCTGAATGCGCATGGTCGTTATTCGGAAGCACTCAATACATTGACAAAAGCACTGGATTGTGTGAATCAACATCATCTGCTTTATTATCATTATAAGGCAGATACACTGGACAAATTGTGGCCTTATGCCGAAGGGGATACGACCTACACCGGAGTACCGTGGATTACGGAAGAGAAGGTTAAAACTGTTCCCGAATGGATTTCAAGGATTCGCGAGCAGTTGAGCGTTTCGTATGCAGGATTGGGAATGAAGCACGCATCGGACTATAACCGGAATATTTATCTGGATATTCTGAACTTTACACGGCAGGATAAGGAATTGGAGAGCCGCTATATTTCATTGGAAGCAGGTTCGCGGCAAATGACTCTCGTACTATCTGTGGTCATTGTTGGGTTGGTGCTGGTAGTTATTCTCTGGTGGTTCTTCAATAAGAGTTCCAAAACGCGAAATCAGGTGGATGTGGAACGACTACAACAGATTTTATCGTTATGTAGGGATATAACTTCTTCTATTCCGATGAATGTTCCTTTAATTCAGCAAGGAATTGACCAATTATTCGGCAAAGGACGGATGACATTGGAAATACCCGAAGAGGGGAAAGCGGCACTTGTTCCTGTGCACCGATTAAGCAAAGACGAGAAAGCGCTGGTGCATGTGCTTGAGCCATATATTATTTGGGCTGCCGATAATGAACAAATGGTAGAGGCATTGAGCGACGAACGGATTCAATTGGAAAAACAACGGTATGTGTACGAGCAGCATATTGCCGGGAATAAACGCCAGAATCTGATAAAGAAGGCTTGTCTGGCGATTGTAAATGGCATCAATCCATATATTGACCGGATTTTGAACGAGGTACATAAGTTGACAGAGAAAGGTTATATTGACGATGAGAAGATTAAGAAAGAGAAGTATCAGTATATTGACGAACTGGTGACTACTATCAATGAGTATAATGACATTCTTGCTCTTTGGATCAAGATGAAGCAGGGAACTCTTAGCCTGAATATTGAAACATTCGGTCTTAATGAGTTGTTCGATTTATTGGGAAAGGGACGTCGTGCCTTTGAGATGAAAGAACAGACGTTAGAAATTGAACCGACCCATGCTATGGTGAAGGCGGACCGTGCACTGACCCTATTTATGATAAATACGTTGGCCGAGAATGCCCGCAAATATACTCCTGAGGGAGGTGTAATCAAGGTGTATGCACGTACTACGGATTCTTATGTGGAGATTTCTGTAGAAGATAATGGAAGGGGAATCTCAGCCGAAGATGTGGCACAGATTATTGGTGAGAAAGTGTATGATTCACGTGTTATCGGTATGAAGAATGCCACGGATGCAGATGAATTGAAGGAAAATAAGGGTAGTGGCTTCGGATTGATGAATTGTAAGGGAATCATCGAGAAATATAAGAAAACGAATGAACTGTTCCGAGTATGTGTATTCAACGTGGAAAGCGAACTTGGAAAAGGGAGTCGCTTTTATTTCCGTTTGCCTTCAGGAGTGCGTAAAGTAATTGGAGTGCTACTTTGCCTCTTACTTCCGTTTGGTATGGGGTCTTGTCTGTATGATCCGATTCCTCCGATGTTACAGGATACCGATTCGATTGTGGTTATTACGGATTCTGCTTATGAAGATTTGTTGGATGCTGCATCAGATTATGCCAATGCTGCTTATTTCGCTAATGTGGATGAGCAGTATGAGATTGCTTTGCAATATGCTGATTCTGCCATATTGTTGCTGAATGAGCATTATCAGAAATATGCGCGCCCGGATGCTACGCATCGGTATATGAAGCTCGTCGGTGAAGGTATACCTGCTGAGATTCTGTGGTGGAACGAACTTTTTGATTCGGATTACCATGTGATATTGGATATAAGAAATGAGGCGGCGGTTGCTTTTCTGGCATTGAAACAATTGGATGCGTATAGTTATAATAATTCGGCGTTTACAGATTTGTATAAGTTGCAGGGAGAAGATCAGACATTGGAAGGATATTGTCGGCAACTGGAACGTTCGAATATTAATAAGACAGTGGGAATTATCCTTTGTTTCGTTTTGTTGATTGTTTCTTTGGTAGGATATTATCTTTTGTATTTGAGGAAGCGGATACAAAATCGTTTGAGTTTGGAACAGGTACTTGAAATTAATCAGAAAGTATTTGCTGCTTCCCTGATTCGACCGCAGGAGCAGGAAAATGCAGAAGCGCTCCAAAGGGAAGAAAGTACGCTCAAAGAGATTCCGCAACGTATCGTAGATGAAGCATTCGGCTCGGTAAATGAGTTGTTGACGATTGACCGGATGGGGATTGCCGTTTATAATGAAACGACACATCTGTTGGAATATGCTTCGAGTCCCGGACAGGAAATGCCGGAAATGGTGCAGCTATGTTTTGATTCAAGAGAATATATTTCCGAGCAACATCGTCAGGCAATACCTCTCATGGTAGAAGCGGGAGGTGAACACCAATGTGTCGGTGTGCTTTATTTGGAACGAAGAGAAGGGACGGAACAGGAAACTGACTGTTTGCTTTTCGAACTGGTGGCACGTTATGTAGCTATTGTCGTATTTAACGCTGTGGTGAAACTGGCAACGAAATATCGTGATATTGAGTCGGCGCATGAGGAAACGCAACGGGCGTCTTGGGAGGACAGTATGTTACATGTACAGAATATGGTACTTGATAATTGTCTTTCGACTATCAAGCATGAAACGATTTATTATCCGAATAAGATTAAACAAATTATAGGTCGGCTGAATGCGCAGAACCTTTCGGAGAAAGAAGAAAAGGAGGCAGTGGAGACTATGACGGAGTTGATTGAATATTATAAGGGGATCTTTACTATTTTGAGTTCATGTGCTTCCCGCCAGTTGGAAGAGGTTACTTTCCGGCGGACCACGATTCCGGTTCAAGAGCTTTTCGAAACTGCCGGAAAATATTTCAAAAAGTCTGTAAAGAACCGTATGGATAAGATAGAGTTGGAGATGGCTCCGATAGATGCAAGAGTAATAGGAGATGTAAACCAGTTGCGTTTCTTATTGGAGAACCTGATTGATGAAGCATTGACGGTTCACGAAGACGGAGTATTGCGTTTGCAGGCTCGTAAGGATGATGAGTATATACGTTTTCTTTTCACGGATACAAGACGTGAAAAGAGCGTGTTGGAGTTGAATCAACTATTTTATCCGAATCTGGCACGTATGACGTCCGGAGAAAAGGGAGAATTGAGGGGGACGGAATATCTCGTATGTAAGCAGATAATCCGCGATCATGATGAATTTGCAGGGCGTAGAGGATGCCGTATTAATGCCGAACCGGCCGAAGGCGGAGGGTTTACGGTTTATTTTACTATTCCACGCAGATAATGAAAAAGAACACATATAAAGTTATTAGATAAGGAAATGGAAGAACAGAAATTTAAAGTTATTATTGTAGAAGATGTAAAACTGGAGTTGAAAGGTACAGAGGAGATTTTTCGCCATGAGATACCCAATGCAGAGGTTATTGGTACAGCTATGACCGAAAATGAGTTCTGGCCGTTAATGGAGGCACAACTTCCCGATTTGGTGTTGCTGGATTTAGGATTGGGAGGTTCAACCACTATCGGTGTTGATATATGCCGGAATATATTCAAACGTTACAAAGGAGTTCGGGTTTTGATATTTACGGGTGAAATTCTGAATGAAAAGTTATGGGTGGATGTGCTCAATGCCGGTGCTGACGGAATTATCCTGAAAACAGGGGAACTGCTCACCAAAACAGATGTGCAGGCTGTAATGGACGGAAAGAAGTTAGTTTTCAACTATCCGATTTTGGAAAAGATTGTAGATCGTTTCAAAAAATCGGTAGCTAACGATGCCAAGCGTCAGGAGGCGGTGATTAGTTATGATATTGATGAGTATGATGAGCGTTTCTTACGTCATCTGGCTTTAGGATATACGAAAGAAATGATTGCCAGTCTGAAGGGAATGCCTTTCGGAGTGAAGTCATTGGAAAAACGACAGAATGATCTTATAGGACGCCTTTTCCCTAATGGGGAACGGGTGGGAGTAAATGCTACCCGTCTAGCAGTGCGTGCATTAGAATTACGTATTATCGACTTGGATAATCTGGAGGCTGACGAAGAATAAATCTTGAGACAGATGAAGAATAAATGGCGTATGCCTCACCCCGCTACGATGTTTCTTCTGCTGACAATAGCAGTGGTCTTTCTTTCATGGATATGTGATATTTATGGATTGAAGGTGACGCTGCCACAAACCGGTGAGGAGATTCGCGTACAGAGCTTATTGAGTCCGGAAGGAATTCGCTGGTGGTTGCGGAATGCTATCAAGAACTTTACCGGATTTGCACCGTTGGGTATGGTGATTATTGCTATGTTCGGACTGGGGGTTGCCCAGCATTCAGGATTTATTGGTGCATGCATCCGTTTGGGAGTGGGGAACCGGAAGGAGAAAAGGAGGGTTATCTTGTGGGTAATCGTTCTTGGCTTGTTGTCCAACGTTATTGGCGATGGCGGAAATATTATCTTATTGCCTATTATTTCTGTTCCCGATTTAATAGCATCTGCTTTCCTTATATCCAGCCGGATGGTAGAATAAAATTTTAACGCCCGGCCGCCTGTTGTCACCTCAGGATTTCCAAACATGACTCCTACCTT
>OGOV01002255.1_pt1 | contig 14855 bp, 10 predicted proteins | sample 1552711 | NCBI WGS metagenome assembly OGOV01 (sample SAMEA2580216, study PRJEB22360) | human gut metagenome | biome: human gut; feature: human-associated habitat; material: faeces | place: Denmark | collected 2008/2010 | reverse complement strand
CGATGACTGATGTGGGGTCTACACATATCAGCCATATTGAAACCGGCATGACGATCCCCAGCACAAAGCTGCTTGTGCAAATGATGAATATTCTTGACTGTGATCCCGCCGAGGTGCTGTGCATGGAAATGCGCAGTGCGCGGCCTGTCCTGAACAGTTGGCTTTCTGATCTGGTCGCAGATTGTAACGAGGATGAAGTAAAAATCATCACGGATACTGTCACGGCACTGAAGGCAAGCCTGCACCGTAACCGAAGCGAAGATAAATAAAGGGGATAAGCCCTCTTTTGCATATTCTGCAAAGGTTGGGCTTCATTTTTTTACCGACACACACCAAACAGACCTTGCCTGAACTATGGACAAGATACAAAGTGACGCTAAAGACAGCCCTTTACGCGAATACGTTTTGAGCTGAGACAACGCCGAATATCAAAACGCCCGCATTCTGCCCTGAGCAGAATGCGGGCGTTTTTCTTGTGTCGAAAAGCAACGAAAAACGTCGTGCGGTGCAGAGGTCCGCCCATAATGGCCGTTCCCCCAACGAAACCATTATGATAAAGGAGGCCTGCTGCCATGCGGGATAGTCAGTACAAGTCGTGCGCGGTACAGAACCAGTTTACAGCCTATCTGATTGCCGCGATTCGCAATTACAAAAGAACGTATTTAAGGAGAATTTCCACAGCTCTTCGGACAGAACTGCCCATGGAGGGACACAGCGAGGTGATGGAATTATGTGAGGAAACGGACTTCTTCTGTGGGCTGCCGCTGATGCAGCGATTGGAGAATGAGCGTCTGTTCGCTGCTATGCAAGGGTTAAGCGAGCGAGAGCGTTACATATTTTTGTCTAAAGTCCTTGGAGAGATGAGTCTTTCCGAGATCGCGCTGTCGCTCGGTATCACCTATGGAGCTGCGGCCATGTCCTATCATCGCACGGTCTCGCGCCTGAGAAACGCTGTGGGAGGTGGTAAAGGTGAATGATTTCATGGAGCTGTTCATGAGTGCGAAGACCGGGGATTCGTCTGCAATGGAGGAACTTCTGCATATGTACTACCCGCTCTTATACAAGGAATCCGTGGTCAACGGGATCTTTGATGAGGATCTGCTTCAGGAACTGTGCCTGCTGTTCTTGAAGTGCGTGGCAAAGTTCAATATTCGATAGAGAGAAATCTCCCGTCGCATTCTAAGGAAATTATGGTTTAGCCGCTGCATGGAAGAAGCCCAGTTCGCATGGAAGGCGAGCTGGGCTTCCCAATTTCACTAATAACTATGCATTTTCAAGTCTCTCAACGGCTTCTTCATAGGTATATACTGGCAGAAACCTCGTTCCTTCGCAGACCGCCGAGAACACGGGGGGATGACCTCCTGCATCGCAGGCGAACACTCCTTCTGCCTCTACGGCGGCATTCAGTCGCTCCAAGTACATATAGAGGTTCCCGGAACGATCCATCCTATATTCCGGTGCAGAGCCAATCTGATGCTGCCCCATATAAAGCCGCGTTTCTTCCGGCAGGGGCATCAACAGCTTACACGTGGCTGCCCGCGACGGTCGTTCCACCATCGGAGCAAAGAGGCTGCTTTGCTCTCCAAACATGGAGCCGCGTGCGTGTACGCGCTCCTTATACGGGAAGTGACAGGTGTTTTGCCAAAACATAGCGGTTAGCCTGCGGACATTCTCGCACATGGCATAGGTATCGATCATCTCATGGGGACGGTGTTCATTGAAATAACCTGCGCTGATATTGACAGCCGCAGTTTTCAAGTGCGGTGCGACCACAGAGATGTCGCTGAACGAGCCGGAGTTCTCCTTGAAGCCGAAGCTGCAAACGAACTCCGTGAAGTCAGGGTTATCACAGTGATAGAATACAGCGTCATTCCTGCCGCGCCGATCCAATTCAACGATATAGTTGACCTCCGGACGCAGCTTGCTGTTGGTAAATTTCCTTGCACCCACACCGCCGAGCTCCTCGTCTTCGCAAAACAAGATATGACAATGGCACTCGCGCATCAGCATCAGGATCATATACACACCGGCACGGTCATCACCGCCGATCCCGTAGGGCGACATCAGGTAGCGTCCATCCTCGGAGCAGCAGATGATATCCGGCCGATGGGTATGAACCGTGTCCAGATGGGCAACCAGCAACACGGGGACAGTGCCTTCTGCATAAAGAAATCCGCTTTTACAGACGGGTTCATAGTCGTGCGCGCGCAGCTGCTGCACAAGATGTTCTTTCAGCTCGCGCTGGGTCATCTTCAAGATGCTTTCAAAATGGGATATACTCATTCCCATAGCTTCGCAAATATTCATTATGTTCCTCCTCACGCCACCGCCACGGTAGCTTTTTCACAAAGCGTATGACCCATAGCACGACAGGCGGAGGCCATGCTGCACGATGCGCAACCGGAGGTCAACTGCTGGTAGCAGTCCTGACAGACCTCCACCAAGGAACCTCGCCGGTCATAAGCAGGATACATGGTGCCTAAAGTGGGCCGGCCGCAGGCGGCGCAAATATGCAGGCAGGTCTTGCAGTAAAAACCATCTTCAAGATAGATCCCTTGACCGCGCGCTACCGTCTGTCCGCATTTCCGGCAGACGGCCATCTCTTTGCAAGAACAATCGATGGCACCATTGCGCAGTAGTTCGTTGCCGCAGCAGACACACAGGGCCGCAGCTCCGATAGGCAGAACGGTATCTTTCTTGTGTCCCTGTAGGATAGAGAGGTTGCCATGAAAATCATAATCCGGATAATGCAAGCTGCCCCGGCAAGTCGAGTAATGGGCATCTAAGTCTGAACGCTTTGTTTTCAGATACCAGAGGTTCGGCTCCGTCAGGCAGCGGGAAATGGCCTTCTGCACCAGATGCCGGAACAGCTTAGACAGTTCCAGGGCATTCCCCGTATCGGCAGGATAGAGCCGGGACTGATACAGCGTACCATCCTTATAGAAGAACATCTGACGGTATCTGCGTATGGCCTTACGGTACTCACCATGCACATCGGCATCTACGGCATAGAATACCATGCTGACGCTATCGTTCATGTAGGAAAGGCACCCCGCCTGGTATCCTCCGCCGTTAAGCCGGTGACAGGACATCCATGTGTTGGATTTGCTGGACATTTCCAGAAAGTCGCAGGGATGCACAGAGAGTACGCCGGTCTCCTGCATGGTCAGCGGGTTCAGAGCATCAGCTAACTGCGCAAAAACAGCGTTGTACCGATCATGGCTATCGACGCCGAACTTTCTACAGAGTTTCCCAATGATGCGGCTGGCCTTCTGATCGCTGGTGCAGCGTATTCCGCCGCGCTGGCGCAGGATTTCCAGATTCTCTTCTGATACGGTACGGCTATAGCTCGACACGGCGGCGTGCAGCGCCGTGCGAAAGTTCTCCAGTTGCTCACCGCTGAGTATCTCGGAGGCAATGTCCAGCAGCGTGAAGGCCGTTTCATCTACCATATCAGGATGAATAGAGAGGGCCTGATTACAGTCGAAGATGATAGCCTGTTCATCCTCGTTCCAATTGGGATGACGCCGCAGCAGTGAAAGCAGATCCGCTTTCGCTGTCTGCCAGGCTGTCAGATTAGCCATAACACCCTCCTCCGAAAAACTCTTTTCGTATTTGTACATAACCTCATAAAACTCGTTTTTCAGCTCTGTGAGCTCTTTCACTTCATTCACACCTTTCTTGCATTTTAGAGTGGAGGGGTAGAGAGCACTGCGCTCTCTACCCCTTTTGCGACTGACGTCTGCGCCTCATTCTCCGATCATCTGGAAAAACTCGCCCGGTGACAGTACACGGATGCCCAAGGCACGTGCCTTTTCCAGCTTACTGCCGGCGTTTTCACCACAGATCAGATAGTCGGTCTTTTTTGTTACAGAACTGCCGGCCACAGCACCCAACGATTCGATCTTCGCGTTGATGCCGCTGCGGGTATAGGGCTCGACCTTTCCGGTCACAACCATCGTGCAGCCCACAAACGGGTTGTCCTCCATTGAGTGCGTTTCGGTAGTTACGGTTTGGATCGTCACCATTTCTTGTAATTCCTCCCATAGAATACGATTCTCTTCTTGTGCAAACCATTGATGAATGTTTTGGTGCAGTGTTTCTCCAAAATCGGGAAGCTGTGAGAAATCGAAATCATTTTCCACGGCTTCTTCGAAAGCGGAAGGCGAGCTGCCAAACTGCTTCGCCAGCACTTTGCTGGCGTGATTACCTATCATCGGGATGTCCATGGCAATCAGATACCTCTCAAATGTGGTATTTCTGCTGCGCTGTATGGCACCCCACAGATTATCCCACGATTTTTTGCCAAATCCGTCCATGCAGATGATCTCCTGCATATAGTGATCCAGGCGATAGACGTCTGTGAAACTGTGTAGCCAGCCGCGAGCAATCAAACGCTCCAGTGTGGCCTCGGATAAGCCCTCAATATCCATAGCTTTTTTATTGGCAAAATGCACGAACCGCCGAAGCTTTCGCATGGCGCAGTCAGGGTTATCACAGAAGAGTGCCTTTTTTCCACCATCTGTAATATGAAACCGCGTTTCTGCGCCGCAGCAGGGGCAGTGCTTCGGCGTTACAGCATCCAGATCAAAATGCCCGCGCTCCAGATTCTCCTCAATATGAGGAATGATCATGTTTCGCTTGGACACCAACACACGGCAGCCGGGCATCAGTTCAAGTCCTTCAATGAAAGACAAGTTGTGCAGGCTGGCACGCGATACGGAGCATCCATCGATCACTACACTGTCGAGTACCGCCACCGGCGCGATCTCGCCGGTGCGCGAAGGTGTCCATTCGATATCCCGCAGGACGCTTTGGTATAACTCGTCCTCAAATTTGAAGGCGAGTCCATCCTTGAAGTGGTGACCGGTGCGCCCGCAGGTCCTGGAGTAGTCCACCTCATCGTAGGTCAGGACAAGACCATCGATGGGGAGATCGCTCTTTTCTGCGGCCTCGCGCATTTGGACTATGAGCTGTTCATATTGTGCCTTGTCGCCATTCTGCAACTGTACGGCATGAATGACGCCGAACCCAAACTCAGTGAGTTTCAGAAGCCGCGCATGTTTTCCGTTTGCCCAGTCCGTGTACTCCTCGAATCCCTCCAAAACCGAGAAGGGAAGAAATGACACATGGCGCTGGGCGCAGATCGCTGCGTCAAAAGCCCTTATGGACCCGGCTGCCAGATTGCGGCTGTTCTTATACGGATTGCCTGCGCTGTCCGTGATGGATTTCAGGCTCTCAAAATCGCTGTTGTGGATGAAGCTCTCGCCGACGACCACCAATCGATCTTCATAGGGGATGCGTTCGGGAATGCCGGAGATCGCCTTTGCGATGTGTGTGATATTCTCGCCGATAGACCCATCTCCGCGCGTTGAGAGGCGGATAAGCTGACCGTTTTCATAGATCAACTCTGTTGTCAGACCATCCAGCTTCAGTGACAGATCAACTGTACGCCCGGCCTGAAATGCGATCAGATCCTCAATGCTCTTGGTCTTATCAAGCGATAGCAGGGGAATGTCGTGTGCGACCTTTGGTAATGCTGACACGACAGGATACCCAACCGTCTGTGTGGGCGAATTCGCCATGCAGACACCGGTATGCTCCTCCAACGCCAGTAATTCATCGTACATATAGTCGTACACATCATCTGCTACGCTGGGGGCATTGAGGTTGTAGTATTCGTGCCGGTATTGGTTGAGTTGTGCGACCAGCTTTCTCATAGTGCTCATTTCTACTGCGTTAGCCATTATGTTCATTCCTTTCGTTGGTACTATCACCGAAATTCAGCTTTCGGATCATGGCAAGAATAGCGTTATCGTCATTCCACGGTGCAGACCATGGCTGCGGGGAAATGGTGTCATAACGCACGAAGACCTGGCCCTCCGAAATTTGCAAGGATACATCTGCGCGTTTTGCGCAGACGATGGCAAGATTCCCTAATTGTTTCATACTGTCCAACTCCTTTTTTAAGCTGCGGCCTTATCGGAGGCATACAGCACCCGCTGTTTCCATTGTTCAATAAATGCCGTGATCTGAGCCGGAGGCTCCTCGTTGTCAAAGCCTCGTGCCTGCGTAACCTGACCATCCTTTACCTCTACGGTACAAAGTGATTTGTCCGGCTCGTCAACACTCCTCACAAAGAGAATGACGCTCTTTTTTTCGGCAACATTTTTAACATAGAGTCTCACACAGTGATGAAGCGCCGCACCTTCATCCACGATCTCTTTTGCGGAATGCGGAGGGATCATCATGAGTTCTTTGCTCTGATACTGATACCGCTTCTGCCATTCGTCAAAGCTGCCTGCGATAGCTTTTTCATGCTCTGCCGTGCGTTTGTCCTTCAGTGTCTTTGCTACACTGTCATGGGCAGCCTTCAGCTCCCGCGGAAACAGTATGAAGCTATTTTTCACGTCATATTGCAGTTCCTTGCACATACAAAGATAGTCATGGTAGTCGGTGATCAGCGTGTTCATCTTGTAATAGTCTACACGCTTCAAAGCCGCTTCATCTTTCGGAGCAAACTGCTGCTCCACATAACGCTGCAGTTTATGCACACTCATGTGAGCAAGCAACTCTTTCGCCGCGTCGGCATTGCTGATCTTGCTGGCAATAAACCACTTTATTTGTTCCGTGCTCGGTTTGTGATCTGCTTGGAGCAGCTGACGAATCAGATGTAATTGGTCGATTGAAGGATTCAACTCCCGTAAGAGTGGAAAATAAGGCCGATCAATACCTAATATGGCCCGCATGTTCTCACCGTTGAAATTGATGGCTTGAAGTGCGGAGTAACTATAACCTCCATATATGATGCCACTCACCAAGCGGTAAAGCTTCATCTTGATCAAATGCTCAATCTTGGGCCGTTTTATATATGCACTCAAGAATGTTGCCACTCCCGAAAACGAAGCGATGCCGGAAAATGCCTCCAGCTGTGAATAGGCCCACGGCGTATCCTTCAGCGTATCAGATAAGTTGCGTTGATATAAGACCCCACTCATATCTGCCGTAAAATTATATTTCCACCGGTCGAATACCGGGCGGTATCCATTGCACCACGGAGTCAAATCGTATCCAGCCTTATAATGATAGTAGTAGGCATCAACGCTGCACTGTCCGCTCGATGAAAGGGTAATAAACTGCCGTGCATTTTCCCAGATCTCAAAATGGTTTGGGATGTCTGAGTCAGCAAACGAACGGTACACCTTTATGATCCGCAGTACCAGTCCGTTACCCTCCGCCTTTTGCAACACTTGAACCGTCGCACGGTCAAAAATGCGTCCACGCCTTCCTCTGCACTTGAATGTGATCTTCTTTTTGCAGCGAGGGCAGAGGCCGGAGGTGTTGTGCTTAGCTGCCGCAATACGGACCTCGTGCCGGCAAGCGGTACAATATGCATGCCCCGGCGCTTTCCGTTGGTAATCATAGAAGATATACTGCGGCATGACTTCGCGGTGGATAAAACCTTTAAGGTCTCGGGGCAGCACTGGCACATATTTCATCCGTTCTATGATCGCACGCTGTTTCTTCCACTTGCGTTCTAACTCCTTGCGGTATGAAATCAGCCGTTGCAGATAACCTAACATTGAAATAGCGCCGCGCTCACATTTACAAAAGCGAGCTACGCGAGATTCGTCCTGCTGCCGGTAGAAAGCACACTTACTGTCAAAGCCCCATATTCGATCCAAGGAACCCAATGTTGAGCATTGCCATGTGGCCTTCGCATCCTCTCTAAATGAAAGTGTGGCGAAATCATCCCGGCTGTGGAACATGACCCAACGGGGTTTGGTGCTGCCCGCCAGAATGCTCTCCCTCTGATAGATATGGAGCACCAGGATACGCTGCCCGGCAATATTCCGCACTGCCGTGCGGATAATATAGGGGCAGCTCTCTACATGAAGCACGCCTTCATTCAGATTGAATTCCAGTTCCGGCATGGCAAACTTGCGGCAGGCGCGTTTGTCTATTTTACGAGTCATGCGCTCACCCCCAGGCTATCGAAAGAGATCTGTTCGTCCAAGGGTGCAGCTTCCGTTGGCGTGTCGGCTGGTTTTTCCTCCGCTTTGGCGGCGGGTTTCTCCGCTTTTTTCTTCTCCGCCTTTTTCGTCGTGCTGCTCCTGCCGCCGTAATACGGTTTAGGAACAAACTTTTCTTCTTGACCACGATCCTCCTTTGCGTTCATATCTTTGAAGTAATCCTCCGCCCACTGGTAGCAAAGCCCGTCCGGCACGTCGGTGCCGTAGCCTTCAGCCGAGGGCTTAACATCATTGTCCTCCATCTCCTGCTTGGCAAACTCAAGCGCCTTGCGGTTGATATAGCGGAAGCAGTTGACCATGTTCTTACGGGGGTGCATGACATTCCGGGCAAAAGACACATCCTCAAGGCAAAGCGTCTGGATATACTCGGTGACGCACTGCTTCATGTTGCGGCGTGTCAGTCGCTCGGAATCGTCGCCCACGCGCTTCATAGAGGCGGCCATCACTTCGTCATCGCTCATCGCCACCGCGTTTTCCCATGCGGCCTGTTCAGCTTCCTCCTTGGCTCGCTGCCTGGCCTCCCACTCGGCTTTCCGCTTTGCCTCAGCCTGCTCATGCTCCTGCCGCTTACGATCCTCTTCCGCCTTTTTATCTGCTTTCGGATTGGAAGGTGAAGGGGAATCATCTGCGTTTTGCTGCATCTGGGAGAGCAGAGCCTTCGCCTGCTCCTCCTCAGCCTGCTGCCGGTCGTCTGCCCGTCTGGACGCCAACTCTGCGGCATCCTGTATCGCCGGGCTTCGATCCTGTAGATTATCCCGCAAGTCTGCGGCCATTTCTGAATATACTCCCATAAGGCTCCTCCATTTCAAAGTAAAACGGCATTGGGCGGGTGTAGAAACACCTGCCCGATGCCGTTCGTTTATGGTGGAACAGCTCAGTGCCGTTCCCGCTTATCTTTTGTCAGCTTTGGCGAGAACTTTACCGGCAGGAATTTATCATTTCCATCACAGTAAAAGTATCTGCGCCCGTTTTCGTCAAAGAATTCGATCACCGTGGAGGGTGAAACGCTGCGTCCATGATAGTCCGCAGGCAGCTCGCCGCTGTATCGCGCCGCCACCAGTTTCAGGCGGATGGCGTCGTCCTGCTGCACTTCACACACCAGAGTTCCTTCATAGACCAGCGCGTACTCCGAGGCGGGCGGCTGTTCATAGCCGGCCTTCTGCAAAGCCCTGATCCCGCCAAAGGCGAAATCCGCGGCCTTGCCCTCAGATACATCCGGCTGGTAGATACGGAAACACTGCTGCGCTCGCAGGGATAAAAGATACTGCTCCAGTGCTGCGTCACCATCCCGCAAAAAGTGGGCGTACTCCTGCTCACTCAGACCCAGGTGATCGTGGAGCGTACTGCTGCCGGTGTTCCTCTCGTGCCATGCGGCGATCTCCTCACTGATGGCGTCAAAGGAACAGAGCCCGCAGACAAACCGCGTTCTGAAATTCATTTGAGAAACATCTCTTTGCTCTTTTTTCTGCCGCATGGCAAGCTGCCAGTCATCAATGCCTTTATAATTCGGATCCCACGTCAGGCGGCGGCACTCCAACCCATGGCTGCGTGCCATGAGATAGATTTTCGACGCGCCCTTGCTGACAGCGGCGTTGTGATACTTGTCCATATCCTCGGCTTCAATGATGACCTCTGTGCCATTGGCGGCCAGCAACGCAAACAGCATATCCAGCTTGTTGACGTTGTTGGCACCTGCCGTGGCTGCAAAGGAGCGATCCATCAGAAAGTGGGCCACGTCCGCTTTCAACAGCCCTTCCGTCACATAGACAACCCGCGCAAAGGGATCGCCCACGAAATGGACAGGACTGCCGGAGGATACTCCGCGTTTCTTGGAAGCGGAGGATAGCCACAGGTACTTTGTCCCGCTCTTGTCGGGGTCGCTCTCCTGATCTCGGATAGGCGTGTCCAACCGGATCTGTGCGCCGCGTATCATTCCATCAATACCTTTGGCGGGGATGATGATCCCTGCCGTGACGGAATTGAAGTTGACCGTCCATTTGTCATCCTTACCTACATAGAAGCCGGGAACGCCCTCCACCTTACAGCCTCGGCTGCGCAGCTTTTGCGCCAGTGACCGGCACAGGTAGAAGGGCGGGGTACTTTTGTACCCCAGCCGTTCTATCTGTTCGTCGGTCAGCCCGCGCACCTCCCGGAGATGCTTGCGGTGTTGAGGCGTAAGCGTCAACATCTCCAGCAGCATGGAAAATGTCTGGTGGATCTCCTGCGGTGAGGCAAGGACGGATTGCTCGATCGCCGCCTGTTCCGGCAGCACCTTTGCGGTGTACTCCGGCGCCGTAAGGCCGTTTTGCAGCGTGTCGCAGATCTCACGGTAGGCTTCGGAATTGCTGATCCCGTATACCTTTCCGTAGAGGGACAGCATACCGCCGCCTTCGTTGCAGTAGTTGCAGCGCCAGAGGTTTTTAGCAAAGTTGATGTTCATCTTCCCCCGCTTATCACCGCAGATCGGGCAGTCGGCATATACGCTGTCCGCCTGTCTGCGCCGGATATGCAGATGCAGCAGCTCAGCCACATCCATGATATTGAACGGGAACTCCTGTGGCTGCGCCACCGCGCCACCTCCTTACCATCATCTTGAACGATTCGTCTGTCAGCTGGCATTTGCCAGACGCTGGAGCTTGTCCAGCATCAGCTTGGCGCCGGCCCGCAGGATATTGTCATCCCCGGAATAGCCCTTCACATACCACTTGAGGCTGGCTGGCCTCCGCTCGGCGACTTGCTTGAGCGTCTGCCCGCTGCATGTGCCGATGGGCACGATGATTTCCTCGGCCTCCGCTTCGGTCATCAGAGTGCAGATGGTATCCACATCCATGTCCTTAGTATAGCTGGCAGCACTCGGCTCGTCATACACAAAGGGCAGCTCTGTTTCCACCACGGGCTCTGCAGCCGCCTCCGCAGGCCGCTCCACAGAGATTTCCGCTTGCGGCACATAGGGGACGGTATCTTCATGGTGAACCGCTTCCGGCTCCGCCTGCTGTACCACCACAGGCTCCATATCAACCTGTATCGCAGCAGGTTCCGTTCTGACCTGTTCCGCTGCCGCTTGAGGTGCAGGGGCAGGCTCGCTCCGCATAACAGGCGTGATCGGCTCTGCGTAAGGCGTATCCGCCTTGGGCATCGGTGCGAACTGGACGCCGAAGCCGGCGTTGGTCAGTGCCATGTCCAGAGCGTTATGCTCCGCAGCCTGAATATACAGACCGGCAGGCGCGTTTTCCTGTGTCATAGTGGCAATGTAGCTGCTGGCGGGGTCGGTATCATCCTTGTCGAAGAATACCTTTGCCTCGATGATCGCCAACTGATCCGTGATGCGCAGCGGCGTCAGCCGCGTGCGTCCGGCAGGATATTTCAGCCGGAACCAGAGCTTTTTATATCGCAGATCCAGCTCGTGTCCGTTGGCAGTCTTTTTCAAGAACCGCAACGGATCGAAGCCTGCGACACGGTTCAGCTCAGACACGACGGGGACAGCATTGAACAAAGTGGATTCGGGTGTATTCATTTCAAAAGCTCCTTTCTAAATAAAAACATGAGACAGGGCGTAGATTTAACGCGCTTGCCTCATTTTTACAAAATATTCACAGTGATACTCAAGCACTGCGCTGCTGCACTTTGAACGTATTGGTATAGAGTGAGATCCTATGTCCTAACTGCGTGTTGCGTTTTCCGGTATCGTCTTTATGAACCGCCATGTAGAGCATGCCGATCTGACCCACCAGAATAACCTTTGACTTAGCGCGGGTGATAGCCGTGTAGACAAGGCTTCGCGTCAGCATCCGGGCATGGCTCCTCAGCAAAGGGAATAGTACCACATCAAACTCACTGCCCTGCGCCTTATGGACGGTGGTGGCATAGGCAAGCTCCACATGGCCCATTTCATCCATGGAGTACTCCACGACCCTCGTGGGCGAAAACTGGATCGATATGCGCATACCGTCCCGCTCATCGTGACGGAAGCTGCGGATAAAGCCAATATCGCCATTGGACGCCTTAATACTGTTCTTGTTCTGCATCACCTTATCACCTACCCGAAAATAGAGGCTGCCCACCTTCAGATCGGCTTCCTCCGTCTGCGGGTTCACCAGCTCTCGGATCGCCTCGTTGAGTTGGTCAACGGAGGCCGCGCCGGTGGAGCGGAAGGGCGATAGGATCTGCACGCGGTCTACACCGTATTGCTTCACCTGTGCCAGATAGAGATTCCGCAGATGTTCGGCGGCCTCCTCCTGGTTGGCGCATTTGCAGACAGTAAAATCATTGCCGTAGAAAAAGCCGGTGTCATTGTTGTTGATCTTCTGCGCGTTATAGGCGATAAGGCTGTCCTTCTTCTGACGGAATATCTCATTGAGCACCGTCACAGGGATCAGCCCGCAGTCGATCAACTCACGGAACACATCACCGGCTCCAACGCTTTGCAGCTGGTCCGCATCGCCCACCAGCAGCACCTTCGTGTTCGGCCCAATGCGGGAGAAGAACTGCCGCGCCAGCCACATATCCATCATGGACGATTCATCCACGATGATAAGGCCTGCGTCCAGCATATCTTCTTCACCTTTCCGGAAGCCGCCATCCTCACCAAACAGTCCCAGCAGGCTGTGCAGCGTGCTGGCATTGTTTACGCCGGTACTCTCCGCCATGCGGCGGCTTGCCCGGCCGGTGGGGGCTGCCAGCAGGATATTCTCCGATGGCTTCAGCAGCTTGAACACCTCGATGACCGCTTTCAGGACGGTGGTCTTGCCGGTACCGGGTGAGCCGGTAATGATGGACAGATCGCTGCGGAATACCATGTGAACAGCCTCCGTCTGCCGCAGAGAGAGCTCGACCCCCAACTGACGCCGTACCCTTGTCAGCAAGTCCTGCACATCCACCCGTTCTACCGGGCGGCAGAGCAGCCTTGCGATGCTGCGGGCGGTTTCGTCCTCCTGCGCGAAGGTCTTGACCAGGTAATAGTTGCCGTTGCTGTTAATGATCTTGCCTTGCAGCAGCATGTCGTCGATCACAGCCTCCAGATCATCTGCCTTTACCCGCATCTGAGGAACAGGGATCATGCTGTTCAGCAGAGCCATGGACTCCTTGCGAAGCTGCTCTGCATCCAGATACAGATGACCGCCATCTCCCTTTGCACCCTCCAGCGCGGCAAATACCGCGCCGCGGATGCGCATGGGTGAGTTCAGCGGCCAATTGTTCTTTCGCATGATCGCGTCCACGCGCTTGAAGCCAAATCCGGATATCTGACAGAGTTCGAAGGGGTTATCCCGCAGAATATCCACGCTGTGTGCGCCGAAATGGTCATAAATCTTCGTGGCGGTGGTGGGGGTGATCTGAAAGGGGGCCAACAGCAGCATCAGATCACGAAGGGTTCGGCTCTCGTTATAGGAGGCAATGATCTCCTCCAGCTTTGCCTTGCTGACGCCCCGTATCTCCAGAAGCCTCTCCGGTTCATTCTCCAGCACATGCAGTGTATCTGCGCCAAACCGGTCTACGATCAGCTCGGCGGTCTTGCCGCCAATGCCCTTGATAAGCCGCGAGGAAAGATACCCCTTGATCCCTTCGCGGGTCTGAGGTACGACCTCCTCGCATTTCGTCACATGCAGCTGAAAGCCGTTTTTACCCTCTTTCCACTCGCCGTCCAGTATCATGCTGACCTGATCGGTGCGCGGCAGCTCGTAGCCCACGGCGGCAAAATGGATCATATTGTCCCGATGCCGGTACGCGCTGCGAGCCTTTTCGGGAATTGATCGGTCTGAGGTCTTTACGCTGATCACGCTGTACTTGTTGACGGGGTTATAGAAGATTGTCCGTTCATAGATGCCTGTATAAGCCAACTCATGCAGCCTCCTCTCGTCGTTTTTTCACATAGAAGCGCCGGCTTTCCGAAACAGTGACGTACTGCTCGTAGATGTCCGGGTGCTGCGCCTGCAAACGCTGCAGGTTGTCCTTACTGATGCCGGATTTACGCACAGGCTTATAGCTGATACTGTAAGCCGCTTCACGCCCCTGGCAGACAGCCGTGCAGCTTCGTCCCATTTCTGCGACGATACGGCCTTGCAGCCGCCGCATTTCCGCTTCAATGTGCTCATAGTTTCGTTTCTCCGCGTTTCGCTGGGTCTGAAGCTCCAGATACCGGGGGATCAGCAAAGCCATATTCCCCTCCAGTATCAGCTCCGGCGCCGATGGGTCAGCAGGCCCGAAATGACGCCTGACGCTGTTGAGGATTAGGTCGCCGTCCTCCGTATAGGGTGGGGGCATGCCGGTGAGGATGTGGTTCTCCCAGAAATCCTGCTCCAGCGCGATCAGCTCCGCCTCATAGTCCCGGTCACGGTCGATATGCCGGATGATGACTTCATCTTCATTGTTGCCGTACAGGCAGCAGTAGAAGACCTCATCAATGTTCATCACGGCCATATAGTGCCGCCCCTGAGCCTCATAGTTGAGGGGAATGATCTCCTGCCCATCCTCGGACCACCAGTGATCCTTTGCATTATAGTTGGTGGTTTTTATTTCGAGGATCGCGGTTCGCCCTCCGGGAAGCTCTACAAAGTAGTCAATATCCGCCAGCATAAATGTATGCACCGGATGATAAAACATCTTCTTGATCTGGTAGATGCGATACCCCGTTTTCACATGGAATATCTCTGCCACCAGATCCTCCAGCAGATGCCCCATCTTCTTGGCTACCCAGTTGCTCTCCGAGTCGTCAAAAGGCACGATCTTCAGCTTGTCATAGTAGAGATCCCGTGCCGTAGCAAACGGTGAGATTCCTAATATGGCGGCTGGCTCGCTGCCCCCCGCCCCCCCCCCCCCACATGAGCA